>Ga0268277_1001432_pt1 | contig 16145 bp, 15 predicted proteins | sample saktaG_5_FD_190132 | JGI IMG/M metagenome (GOLD analysis project Ga0268277, IMG submission 190132) | Saline water microbial communities from Sakinaw Lake, British Columbia, Canada - sak_2010_1_5_50m | ecosystem: Environmental > Aquatic > Non-marine Saline and Alkaline > Saline ...
TGACCCGTTACCTAAAACGTATTTTACAACTCCTTTTTCCAAAAAATTGTACTTTGCTACATTCCTTTCTCCAAACTTTTTTAATTCTGGCACGACTTCGACTGAAATAACCCCGCCCTTTTGGCTAGGACGAGAGTTTTTGCTCCGCGAAAAACTCTCGCGTCCCTTAACAATGTGAGCCAAAAGCGCCGTAGTCCAACCAGAGCCGGAGCCAATGTCTAAAATTTTATCTCCGATTTTGGCTGCAAAAGCTCTAACATAAAAGCAACCGTTAATGGTTGCGAAATTGTCTGTCCGGAACCAATGGGCAATGCCTCATTTAATTCCGCTAAATCTTTGCTGTTATCGGCCAAGAAGTCCTCTCTTTTTACTTTATGAAGCGTCTCTATTATTTCCGGAGTTTTCAGCCAACCGTCTTTCACTAATGAATCTATCAAATTCATATAAATTCATAATAACCAAGCCCGAATTCCGAAAAAATTCCCAATAATCAAAACTTGGAATTTATGACTTGAGTATTTTTTCAGTATTCTGGTTTGGGATTTGGTTGTTATAGTAATTTTCCTTGCCTTAACGCTTTAGAAACTGCTGCTGCCCTTTCCTCCCCTGATTTTGTAAGGATAAAATATGTTTTCGGATCTCCAATTATAAGTTTTTCATCGCGAAGCGCGCGCAACGGCCTGTCTAATTTTCTGGAATCCGGCCAAATCGGATATCTTGGAAACTTTAATGTGTCCGGAAACAAAGTAAAACACTCCTTCACCAAACGCTCAAAACTGCACTGCTCCGAATTGGCAATAACAGAGTGTATGCAAAACAAAATCAAATCGTTGACCGTTCCTGCATAACCGCCATCGCGAGCCACCGGCTTTGACCCTAAAGATTTAGAACTTTTGTCTTTTTTCTTCTGCATTGTATTTTATTGCAGTGGGCTTTGGACAATGTTAGAACCGCTATTCAAGCGAGTTTATGTGCCGTTTAGCCCACTAATTACTTATTTATAACCTAAAACTGACTAATCTCCAATACTTTGAAGACCTTTTTATAACACTTCTTAAACCAATAAGCATAAACATTTGGATTTTGCCTGACATCACGCTCTAAAAATTCAAAACTAACCCATTTATAGTCTTCTACCTCCGCATTATTGATTACTGGCTCTCCATCAAATTTTCCAATTAGGATATGGTCAAATTCGTGTTCGGTCAATCCATTATTCAACTTTGCTCTATAAACAAAACTGAATACCTCTAATAGATGGCAGTCAAAGCCCATTTCCTCTTTAAGTCTTATATGGGCGGAGGGTATAATAGTTTCTTTTGGCTTCGGATGACTACAACAAGTGTTTGTCCACAAACCACCAGAATGATATTTTTTAGACGAACGCTTTTGCAGGAGTAATTTTCCATCTGAATTAAAAACAAAAATAGAAAACGCTCTATGCAGTTTCCCCTCCTCGTGGGCTTTCAATTTAATCTCCGTCCCGATTTCTCTATCTTTTTTATCAACAAGAATTACTTTATTCGGCATTGTTATAAATATCTAAATACTTGGGGTTGCTTAATCTTGGAGTAAGTGGATATGAGATAACCTGTAAAATAACGATTGGGATAATCATATAGACATTTAAAAATGAGAACCTAAACCAAACAAGAGTTGTAATAATTACTAAAAGAATATGAGCATAAAACGCCCAAACCTGATTTTTACTTATACCCAGCGACACGGGGATAGTTTTAATGTTTCTTATCTTGTCATCGTGAGCATCTCTAAAATCAGCTACTAAATTACGGATAAAAATTAAGACGAATGCTAAAATAGCTATTTGTAAATTAAATCCGCAAGCGATTACCCCATCTTGCAATCCCCTCCAAAGAGGAGCTGTAATGCTGAAAAACTTATTTTTCTTTTTATTGGTATAGAAATAAGAGAATAGGGCAAACCCTACACAAATCCAAATGGGCAATAAAAATAGAGAAAATATGAATGGTATAAGCCAAAGATATTTATTTATCTTCAACCTTAATTCATCGTTATGCCTACTTTCAAGATAAAACAAAAATCCCAACCACAAGAGTCCAATTCCCAAAATCGCATTCAAATTTCTCGTTAAAGCTGTCGCTAAAACAAGAATATCCAAAAAAGAATAAACTCTTAACTGCCCTAAATAGTTTAGTATTATCTTGTAATTCATTTAATTATCCTATCAAAAAACCGCTTAAATTAAAAGCGGTATTTTAACAAATTAGAAATTCAACACCTTCCAGCTTGATAGGTCGTTTGGATTATACTCATATTTTTCATTATCATTATATCGCCAAGTGCCATTTTCATAAACAGCAATGCCTCCCAAAAGTTTCTTGCCTTTTTTATTCTGGGTTTTAATGTATTTTTGCAGAGCTTCGGCTCGCTCACTGGCATCTTTGGCAGTCATACCGCTCTTTGTTTCAAGTATCCAAATTGTGCCGTCTTTTAACTGGATTATAAAGTCTGGGTAAAAGGCTTGATTATCTTCTCGCAAAATACCGAAGTATTTTAACTCGCTTTCGCCATTTTTATACCACCATTTAATCTTCTTTGAATTATTGAGCATCGCAACAAATAACCGCTCTGGTTCGCTTGGTTTGGCCGTGTAAAAGGGTTTTATGGCCGAAAGGGGCTGTATCTCGGATTGATACCTACTGTTGTAAGTAACGAACATCGGCACTTCCCAATCGGGGGTTTCCTTTAACTCCCTTTTCTCATTCAATCTTTCTACAACTTCTTTCTTATACTTTTCTTTGGCCAAGTTAATCATATCCACGAATAGCTGAACATTTTCTTTGCCCAAAATAACCCTTTGAGTTTTTGGGTCGTATTTTTCAAACTTAAATTTCTGATTGAAAAATTGGTATAGAGCTGTTTTCATTCTATCGCTGGAGTCCGCAGGAGCATAGGGGGTGCAGTTTTGAACAATAAACTTATCAAACTTTTCCTGCACCTCTTTCTCGTCTAAAGCTATATTTATTATCCCCTTCTGTTCTATTTCGCCAGACTTATCAATATCAACAATTTTACCATCAGCAATTAAGGAAGATACCATTTTTGATGGCTTCAAATTTACTCTATTCTCCACATCATTATCTAATGCAACTTTCAAAAATATCTTTAAAAATTCTCCAGACAAACGGGTTCTTTCCCTTTGCCTTTTTAGGTAGATGGATGGCAAAGATATATTTTTGTAAATCTTGTTATCCCTTTTGGCCTCGTAAACCGTAATATAATCTTTGACATATTCCTCTGCGATTTCAATGCTCGGTAAATTAGTAAAAACATACCCCTTATTTAATTCTGGCTCATTTGAGTAGTATTTCAATTCTGGCATCCTCATTATCCTGCCAATAGTTTGTATTGTGAAAGTAAAACTTCTGGTTTCCCTAAAAATTACCAAGATTGAGGCTCTGGGACAATCCCAACCGAGAGCAATGGCCTGTTTGAAAATTAAAACTTCAACCTCATTACTGTTCTTCTCAATGTTGGGTAAGGTTTCCGATTTATCTTCCGACAACCAGATAGCCATTCTGCCGTTTTTCTCTGTTAACCCTTTCTTCTCTAAAATCTTAACGATTTCTTCTTTCTTACTGGTTAAACCAGCTTTATTATCTGGGAGTTGAATAAGCATCAAGGGATTTATTTTTGAACCCTCTTTTTTATACATTTTAAGCAATTCTGCCCTCTTTTTAAGAGCCTCGTCTATCACAATTTCATCCGAACTTTTAATGCCTATTTTAATATCAGAAAACTCTGGGTTTACTGAAATTTCAGATTTAATCATTTCTTCTGCTTTAACATCGGACAATCTGACTTTTTCTATATCAGCAAGGTTTTCGGTTAAATGAGGTGTGGCAGAAACCTCCAAAGTAATTTTAGGACTGATTATCTCAATAAGCTCTTTTGATTTTTCAGAGTTTGCAGTATTATGGCTCTCATCAATAATTAAAATAACTATCCTGCCATCCTCTTTGGTGTTTTTTATTACTGAATTTAGGTTATTATCTTGTTCATTATCCCTAACAAAAAGATTGATGTCTTTTTTGTTTATACTGTGCCAGTTGATAAAAAGTATCTCATTCTCCCCGATTTTACGGTCTTCCAAGTCTTCAAAATATGAACATTTTAAAGCTCTGTCATCTTGGTAATAGCTCTCCAGCTTTTCCTTGCTCTGCTCGTGCAACATTCTAACAGAAACCCAGATGAAAGAAAACTTTTTGTCATCTTCCCTTTTTGAAATAAGCTCCTTAAATAACTCCGAAACCATCACTGTTTTACCAGAGCCAGTTGGAGATTGGAAAATAATAACTTCGTTTTCAGATGAGCGTAACGAGTTTTCTATTTTCCTATGCAGATTTTCTACTGCCTGTTTTTGATAGTCTTTTAATTCAACCATTTATTTAAAAATTCGTTTATAAACATTAAGAATAACCGCTGGAATTGGCTTCAGCTCAACCAAATCTTTAATGTCTTCAAATTCCTCCTCTCTGGCACTGTCATCCAAAGAAAAAACATAAACGATAAGCTTCTTGCCCATCTTTTCTGCCTCTTTCTTAAATGGGACTATACCAGCATCATCGTAAATAATACCCAAATACTTGTCGTGATTATTGCTGAAAATACTGTATGCTTTTGTTTTCTTAACCTCACTGAAACAATCTTCTTTTAAGCACAGCATCTCTGTTGATTTATCAACAAGCTTTTTCTTGTTCTGGTCTGTTGGTTCGGCATCAACGAAATCTGTCTTATAGTATTTCAAGTTACCACCAAACCCCTTTACTTCCTCCCCGTCTTTTACTTTGTATCCCTCAATGACCTTTGATATTCTCGGATAGCAAACCTTTGTTGCGATGTCGTTTTCATTGTTCGTAGAAAGAATAAATTGCCTCTTACCATTATCCATTTTATTTAACTCCAGCACTGCGTGGCCAGTAGTCCCAGAGCCAGCAAAAAAATCCAACACTATTGCATTTGGGCGGTTACCGATAACAGCATATAAACAATCGTAAGTGGTATAAAGAGATTTGGGAAAATCAAAATCACAGTTGGGTAAAATCTTTCTTAAAAGTTTTGTTCCGTATTCACTTGCATCATACCTCTTATCCAGCCAAACTGTTTTATAGACTCCATAATCTTTAGCAATCAATACTTGCACTTCATTACTCGTAGTTTTTAGAATGAGAATGTCTTTAATTTCTTCAACACTTTGTCTTGCATAACGCCACTTTCTCTCAATGCCTTTACTATCTATCGGCCAAATGTAAACTGTTCCATCTTTTTTAAATTCATTTGAAGCCTTCGGATGATAATCATTAGGAGCTACATCCCCAAAACCTATTACTTTATCTTTCTTTATGATTATTGGGTAAAAACAATTTTTGGCATCAGTCCTCAAGGACTCATTGCCCCAATTCCGCAGATTAGAAACATACATTTCTTCCTCTGCTAAATCTTTATCTATAATTATTTTTTTATATTTAGGGATTACAAAAATAGCATACTCGTGCGTATAAGAAAAATTTGTCCCCTGAACTCCTTTTGGATTATGAACTACTGTTATAGTGTGCTGTTCAAATGCTTGAAAAATTTCTTCCAGCAAAGTGCTTAAATGAGCCTGTTCATTATCATCAATGGCACAGATTAAAACACCATCTTTTTTTAATAGATTTTTAGCTAAAAGCAACCTTTGGTGCATCATAGACAACCATTTACTGTGTCTATAAGCATCGTCTTTATCTACAAAATCATTATTATATTTCCAGTTTTTTGCCCCTGTGTTGTATGGCGGGTCAATATAAATAACATCAATTTTACCTTGATGCGTGTAATTCAAAACAGAAAGAGCGTGATAATTATCTCCCTCAATAAGAACATTTACTGGCTTGTTTTTATCTGTTGAAACTTCCTTTTTCTCTTCTTCGGTAAAAACTGGAAATTTTGTTTTGCACAATTCTATTACAGCTTCGGATTTTTCCTCCCAAACAAGACCATACTTTTTAGATTTTACTTTTTTTAACTTCTCTTTAAGAAGTTTTATTTCTTCAAGAAGCTCTTTTTCGTTTTGCATAGGTGAACGCTATGCTTCGGCTGATTTATTTTTAAAACAAAAAGGGACAGCCAAGCTGTTCACCCATAATGGTTTCCCCGAAAGGAGTCCCAATTACGGAACTTGGACTGCCCCTTTCTGCCCGCAATTGGGTGAAAGAAACAATCTCCTTTCGGTAAAAAAATCATTATAGGTGAACAATTTTTATAATATCCTAAAAACAGAATAAATAAAAGGGACGACTTTTAAAACTTGATAAAAACCCTAATAAGTGGCAAAATAACATAAAATTACAATTACAATGAAACAATTTTCTGCCGAATATTTTGAAAAAAAATACAGAATTTTATTTAATAAACTTTTTTTAAAAAGGGACTTTTTGGCAATCGTAAAAGAAACTCGGAAAAAATTGGAATTACCCGAAAATGGTTTTGAAAATGAAATGGAATTAGCCCGTTATTTCATAGGGAAAATGGATAAGAAAACTAAAAGTGTGTTTGCGTTTGCGACATTCGCAGATGACTACTATTATAAAAATGACTTTGATATTGATAAAAAAGAGGATAAGGAAAAAATGGTTAATGCCTATGCAGAAAGAGTTAAAAATAGAAAGGTTGATGACACAGAGATGATTTTTAAGCTGGCACAGGAAATTTCAAACCATAACGAAATGATAAGCAGAAACTCCTTTTTTAAGGGGGACAAGCATCTATCAAAATTATCGCCAGAAACCTTAAAATTGATAAGAAAATTTTGGCATCTTGATTTACTTGATGAGCATATTATGGGACATTTTGTGGAAAAATATCTGTTTCTTGGCGACTACGGCATAAATCAATACATTAAAAGCAAAATAGCGTGTCCAAATTGCAGATACATAGGCGTTCATCATTGGTCGCCGACCAGACTCAATATGAGAGCTGATAAGGATGGAGCTAATGGTAAAAATTATATTTTAAATGAAAGTGCCGTAAGACTGCTTTCAATATACTTTAACTGTGTTTTCTTGATTATTGAACCATACGCAACCAAAGAGGAAACATTACAATACATAGAGGACAACTGGAACAACTTGAAAGAACATATCATAGAAAAAAATTCCTTTTATAAACAATTTGATGTGCATCCGAGTAAAATAAAAGAAAGCAACTTTGAAAAAAACCAACTTATTTACGAATTTTACAAACAGAGTAAGAAAGAACTTTTAAAAATTTACGAAGGGAAAAGGGATTTTTCTATACCCAGCGTTTATAAAGAAACAATCGTTTCTGCAATTTTAGAGGAGCAATATCATATTATTATCTCACCAGACGCAATTAAAAAATCTGCCATCCGATTTGCAAAAAATACAAACCCAGAAAAGAAAATGAAAGATATTAGGGACATTTAAATACCTGTTTTTTTAATGTAAGTATTCATATTCCCGTAAAGAAGCCATACTCAAATAAAGTATGGTTTTTTGTTTTAAAATTTACAAAAATTAAATTTACATTATTATGAGCAAAACATATTCATCCTACGATTTGAACCTCGCATCTACCCTTTTAACTCTCGGCTACAAGCTGATTGAGCTTGATAAAACAAACATCAAAAAGGTTAAATTTGTATTCAAGCACCAAAAAGGCATTGAACAATCGGCTACTGACTTTTGGGACGATAAGATAACCCTCCCAGCCAAAACTTTATTCGCAAACCAAAAAACTTGTAAAAACCGCATATACACGGATGCGTAACTTTATGTTGCCAAAAGAAGCTATTAAAGAATTTAAACGGCTCTACGCTAAAAACTACGGCATTGAACTATCAGACGAAGAAGCAACCCGCCGAGCTGAAAACTTTGTAGGGCTTTATGAAGCCGTCTATGGCGATGACCCCCGCCTATTTAAGCAACAAAAAAATACAGAGTGAAATTTAAACGGGTTAAAAATTAAAATGATAATATGCAAAATTATAATCTTAATAAAATAATATCAAAGAGAAGCTATAACTCAACCGAAATATCGGCTATGTTAGGGATTGATAGAAAAACTGTCAGGCGGTGGATTAAATATGAGAGCTTAAAAGTTATTGAAACGGGCGTATCCCCTGCTTTGGTTATGGGAGCAGACCTGACAGAGTTTATAAAAAGTAAGCGGAAAAAAAGGAAAATGGAAACAAAAGAAAATGAGTTTGTATGCTTTAAATGCCACAAGGTCGTCAAAGCAAAAAATGGAAGCGAGCAAATAATTAAAACTGGTAAAAAAATGGGAAAAAATAACTATGAGCAATTTAAAAAAACGGGGGTTTGCGAGCATTGCGGGACAAAGTTAAATAAATTTTTAGGAGTATCCCAACGGGATTATCAGGGTATCCGTTATTAACTCTAAATGTCCCACTTAACACTATTAAATAATAACAAGTAAATATATGACAACAACAATTTATAAAAACGAGCAATTAAAAAGGAAATTTTATGAGTGGCTAAAAGAGTCAAAAGGATATTCAGATAATACAATTCAATGCTACGAAAAAGCCATTTGGCTGTGGGAGGATTTTTCAAGTAAAAGCGATTTTGGGTCTTTCAACAAAACAAAAGCTGGGGAGTTTAAAGATTGGCTACAAAACAAGAATAAAATTAACTCCCAAGATAAAATTAGTATGTCGTATCGCTGGGATAATTTACGGCATCTAAAAGTTTTCTTTGACTGGCTATCTAAACAAGCGGGCTATAAATCAAGAATAAATCAGACAGCCGTTGAGTATCTTAATTTATCAAAAAAAGAAACCCGTGAAGCCAGACAGTCTAAAAGCGTAAAATATCCGACATTAGAAATGATTAAACAAGTTATTGAGAGTTTAAAAGGCAAGACCGAGATTGAAATGCGTGATAGGGCTTTATTTGCTATTGCCTTTCTCACGGGTGCAAGAATTTCAGCGATTAGGACTCTCCCAATGGAAAGTTTTGATAAAAAAGAGCTGGTTATAAACCAAGACCCCGCATTAAAAGTCCAAACAAAATTTTCTAAAAAAATTACTTCTGTTTTAGTCCCTTTTGGATACAAAGAAGCAATTACTTATTTTATTGACTGGTTTGATTATTTGGAAACGAAAAAGGGATTTAAACCATACGACCCAATTTTTCCAATGACAAAAGTTGAAAACGGAAAAGATAATATAAGTTATTACAGCACTGGCGAAGTAGAAACAAAATTCTTTAAGGACTCTGGCTCTTTGCGAAAGATATTTGAAAAGCGTTTTAAACAGATTGGAATTGAATACTACCATCCGCACACATTCCGTCATTGCTGGGTTAAAGAAATGGCGAAACTCCCACTGACAGAGGAAGAAAAGAAAGCCATTAGTCAGAATTTAGGACACGAAGATGTTGCAACGACTTTTGGGAGTTATGGCTATGGCAAAATGGATGAACCTAAACAAATAGAGCTTATGAAAAGTATTGATTTTGAAGGGAGAAAAAGAGAGGTTAAAATGTTTGTCAGCATAGAAGAGGTTAAACAATTATTAAAGGAGCAAGAAAATAATAAACCTGCTTGATACTTATGTTTAGAATTAGTATAATAGAGTTGAAGCCCAAGTCTAATACTGTCCCGTTTTTTTATGACCCAATCGTTGCCTTAAAGGGGCATCTGCCAATGATGGGTCTTTCGGGACTACGGATTTGGGCTTCCAGATGTCCCTTTAAGTTATATGCAAAACACAAACCAACAAGTTAGGTATATTATTTATTGCCGTAAGTCATCCGAGCAAGAAGATAGACAAGTGCTGTCTATTGAGTCGCAGATGAATGAGCTTTTGGCTGTTGCCAAAAAAGAAAATCTGAAAGTGGTTGAAATTATAGAGGAGTCGCATTCGGCTAAAAAACTCGGCAGACCTAAATTCAATGAATTGGTTGCAAAAATGGAAAGTGGCTTTGCCAATGGACTTTTAGTTTGGAACGCAAGTAGAATATCAAGAAATTCGGTAGATACTGGCAGGGTTGTTTATTTAATGGATGAGAAAAAACTGATTGAAGTTAAAACTCCCAGCCAAACATTCCACGATACTCCCAATGATAAATTTTTACTCAACTTATTTTGCAGTCAGGCGAAACTTGAAAATGATAATAAGGGAGAAGATGTTAAAAGAGGTTTGAGGACAAAATGCGAAAAGGGACTATACCCTGCCCCAGCTCCCACTGGTTATAAAAATAATAAATACGAAGAACGAGGCAACAAACAAATTTACCCAGACCCCGAAAGATTTGATATGGTTCGCAGAATGGCTGATACGATGCTTACGGGTCTTTACTCTGCCCCAGCAGTCAGAAGAATGGCAACAAACGAATGGGGTTTCAGGATGCCCAGTGGCAAACAAATGAGCATTAACACAATGTATTATATTTTTACAAACCCCGTTTATTACGGAATGTTTGAATATCCAAAAGGAAGCGGACTTTGGTATAAAGGAACATACAAACCCCTAATGACTCCCGAAGAATATGACAAAATACAGGTAATTCTCGGTAGGAAAGGCAAACCTCGCCCCAAGACGCATATTTTCGCCTTTACGGGGCTTATGCGATGCGGGGAGTGCGGAGCTATGATAACAGCAGAAGAGAAAATCAAGAGGCAAAAAAACGGCAATACCCATAGATACATTTATTATCACTGCACAAAAAGGATAGACAAAAAATGCACACAAAAATATGTTGAGCAAAAAGAATTAGAAAGACAAATCAAATTAGCTGTTGATGACCTTACTATCCCCGCCGACCTGCACGAATACGGATTAAAATGGGTTAAAGTGAATAATGCCAGTAAAGTAATAACAAACGAGTCCGTGCTTGATACCCAAAATAAAGCATACAAAGAATGTCTGAAAAAAATATCTGGCTTAATTGATATGCGGGCGGGACTGGAAATAAGTAAAGAGGAATTTGAAATGAAAAAAGAGCCACTACTGGTAGAAAAGAAACGCTGGGAGAATGTCTTTAATAAAACTGGAAACGATGTTGATGAATTTGTAAAAAAGGCAGACGAGGTATTTGATTTTGCCAAAGATGCAAAAGCAAAATTGGAAAATGGAGAACCTTTCAGTAAAAAAGCCGTGTTATCAAGGTTAGGTTCGCACCTGTTGATAAAAGACGAAATGATAGTGATTGACTTGGAAAACACACTAATCCCCTTAAAAGATGTAGTTAAAGAAAATAAGAGGTTAGAACCTCTTAAAATCGGGCTAAATAGAGCTGAAATAGAAGAACTTTATGCTAAAAGTCCTACGATGCAGGGGCGCTGGGAATCGAACCCAGACCAAGGGTTTTGGAGACCCTTATGATACCATTTCACCACGCCCCTATATTCTATAAATATACCACAAAAAAGGCGGTTTTCAACCCTTCACCCTAAGGCGCGGACACATTAGGGTGAAGGGTTGACTCTTGTTTTTGTATCGCAGAGGAAACATAAACCAAAAACCGAGCTTCACGCTCGGATTTTTGCTACACAGTAGATTTAAGATTGAATTCAATCTTCAAAAGAAAAACGCGCCAAAAGGTAGCAAACCGTAGATTCCGCTCCTTGATTTAAGTTAATAAATTTTTCTCCAACGCCATCATAGCACCCTCCGGTGGTTCGGTCATAAACAATCTGCCCAAGAGCATTATCTCCCAAAAACCAATTAAATGCTTTGTATGCCAGTTCCTTGTAATGGCTCCTATTGGTTGTATGAAACATTGAGTTTAAGGCCTCTACTGTAGTAGCAACATCTTCGGGCTGTTGGTCAAAATATTGTCTTACCCCCTCCCTGGGAAACCAGCCATTTTGGCCGATAGGCACGTACATATTTTCTTTAAAGGTATGCCCGATTAAAAAGTCAAGGGTTTTTTCAGAAATATCAAGATACCTTTTCTCGCCGGTTATTCGATAGCCCAAAAGCAGGGCTTCGGGCAATATGGCATTTGAGTATGTTAAATGATGCTCGAACCATTCCCAGCTTGACGAACTATTTTTTTCATACAAAGCCACAAGCTGATCGCAACAGCGCCTCAATTCAGCTAACGTGTTTGGTTCTTTCCATTTATAGAGCAGGCAATAGAGAGCCTTAATATAAAAAGCTGTGGCGCGCGGATAAGAAAAAACAATATTTTTGCGAAAGCTCTGCTCAAACAATAAGTGCGCTTGCTTTCGAAACCGTTTGGGAATTTGTTTTGCAGTCGAAACCACAGCAAGGGCGTATAAGCTCCTGGCACTGGCATCTTCTAAATTATCCTGCAGATTTCTCTTTTCATCAATGGTGCGATTTGAATCAACATAATTATCAAAATAACCATCGGGCTTGGCTAGGCGAGAAAGAAAGCTTAGATATATAGAAACGAGTTTCAAGGAAGAAGGCGTCCCGAATCTTTTATAATTAAGAGTGGCAACGATTAAAGCCCGCGCATTGTCATCTGCAGTATATCCATAAGAAATATCGGGCTCGGCGAGTTTGGCAAATTGGATAATGCCGAAATCATCAGTAAGCTTAACCATGTGCCCAAGTTTTATGGGCGGAAGTTTTCTTTCTCCCGCATTCAACTCCGGCACAAATTGCGAAAAATATTTTAAATAAGAGATGGCAACGTTTTCCCACAACATATGTCTTGTGCGGAAATAAGCGTTTTTACCCATTTGCAAACGCAATTGATTGTCGGACAATATTTTGATAATAGCGTCGCTGAAAGACTGCGGATTTTTGAAATCTACCAATGCTCCGACCTCGCCGGTTATATCTTGCTTGGCTTGGTCAAAGGCGGTTGATATTACCGGACGGCCGCTGCCAAGCGCATAGGACAAGGTACCGGAAACAGCTTGATTCTGGTTTAAAGAGGTTGAAAGATATATGTCGGTAGCTTCTAAAAACTCGAGAATATCATGTAGCTCAAAATATGTATTATAAAAATAAACGTAATTGCTTAAACCAAGTTCATAAACTTTTTTGACAAGAAAATTGCGATATTTTTCACCTTCCTGCTTTAAAACAACGGGGTGCGTAATTCCAATGATAATAAATCTAACATTGGGAAACTTTTTTACTACAGGGGGCAATGACTCAATTACATACTCAATTCCTTTACCGGGACTAAGAAACCCGAATGTTGAAAGCAAGAGCTTGCCGGAAAAACCAATAGCAGATTTAGCGCGCTCGCTGTTTTTATAAGGAAGATAATGGATGCCATGAGGAATAATTTTAATTCGAGCAGAATCTAACCCGTAATCTGCCACTAAAATATCTTTTGAACGCTGGGTCATTACGATTATTCCTTTCGAATATTTCATCATAGCTCCAACAACGTCGCGCATTTTTTCATTTGGCGCAGGAGAAACAGTGTGCAAAGTGATAACAACCGGTTTTCTAATTTTCTCTAAAAAAAGAAGTAAATGCGAGCCGTATTCTCCTCCGAAAATGCCGAATTCATGCTGAATATTGACGAGCTTTACCTGTTTTAAATGATTTAGTTTGTCAGCAGCGTCGATATAATCTTTTTCATCGGACTGGACTACTTGGAAGATTACTTTGTCGGGATAAAAAAAACGGCTTACTCCGGGAATATCCATTGCAACGACTTTTGTTTTAATTGATGGTCCAAATGTCTGGTCAATAGCATTAGCAAGGTCAGCCGAAAAAGTGGCCATACCGCAATGTCTCGGCGGAAAGGTGGAAAGAACAACAATCCAAGATTTATTTTGTTTGTCAGCGCTCACCCCGTTAGAAGCCTGTCTTTATATGGCTTACAGTTAATTTCAGACAGACTTTTGTTTATTGATTAAACCCCGTTATTGCCAAGCAGGCTTCTAACGGGGCTCATGGCTTTAAATATTTTTTTTGAGTTCAGCCAGCAATTCTCGAATATTAACGGATCTGGCAGCGATTAGTTCGTCAGCGGCTCCATAATAAATATAAAGTCTTTTGCCTTTTATTGTCGCTCCTGTGGGAAAAACGACACTGTCTGTAACACCGTTTTTTTCCCAAGAATCCTCTGGAGAAAACAGCGGTTCTTTCAATCGTCCCAAAACCTTCAAGGGATTTTTAAAATCCAAGAGAGCGGCGCTGGCGCGGTATATTCTTCCGGAAGCGGCGTCTTCTACCGCATGGTAGATAATCAGCCAGCCGTCATCTGTTTCAATCGGAGGGCAACCGCCGCCAATATTACGGCTCTCAAACCAAAAAACAGGATCGAGCACTATAAACTCGCTTAAATTTTTAAAATAATCACGCCAAAAATTTTCGGTAAGTTCGGAAAAATCGTTAAAATAAATAATTTGTATTCCGGGAAGAATACGGTGCAAAAGAGCGAACTTGCCGTTTATTTTTCTGGGGAAAATAGAGGCGTCTTTTTCAAACAATAAAACATCCTTCCCTTTCATTTTTTTATAGAACATCTCAAAGGCGGAATATCTTGCCATAACTTTTGACCCTCGAAAAATATCTTCGGCATCGTCGTAAGAGATTCTTGGAGAAATAATGCCCTGCTTTGTAAAATGGATAAGGTCTTTGCTTGTGGCATAAGATACAAGAGCATTTTTGCCGTCGTAGGCGGTGTATAAAAGATAATATGTTCCTTCCAAAAAAGTAATCCTTGGATCTTCTAAACCATTTTTTTCATAATAATATTCGGAAGAAAGAACCGGCTTCTTAAGCCTTTTTACAGCTTTATTATCTTCCAGCTGGCAGTAACCTATGGAAGAAATATCGCTTTGGTCAACTGCCCGATAAAACATATGGGTGATGCCATTTACTTCAATACATGCCGGATTCAAAACGGCCTTATTTTCAAATTCCAGATTTGTTTTCTCTAAAATTATCCCTTCGTTTTTAACTGCTATCATAATTTTATCTTGTTCCTGAAGTAAGATATTTTCAAGGATTATTAACAAAAACACAGAGATTGGCCCCGTTACACAAACCGCTGCTTACACACGTACTTACATATGTACGTACATATGTAAGTATTTAAATACGTATTTAAATACTTACTGCAATCAATGTTTTTTCTTTGCCGTATTTTTTGGGGTTTTGTTCGGATTTTTTTGATATGATTGCGCTTAATCTAAAAGCCAAATCCCCTTTCCATAACTTGAAAAGCTCAATAAATTTTTTAAAATTAAAATAATTTTCAAAGCCGTCTGTATAAGCAAAAATCAGGTCGCCGTGCTTTATGTTTAATACTCCAAAATTAAGATACGACTCGGCTGAATCCTCGCCATCAACAACGCCATAACCAGTCAACTTGCCTGTTCCGCTTACAGCGTTTCTGTAATCCCGGTGCCTTTCTATAATTTTTTTTCTTTCATTTTTCCCCTCTTTCCAATTTTTGGGAAAATAATCCCAGCCGTCAGGAGAAGAAAACATTTCTTTTCCTTTTTTACTAAAAAGTTTTACGCCACTGTCGCACAATGAAAACCAAAACAATTTTTTATTTTTTATCAGCAAAAACGCTGTTGTAGCTGAAAACAAGTCAACATCATAGTAATTAACGGTTTTCTTTGTCCTACCTTGCGAAATGTTGTATTGTCTTACAGCTCCATTGCCCAACTCAAAGATTTCCTTTAAATCTTTTTCTTTAAAAACTTGATATCTTCCCTCGGCTTCCGACACAACTGCTTGGCAAAATATTTTTGCCGCCTCAAAAGCGCTGGATTTGCTTGGGTAATTTTTGTTGGCAGCAACGTTAAGAGTAACTCCGTCGGCTACAGCGAATATTGGATATTTGTTTGATAAATATAAAAAATCTTCCTGTGGGTGGCTGGTTAAAGAATGATGCTGTTTTGTAGTGAAAAATAACTTCATTTTTAATTTTGCCTATTTTACGAGTTTTTTTATTATTTTTTTCAAAGCTGTTTTTACCATGTGCCTTTGTGCCTCCTCCTCCAATTCCCCCTTTCTCTTTAATGATTTAATGTAGCCGTCTAACTTGTTTATTTTTTTACGCTCTGCCTCAAACAAAAGGTTTAAACCATCATAAATTGCTTTATGCCAAATTTTTTCCCTTTTCTCGCGCAGAAATGTCTGGCCTTTTGCATATTTTGGATACCAGGCATTTTTGTTTTCAGAA
>Ga0268277_1001433_pt1 | contig 16144 bp, 10 predicted proteins | sample saktaG_5_FD_190132 | JGI IMG/M metagenome (GOLD analysis project Ga0268277, IMG submission 190132) | Saline water microbial communities from Sakinaw Lake, British Columbia, Canada - sak_2010_1_5_50m | ecosystem: Environmental > Aquatic > Non-marine Saline and Alkaline > Saline ...
TTCCCCGGGGTGCTAAAAACCCCGACGAGTCCTGGGAGTTTATCAAGTTCATGTCTGATAAGGAGATCCAACTGGCTTCAGTTGAGGCGATGGAAGAAAATCTTTTCCCGGCAAATCAGCGAGCGGCCTATGATAAACGGTTTAATAAAGATCGCGAGACGAATATTTTTGTAAAACATATTGAACTGGCTCATTCTGCAGCGGTAGTGCCGATGGCCCATGATGTGTTCTGGCGGGAATTTTACAACGCGATCGAACATATCGTAAATAAGATTCAGACTATTGATGAAGCCTTGAATCAGGCAGAAAAAATGGTAAATCACGAATTACTGAAAACCCTGGAATATGATAAATATGTTCGTTCAAAAATGGATTATTAGGATAGATGAATACTGTTGATAGTCTAAAATCATTCTGGAAAAGCCCCCTTCGTCGTAATCAGGCATTGTTGGGATATTTGTTTGTTTCGCCCTGGGCGTTGGGTTTTCTCCTATTTGGGCTTTACCCGATCATCATGTCCATGTATTACAGTCTCTGTCAATACGATGTTCTTCGGATTCCGCAATTTATTGGTCTGGGAAATTACCGAGAACTGATTATGGAAGACCCCTATTTCTGGAAATCCACTTGGAATACGGTTTTTTATACATTTTTACGAACACCAATGGCGATTCTGGGGTCGTTGCTTTTAGCGGTTTTAGTAAATAACTCAGTCAGAGGTATCCGCTTTTTCCGGACAATCTATTTCATTCCATCGATCATTACCGGCGTTGTGTTGTCCTCAATCTGGCTCTGGATGCTGAATCCTCAGTACGGATTGATTAATACGCTGCTGGCTTTTTTTGGTATTCAGGGCCCTCTCTGGCTGCAGAGTCCGGAATGGTCAAAACCGTCAATCATTATGATGAGCTTGTGGTCGATTGGCGGCGGGCGTATGCTGGTGTTTCTGGCGGCGTTGCAGGGCATACCCCAGCAGATGTATGAGGTCGTCGATCTGGATGGCGGTGGCTGGTGGAATAAATTCCGGCATGTCACGATTCCCATGGTGTCACCGCTCATTTTTCTTTGGACAGTGCTGGAGATAATTTTTTCATTCCAGGTATTTACTGAAGCCTATGTCATGACCAAAGGTGGTCCTTTGAATTCAACGATGTTCTACAACTTATATCTCTATTATAAGGCCTTTGATGATTTCAGCATGGGCTACGCCAGTGCCTTAGCCTGGCTGCTGCTGGTTTTTATTCTGATCGTTACAGTTGCTCAGTTCAAAATTGGTCAGAAGTTGGTTTATTACGAAGGAGAAAAGTTATGATGCTGAAAACTCCTTCACGAAAACTGCTGAAGACAATTATCACATATTTGTTTTTATTTGCAGTCGCAACAATGCTGATATTACCGTTTTTATGGATTTTGTCAACATCATTAAAGGGTAATGAATCGATTTTTGTGATTCCGCCGAAGTGGATTCCGGAACAGTTTCACTGGGAAAATTACGCCAATGTATTCGAAAAAATGCCATTTCTAACCTATTTACGTAATTCTGTTTTTATTTCGAGCATGACAATTATCGGGACTCTACTGTCCAGCTCATTAGTAGCCTATGCTTTCGCCTGTCTGAAATGGCCAGGCCGAAATGGGGTGTTTATTTTTGTATTGGCAACGATGATGCTGCCGATGCAGGTCACCATGATTCCCTTGTTTGTGCTGTTTAAAAATCTAGGCTGGCTGAATACATTCAGACCCCTGATTGTGCCGGCGTTTTTTGGTGGTGGCGCCTTCAATATATTCCTCTTGCGACAGTTTTTTCTGACAATACCCGGCGAACTGTTTGATGCGGCCAGGATCGATGGCTGTTCCGAATGGCGAATCTACTGGAACATTGTCCTACCCCTGGCAAAACCTGCTTTGGCAACAGTGGCAATTCTGACATTTATGATGACCTGGAACGATTTCTTTGGACCGTTGATTTATTTATCTGATAAGTTGAAAGGAACGCTAGCTTTAGGTTTGGCGATGTTTATCGGCCAGCATCAGACAGAGTGGGGCATGCTGATGGCAGCGTCGGTAATGATGATGATCCCGATGATTGTACTGTTTTTCCTGTTCCAGAAATATTTTATCAAGGGTTTTATGATGAGTGGGATAAAAGGATGATGAAATTCCCAAAGCCGGGTTATGGCCTGCTGATATGTGCTTCAATGCTTTGCGGAACTGATGCCGTTGCCGATTCCCTTGGGCTCGCGGATACAGGATATATTCCGGTGTGGTTAGTGGCGGGGCCCTTTGAACAGTCATTAACCGGCTTTGGTCAGGCAGCTGATGATGATTTAATCAATGAGACCGCGATAGCACCCTATGAGGGAAAAACCGAATCAAGTAGTCTTGCTGAATCCGGTGTAGTAAGTTGGCAGGTTCAATCAATCGAAAATGATGGGTATCTGGATTTTAACACAATCATTGGTCATACCAGGCTTGGTCGAAATCCTGAAAAACTCTGGTATGCGACGGATGCCTTTGCATCGGCGAAAATATTTTGTGAAAATAAAAAAAGCGCCAAGCTGTTACTTGGCAGTAACTCACGGATGAAAATCTGGTTGAATGGTGTTCCGATTTATCAGTCCATCCGGGAACGTGGGGCAATTGCAGATCAGGATTCGATACCGGTTCAACTTCGAAAAGGTGAAAATCATATTCTTGTTCGGGTCGGTAATTCCCAGAACAATCTGGTCATCGACTGGTTTGGCGGAACGCCCTGGGGGTGGGAGTTCTTCCTGAAAATTGTGAATGCAGATCAAACTGTACCATCTGGAATTCAGGTGATAAAACCCACGAAGAATGACAGATATAACTGTGACCTTGAATCAACATTTTTCTTTAAAAAGATTGACAATCAGTTATTTCAGCGAATTGACGTTACTATCTATTCACCATTGGCTACTGACGTATCCGCTACCTTGATGTTAGAGTTTGATGGTAAGCAATACGATTTTGATTTTAATAAAATCAGCTGCGGTGAAAATCGCCGGGAAATTTACATACCCGCTCTGGAAGAAGACAAGCAAATCACCTGTACCACAACCATTGACGATCAGAAAATAAAGAAAAAGAAGATTCTGAAGCAGCAGAATCGTTATGAATTTTATGTAGTAATGACATCCCATATGGATATCGGTTATACAAACACTCAGCCGGTTGTGAAAGAACGTCATATACAGACAATGCTTGATGTATTGGACAAGTGCCGGAAGGATTCGGAATTTCATTGGATGGTGGAAACACCCTGGATATTGGATTTATTTGAAAAGACAGTTCCCAGGGCGACATTTGACGAATTTATGAGTTTTGTTTCAACAGGACAGATTGGAGTGTCACCCATATTTACGAATCCTTATACGGGATGGATCAGCAGGGAAGAGATGATTCGCGCTTTTGATAAAGCAGCTGAATATCATGCTCGTTATGGAGTTGATTTTTCCGCTGCAATGGTTAACGATTTGCCAGGTTTGTCCTGGATCATTCCTCAAATGCTGAAGAATACCGGGACTGGATTTCTGGCTTGTGGAATAAATGAGATCTATAATGATTACCGCTTACAGCGGGAATTGCCAAAAGTGTTTTACTGGGAAGGCGCTGATGATTCGCGAGTAATGACCTATATAACAAATGCCTATACTGAAGGTCGTTACCTTGGGATGGAGAAATCGCCGCAGGCCGTCGAACAATTGATTTGGAAAAAAATAAACCGTTTGAAGGCGTATGATTATCCTTATGAAAAAGTGCTGATTAATACAGTCTTTAGTGATAATGCTGGAATTCCCAATGATCAGTATAGTATGATCAACACATGGAATTCAATATACGAATATCCGAAATTCCGGTCTGCAACGCTTGGTGAGTTTGCCGCTGAATTTGAAGCACAATACTCAGACCAACTTCCGGTATTAAAAGGCGACTGGACGTCTGATTGGGATATCCTGTACCAAAGCGAACCGAAAGAGTTTATTCGCTACCGAAAAATCCAGCATGATTTGCTTTCTGTAGAAAAATTGTCAACGATTAACTGGCTCCTAGATTCATCGGTCGAACCGCAATGTTCGATGTTTCAAAACTGTTATGAATTACTGCTGAATTTCTCCGGGCATGGGTCGGGATTGGAATTCGGATTTGGCTCACCGGAAGATAATATAAGTACGATGGCTTTTCGAAAGGGATACATTGATCAGGCCGAACTTCAGGCTGAAGAATTACGACAACGCGCAGTGTATCGGTTTGCGGTGCCACATGCCAGTTTTGAGACTGAAGGAGTGATAGTTTTTAATTCCCTGTCCTGGAAATGTGACAGAGTTGTTGAATTGCACTTTCGTGAAGGTCGTGATCTGTCGTTTGACATTTATGACTTATCCACCGGAAACTCTGTTCCGCATTTTGCAGAAGGGCATAAAGTCTGGTTTATAGCTCGGGATTTACCGTCATTGGGATTTAAAAAATACCAGATGAAACCGACATTAAAAACGACCCAGGTATCCGATTCCGATCTGATCCTGACGGAAAATAGTATCGAAAACCGCTTCTATCTAATTAAATACGATATTAATAATAATCGGATCAGCGGGATAATTGATAAAAATACCCGGCGTAATCTAATAGGGAACACAGACCAGTATCATTTTGCCCAGCCGGTTCTTAAACGGGGTACTCAGCATGATGGCTTTAAATCTGTGGAACAGGGCAATGCTCGATGGGAAATTATCGACGAACGACCAGTCCGTTTGGTGTTAAGAGTGCAATACGAGAACGAACTCTTTGAGGCGACCGATTTTATTCTTTGGTCGGAAATGGAGAAAATCGATGTGGATCAATCTGTCGATCTGTCCAAATTATCGAAAACTGATATTGTGGAAGAATATGGATTGGCATTTCCCTTTGAGTTAAAAAACGCCCAGGCTATGATTGAAATTATTGGTGGGTTTTTAGACCCTGAAAAAGATCGTTTGCCAGGAATTGAACACAATGCCTACTCAATTCGGAGAACCGTGGCCTTATCGGATAAATCGTCATCCTTGATTTGGGCGTCGATGGATTGCAGGGTTGTCCGTCTTGAATATGACAATAAGCGACCGGTACTAATCTCAAATGTCGTCAATAATTTTCCGGAGCAGTGGAATCGTCGACAGGACAATTCAGGTAAACTAATTTTACGGTATAGTCTCACTCTGGCGGAAGCTGAATTTAGGGCAGGATTGTCCACTAAATTTGGATGGGAAACTCTAACAACTCCGCTGCTGCAACAAGGCTGGTTTTCTACCAGCAAGCCGACTGGAAGTTATTTCACATTTAGTAATAGTAATGTCATTTTGTATAATCTTAGAAAAACGGCTGGACAAAATACTTGGCAGATGGAATTATTAAATTGCAATCCAGTGCATGCTGAAAACGTGATTATACAGTCGGATTTTTTTAAAAACCGTGAAATTGTTTTAACAGACTGCTTAGATAATACTCACGCAATGATTCCGATTTTAAATAATAGAATCAACATAACTATTCCCGGCAATACTGTTTATTTGTTGACAGTAAAATGACAGAAGCAATTAATAGAAGAGAATGGATGTATTTAGACAATTTTGGAAATCACGAATTAAGAATGCTAACCGCAAACAAACAAAGGAGGCTGAAATGAAAACTAATGCTACTAACAAGACATTGGTATTGGCTGTTGTGGTAATCACCATTTTAATGATGGGATGTTTTACCATTCACGAAGTTGACCAACCGTCCAGTGCGACTGCTGGAGAAGAGATCGCTATTACCGTTACCTGTACAACTAACGACAAAGATGATGTCGAACGTCATATGCTCTTTGGTGTTATGGTTCCCAACGATTTTATTTTGAATACGGTAACTTACGAAGGCGATTACGAAGGTACTTGCGAACTGTTGACCACAGAAACGGTATTACGGGACACTGTGGGTCCTTACAAAGTGGCTCAGGCCTGGTATGATTCAACAGAAGCTCATTATCCAAGTGGCGATGATTTGAAATGGGTCTTTTTTCAGGGGATCGAAGCGCACAACCAACCGGTGGCATCCGATACACTCTGGTTTGATGTGTTAATTGGTATGACGGTTGGCAATACCAATGGGACCTTTAACCTTGGTTACTTGTTGACGATGGCGAATCTTGATTATACGGAAGAAGGTTACATGGATGTAAGTCTGGACAACTCCATTACAGTCACCGGCGGTACGGCTGTGGATGATGAAGTTCCAATGGTCAACGAATTCAAATTGTCCCAGAACTTTCCGAATCCATTCAACCCGACAACAAATATTCAGTTTGAAATTCCTGAAAATTCCTTTGTAACCCTGTCGGTATTTGATATGATGGGACACGAAGTGGCGAAACTGGTGGACGATTATCGCGGAGCGGGCAGTTATAATGTCACACTTGACGGATCAAATCTGGCCAGTGGTATTTATTTTTACAAATTGCAGACGGACAAATTTTCGCAGACCATGAAAATGGTACTTTCTAAGTAAGTTTGCACCTTGTGAGACAATTATGGGGGCAGGTACAATCCCGCCCCTATAATACATATGTCAGATAATACAAAAAGAAATGCGGAGTGATGAAGTCACTTAATGTAATCAATACGAAAGATTTGGGGCCACTGTTTGTTGAAAATCCCCATCGGATGATCGGGCAGGATGGGGCTTTTTCCATTCCGATGCCGAGCCAGACATTGTGGTTTTTCGGAGATACTCTGATTGGAAAAAGGATTCCCGGTGAAAGTCTCTGGTTTCCCAATGGACAACCGTTACCCCCTGAGAATATGAGCGGTAAGGGTACTATTCAGCACATGTTCTGTAACACCGGTTTACTGGTTTCCCATGATGGTGGTGTTGAGAGTGTTTTAAATGATTACCGGTACATTCTTGATGAAAACGGTAAATTGAAAACCCTGATTCCATTGCTTCAGGATAAAGATAAAGACAAAGATAGAATCTGGTGCCAGCACGGTGTCTTTACAGACGGAAAATTGTACCTATCATTTATTAAAGTGCGAATGCTTCCACACGGTTTTTTGACCGGATCAGATGATGGCAGTAAACTTTTACCGGTGAATTTTGAAATTATCGGATCTGGCCTGGTTGTGGGTGATCCTCAAACCTGGACGTTTAAACGTCTGTTGAAAGCAGACGACTATATCTGGTGGCCGAAAAATGCACCTCATTTTGGCTCATGCATTTTAAAAGATTCCAATCATAACCGCCTCTACTTTTATGGTGTGTTAATGGATTCATCCGGTGTTCAGCGTTGTTATGTCGCAAGAGTTGCAGTGAATGATATTGAGGATTATTCCAAATATGAATATCTACGCTCATCGAAGCCGGAATGGAGTAAAAATATTAACGACGCAATGAGTATTTTTTCCGATGCACCGAGCGAAGTTTCGGTTTCCTATAATCATTATCTGAAACGTTATCTGGCAGTGCATTCATTCATGACCTCCGCAAAGATTGTCGGCCGAACGGCTTTAAATCCCTGGGGACCCTGGAGTGAACCGGTTGCATTGTACACGGTGAATGTCGATGATTCAGTAAAATTACCATACAGTTGTTTGATCTATGCGGGCAAAGAGCACCCTGAATTAGCCGAAGATAATGGCAAAACGATCTATATTACGTATATTGAATTTGAAGAATATTATCCACATCTCATTCGCGTAGCATTTGAATAACCTGAATGCGGGTTTATATAAATAGAAAGTAATTAGTGAAATCAATGTCAAAAAAAATCGATTTGCCGGGCCTTGGACAGATCAGTCTGAACTCCGGGCTGATCAATATCGATCAATCCTCCGATGATTATCATCGTGTAGGGAAAATGGGCGTAAAACAGATTTTGGCAACCGGTGACCGAAAAGTTGAGTTTATTGTGTTTGAAGAACACACTTTAGCCTTTGTATTGTCCGCAATGGGATACCCGGCTTATTACCCGGTTTACCCGGTATCCATGGAAAAACCTGTTAAGGCTGTCCTGATGGACCTTGATGGAACCAGTGTCCATAGTGAAGAATTCTGGGTCTGGATTATTCAGATTAGTATTGCCAGCCTCATCGCAAATCCAAAATTCGAACTTGAGAATGCCGATATTCCCTACGTATCCGGACACAGCGTTTCCGAACATTTACAATATTGTATTGGCAAATACTGTCCTGAAAAAACGGTTGAGGATGCCCGAGCATATTACATTGAGCATACACGTCGGGAAATGAATGCGATACTTAAAGGTAACGGTCGAAAAGATGCGTTTGTGCCGACGCCGGGATTAAAGGATTTTTTATTAACGTTGAAAGCACATCGAATAAAGATTGGGCTAGTCACATCCGGACTCTATGAAAAAGCCTATCCCGAAATATTATCGGCTTTTCAGAATCTGGGCATGGGTGATCCGGCGGAATTTTATGATGCGATTATAACAGCCGGATTTCTGGTTGGAAAGGGAACACCTGGAACCTTAGGTGAGTTATCACCCAAACCTCATCCCTGGCTTTATGCCGAAGTGGCGCGGGTCGGTTTGGGGATTACCTTTGATCAACGTCAGCATGTAGTGGGAATTGAAGATAGTGGTGCCGGTGTTTCGTCTATTCGGTTGGCGGGCTTCAGCCCGATCGGATTTGCAGGTGGTAACATTGAAAAGAGTGGCACAAAGGGACTTTGCAGTCACTATTGCCATGATTTTAGTGAAATATTATCAGTGATATTATAAGTGAAAGCCAAGTGCCGGAAATTGGAGTTTTGAATATGAAACATCGTGAGCGTGCCCGGATAGTATTGGATGGCGGGATACCGGATTTTGTACCGACGTTCGAACTGGTGTTTGACGAAACGGAGCGGGATTTTCAGGGCCGAACCTGGATTGGCGGTCCGGTGGATCCCGATGTCAGCGGAATGTCCTATACTGACAAAGTAAAATATAATGCGCGACTCTATGTGGATGTGGCCAGACGGTATGATCACTCAATAATATTTATCAACCGGACAATGGGAAAACATGAAAATAAGATAGAATCCGGTGTACGTGACACAATCCGAGAAATTCGTGAAATATCCGGGGATGAATACATGTTAATGTGTCACAACGACCCAACATTCATGATACCTTTTAACAATATGGAACAATTCTGTTTTGATTTGATCGATAGACCTGAATTTATGCACGACGTAGCCAATAAAAACGTGGAAGATAGTTTTGCCCGCTGTCATGAAATGCTGGAAAATGGAGCCGATGGATTTATTTTATGTTGTGATTATTGTTTCAATGCTGGACCTTTCATCAGTCCGGCCCAATTCGAAGAATTTATTGCACCCTATTTAAAGGAGGCCGTCCAGTATTTTCGCAAAGCGGGCGCCTATGTCATTAAACATACCGATGGCAATATTATGCCAATCCTTCACTACCTGCTGGATGCCGGACCTCACGCGTTGCATTCTCTGGATCCCATGGCTGGAGTCGATATAAAAGAAATCAAAGAGAAATACGGCGATAAAATTGCACTCTGTGGGAATGTTGATTGTTCATTAATGCAAACCGGAACACCGGAACAGGTCCATAAGAGCGCGGAGTATTGCCTGACCCACGCTAAACCCGGCGGTGGGTATATTTTTTCAACATCGAACTGTGTTTTCAGAGGAATGCCGCTGGAGAGCTATGACCTGATTCAGGAAATCTGGATAAAGAATCGTAATTATTAAATTTTGAAAATTAGGATATTGTAATGGGACAGAAAAAGACAATACATGTTTTATCAAATACACACTGGGATCGCGAATGGCGCTTTCCACTCCAGGAAACCAGACTTCACCTTGTCAGGTTATTAGATAAACTTCTGGATTTGATGGAAATAAATCCGGAGTACAAATATTTTAATTTTGATTCCCAGACCATTTTTTTGGATGATTATCTTGAAATCAGACCGGAAAACCGTTCACGGCTGGAAGCTCTGATAAAAGCGGGCCGGTTAATCGTCGGACCCTGGTATACATTGCCCGAAGAGTTTACCGTCAATGCTGAATCTCTGGTGCGCAATCTATTGATGGGAAAACGGGTTGGTGATTCATTTGGTAAAACATCAAAAGTCGGATATACGCCGACATCCTATGGACAGATATCGCAAATGGCGCAACTCTACGCGGGATTTGGAATCGACGGGATTATATTCTATCGTGGAATTCATTATACTGAAGGAACCAACGAGTATTTTCTGGAATCGCCAGATGGAACCCGTATTCTGGGAATTCGTCTGAGTCGACATGTCAGCCGGGGAGCGTTTTTCATCTATGTTGCTCGGGCTACAATGCATTCGAAGGATTTTCCGGGTTTTCGCTGGGGAGAAGAAGGATGTCTACCGTTCCACCTGAACCGGGCTGACGAAGACCACGAAGAAGAACCGCAGGTGATTCGTTCACCCTATGGCGATACCTGTAATCTTGAAAATGTCAAACCGGGCATTCAGGCCGCTATGAATGATATTCTTGAACAGGCAACTTCTGATTGTCTGGTACTTTTTGATGGAATGGACAGTGCTTATCCGAATAAACATCTTCCATTAATCCTTGAAGAGGCAAATAAGGTTAATCCCGATTGGAATTTTATTCACAGTTCGTTGCCGAATTTTCTGGCTGATTTGAACTCACAAATCCAGCCGGAAAGATTGACTGTCCTCAAGGGGGAGCGTCGCCACCCGAGCCCTGATAATATGTTTAATGCCTTTCTGAAAGAATCGTTGTCGTCAAGAGTATACATTAAAAAACGTAATGCCGAAGTTGAACGTTCGCTGATTCAATGGGCTGAACCATTTTCCGTAATGGCGGAACTTCTGGAGCAGGTAAACTATCCCGAAAATTCAATGATCAATGCCTGGAAAATGCTGTTATCTAACCATTCTCATGATGCGATTGGTGGATTGAGTCCGGACCAGATTCATAAGGACATGGAATACCGCTTCGATCAGGTGGATATCATCGGGAAATCTATTACCAAAAACGCGCTTGGCGGAATTGTATCTTGTATTGATACTTCGGATGCGGACCAGCAGGATGTAATGGTTACCGTTTTTAATCCCCTTTCTTTTGATCGAGATGATGTTCCGGAAGTCTATATCGATTTTCCTAGAGATATGGGTGTTCGGGCGTTTTCAGTTTATGATAATAATGGGAAGAAAATCGAACATCAGGTCATCTCACGGGAAGAAAGTTACCTTATACCCATTGAACCCCATGAAATACCAAGCAATTATCTGACGACAAAATGGAAAGTGGCCTTAGATGCCCAAAATATTCCGGCAGTCGGTTATAAAACATTTATTGTAAAACCGGAGGAAGGCCGCAAATCCAATTATGGCTCTCAGATCACTGCTACCAATACAATGGAAAATCAGTATCTGAGAGTGAAAATTGAATCCAACGGAACGCTAACAGTTACCGACAAGATCAGCGGTGAAAACTATCCCAATATTCTTTGGTTTGAAGATACCGGTGAATCCGGTGATCCATGGACCCATACACCACCAGTAGGTGACAGTAATTCGACGCTAAATTCGCTGGGAACGGCCGCCGAAATTAAACGAATCAGCGATGGCCCCTTACTGACATCCTTCGAAATCAAAATAAAAATGCGATTGCCATCTGAGTTGGTGCGAGCAACTAAAAAACGCAGCGATTGGGAGAAAGAACTTCCGATCAATGCAACGGTCACACTCAAACACAATGGTCCCAAATTACATATCAGAATTGATTTGGATAATACAGTCAAGGATCATCGTTTGAGGATGCTTTTCGACAGTGGTTTTCGCCCGGGGAAATCCATCGCCAGTGGGCAATTTGATGTCTTGGAGCGGGAAGTGTCATTGCCTGATACTCGCGACTGGCTGGAACCATATACCGGGACTCAGCCGAATAATGGCGGTGTCTATGTGGAAAATGGTGATCGCGGAATGGCCGTTCTGAATCTGGGATTGGCTGAATATGAAGTGCTGGATAATGAGAGTGGCAGTGTTGCCCTGACGTTATTAAGGGCCTTTGGTTATCCGAAAATGTCAGGAATTGGTCGTGAAGACCTGGTTGTCAGGGTTGGTAACGAAGGCTCACAATGTCCGGGACACCATTACTTTAACCTGGCACTCTGTTTTTATACTGGTAACTGGAATAGCGCAAATGTACAGCGTTATGAACGGGAACATAAATACCCGACACTGAGTGTTCATCATGGACGATACAAAGGCATAGGACTGGGGAAATGTGAATCATTTCTGAAATTAGAACCCGAATCATTGTATCTGACGGCTATCAAAAAAGCCGAATCCGGAGATGGTGTAATTTTTCGGTTCTATAATCCGTCCGATCTGGAAGTCACCGGAAAATTAATCTGTAAATTCCCGGTCAGAGAAGTATACATTGTTCGTTTGAATGAAGAGATTATTTCAAAAATTGAATTAATTGAACCAAATATTGTTAAATTAAAAGTCGCCAGAAAAAAAATCATGACCCTACTCGTTAAGCATAAATAAGGATAATATTTACACAATGATTCCCACTGTCAAAGATCTGGTCAGCAGTCCGATGATCCATAGTTTTAGTGATCTTTTTAATCCGCCAGGATTGACGAATTTTGTCGGTGCTATGCAGGTTAGCAGGGATATTACGGGGATTTCCAGCCTCAATTTTCCACCGTTTGGTACAGCCGATACGGTGACAGCCGGCCTTTTTCTGAATGGGCGTTACTTTCCGTCTCTGAATTGTCCGGTGACATATTACTGGCAGCCGGATAAAATTATCCGGGAAGCCGAATATCAAGGACTGTTTTTGAAATCCGAGACAGTTATGCTAACTGGGAAAAATGGAGTGATTGTTCATCTATCTGTAGAAAATCGGTCGGGAACTGTTCATGATGTAAAATTGAAGTTTGGTATTGCGGGTTCAGTTACGTTTGCCCTTGACAAATGGGCGAATTTTATGCCTCCTCATGAATCTGATAATAAAGTGACTGTTTATGAGAACCGCTCAGCCGTACTTTTCAGTGCCCGAAACAGCAAAGCGATTCAAATTCAGGGTTTAAGTAAAAAGGCTGATCGTGTTTCTCCAATTGCACTTGAAAAAATGCTTCACCTCGAAGCCGGTGACAATCAGACCGTTTATTTTATCTCCGTGATTGGCAGCGAAGAGAAAGAAATATGTCAGATTTACGATGAGGTTGCAGCTCATCCGGTCAATGAAATTCTGAAAACTGAGCGGGATTGGAATTCTGAATTACAAGCCGTATTTACACCGGGTAATAGTCGCTATTCTGGTTATTTACCGACATTGTTAACCAATGATCAGGACATTTTAAGATTATATTATATGGCTATTCTCAGTGTTATATATTTCAAGCGGGATAATCCATATTCAAAATACGGTCGGGCGTACGATACACTCGTGCCAAAATACTGGCAAACGGTGACATTTATCTGGGATTATCATCTTAGTCAAATGGTGCATGCGCTTCTGGATCCCGATGTTATGCAGAAATATTTAGAACGCTGGATGCTGATGGACACGCACCATCATTTTGGTACCGAGTATTTGACGGATGGACCAGTGGGACCCTGGTATTCGGTGAATGATTTTGCGATGCTCTCAATGTCGCGGTATTTTTTAAGTTGGAATGGCCGATATGATTGGCTGAATAAGTGTATCAGAAATCCAAAAGATCCATCGTTATCAATGAAGGTGATCGACTACTTTCGTAAGTATGCAGATAGCTGGAATTATTTTAAGAGCAAAAATGGTTTGGCCGATTACGGCGGAATAAATAATTTATTGGAATGCGTCAGTACCTATATTCATGAAGTCGCCAGTCTTAATGCCGGCAATGTTCATAATCTGCGGTTTATGGCGGATATTCTGGAAATGACGGGAAATTCAAAAAATGCCGCTGATCACCGTCGTACCGCCGAGGCACTGCTACCTGATCTGCAAAAATTATATAAGCCGGGTGGCGGATACTGGCATGCCCGTTTTCCCGATGGAAAAATGGTCGAGGTCCGGCATATCTATGACTTTATCACAATTCTGAATACTATTAGCGATGATCTAAGTGATGTTCAAAAAAGCGAGATGTATCGGTTTTTTAATGACGAACTGAAAACAAATAATTGGCTCAGGGCTATTTCGCCGTTTGATGATAATGCTATGTTCAGTGTCCGGCCTGACCATCAATGGAATGGCGCGTATCCGGCTTGGCCCGCTCAGGCGGCAACGGCATTGTACAAAATCGGGCGCGGAAAAGAGGCATTCCGCTGGTTGAAAGGTGTTGCGAAAAGCGCTAACCAGGGGCCGTTCGGCCAGGCGCATTTCGTGGAATCTGCGGTTCCTGCCGAAAACGGCGGGGCGATTAAATGTCCGCCGGAGCCGCCGTTTATGTGCGATTGGGCTGTCTCCGGTGGCGGAGCATTTGTGAATGTTATTATCGAATCGATATTCGGTGTGAATTCAACGTTGAAAACAATAAGTGCAAAACCGGATTTTCAGGAATTCGATGCCAATGCAGAACTATTAAATTTGCGCTTTCAGGGAAAACGCTATGCTGTCAATAAATCCGGAATGAGGGAGATAGGTAATGAAAAATAGTAAATTTATTAGTTACATGATGCTAATGGTTATATTTGGGAGTGGATTGATGAATTGTTCGACAGATAATGTGTCCAATAATCGTTTATTTATTGAGTTTCAGAATAAGATCAAATTCATGGAAAATCCGCTGGATAAACAAATTGCCGCCAATGAATTAATCCGGGATTGCCGAATAGGGGATTACCCGATTTTTGAAAACGATTCCACGGTTGTGCTGCTTTATCAGGGGAACGATCAGGGTATTGTTCTTAATGGTGATATGACGTGTTGGGCGGATTTTATTGCAATGGAGAATATTCCGGCCACTGATTTGTACTATAAACGTTTAGTCTTAGAACCCGATGCCCGTCTGGAATACGGCATTTCCATTACTAAAGACGGTTTTCCTTTTCCTGATCCGCTGAATCCATATAAAGTACTCAACGGTTTCGGGCCATTTTCCGAATTGGCGATGCCGAAGTACGAACGACATCCATTGTTTAAACCATTTATCTTCGGAAAGAAGAGCGATTTAAAACAGGTAATAAAACATGTCCATGAATCGGAAATTCTGGGCTATTCTCACGATGTTTTTGTCTATCTGCCGCCAGAATATTCCACTGATCAGGCCTATCCGGCGCTGTATCTGCAGGACGGTCAGGATTATATCGAATTTGCCCATATTCCAACAGTTTTGGACGGTCTGATCAATGCCGGTAAGATCAAGCCGATGATCGCAGTTTTTGTCCAACCGCCCAACCGCTTCAAACCGGAAATGCCAAACCGGACTACAGAGTACGGATTAAATGATGATTATGTGCGGTTTTTCTGTGATGAACTGGTACCATTTATAGATAAATCTTATGCGACTATTCAATTGCCTGATCAGCGGTTAGTTGCCGGGGATTCTTATGGTGGGCTAATCTCCGTTGCTATCGGGTTTAAACGATCAGACGTATTCGGTAATGCCTATGGACAATCCGGATATTACTCTTGTTTTAATGATCAGCTGATACGGGAGATTAATGCTTCAGAAAAAAGGAACGTTCGATTCTGGGTAGATGTCGGGACTTATGAGAGAGTGGTTGGTGGAAATTTTCTGCCAAAAGAAGAGACCAATTTTTTGGAAGCCGCTCGTCGTTTGAAAAAGGTTCTAGAAGGAAAAAACAACAATTTGGTTTACAAAGAATATCACGAAGGCCATACCTGGGGTAGTTGGCGGCGTCATTTAATTGATGCCCTAGAATATTATTTTACTGATTAAAGGATTCAGGAATGCGGCTCGGAATTGATTTTGGCGGAACTCATGTCAAATTTGGTATCTTCGAGGAAGATGGTCATGAAATTGCATTTCAGCAGGTGAAACTTGCTGATCTGAATCGCGGTGATCGTTTACTGGAAAACCTCGTCGAGGCTGCCCGGAATTTCATCGGAAAATATCCCGTAGAAAAAGGCGGATTGGCTGTCAAGGGGTTGGTTGATCCCCAAA
>Ga0268277_1001442_pt1 | contig 16078 bp, 12 predicted proteins | sample saktaG_5_FD_190132 | JGI IMG/M metagenome (GOLD analysis project Ga0268277, IMG submission 190132) | Saline water microbial communities from Sakinaw Lake, British Columbia, Canada - sak_2010_1_5_50m | ecosystem: Environmental > Aquatic > Non-marine Saline and Alkaline > Saline ...
GGTCGTTTGATCATTGAAGAGAATGATGATATAATAGTACAATTTTAAATTTTTATCAGAAGATTTGCGTACGGTATATTGAAAACGTCCTTTGTTGAATATCATTGGTTCAGGGTTAAACCGGCCGGTCTGACCATAACGGGTATAGATCGTGACGTTCTGCACATTCTCAATGTTACGTCCGAGATCGCAGAATAACTTGGCCACATCCTGCACGGCTATGACTTTCGCCGATCGTTTTTCCTGGACGACGGGAACCATGATCGGATTGATTTTTGGATTTTTACTGGGAAAAGCCAGAAGAGAAAAATCGCTGAATTCTGTCGTGATAAAATAGATAAATGAATCCGACTGGACCATTTCCGGAATCAGTTGAAAAGTGTAAACACCGTTATCATTTGGCATACTGTATTCGGTGTAAAAATTTTCAGATTTGTCCTTTATAAAAATACTGACTTTTAACAGATGGTAACTACCAGGATCAACAACGCAGTGCAGCCAGCCGAATTGCTCATAATAAAGCTGGTCAGGGACTTGATGAAAAATCTGAGGCATGTCGCCAGCATTCAAAAAAGCAGTCGAAAAAAATACCAGGATAACATATTGGCAGTATTTCATCGATTGAAATTTATATGTTTAGCATGAATTATAAAAGAATCGCCAGTGATAATGATAGCTGGTTATTTGTATAAGATTGAGTTGAATAAACATATGTGATTATATTATCGTTTTCATCAAGTTCATTAAAGTACGGATGTGAAACCGTTTGATTTCCAATGGCGCGCTGGTAAGAAAAACCAAGAATCAGCGATTTCATCAGAATTGTTTCAACGCTGGCCCCGATCAGGTGGTTAATCTCTTCATCCTTGTTCTGAAGGTCTGCATAGGGCGATGGGATCCGGCGATATGCAAAGCGAGTGGAAAGCGCTTTCCCCAGTGGTAACGCCATGGAGAGGGCGATGTCAGTCGTGCGGCGGAGATTCCAGTAGAGATCCCGATTAACATCGTCATTATTTGTCAATTGATCCACTTCAATGTCCTGCCAGTTGTGGACAATAAGATCAGCACCAAGGGTTATCGAACCGAGTCTTACAGCGAAACTGGGTGCAACTTCCCAAGGATAACGGGATGTGTATTCAATGTTGTAATCGGTGGTGTTATCCCAGGATTCGCCGGTAGACCAGGCTTCATCATAGACGTATTGTTCAGTAAATTGGCTCAGCTCGTGTATGTGTAATTTTAGTGGTGTTGTCAGGCGGATACCGAATTTAAAAATATCGGACTGATAGGTCATCCCCAGATCCATATTAAAACCATTGTACTCGGGCTTAATGATTTCGAGATAACTGATATCAGGATAATCATCGGTACCGGTATCAATCGTTTCAGCGTTTTCAGTTTTAATTGATTCGTAACTGCGATTGCCGCTGTGAAAATTCATTGAAAGACCAACATTAAAATTAGGCATGAATTCTATAGCTCCGGCAAAGCGCAATGTATTCATGGCTCCGGATTCTTCAATATCCATCTCTTCTGTGACGTCACCAAGTGCGAATGTGGTTGTTCCCTTGCTTTTCAAGGAAGAGTAGTAGTAAGCCGATGGTTCGTAGCTAACCGCCAATACCATGTTGCCTTGATATACGGGAACCGGATAGGCAAAACCAAAATAATCAGTATGAAAGGTATTTGTCTCAGAATCTATTCCTGAACTTGTACCATTCAAACTAGATTTATAGTTATTGAATAAATTGTTAGTTGACAGGCTGGCTTTTGGCCGATTTATATTAATCAGAAATGCCGGGTTGGACTGGGTGGAGGATATATCGCCGGACAATAATGTGTTATTTTGGAGTGAAAATGACGACGCTCCAAATCCGTTAATAGCCCAAAAAGGTCTCAAAGCTTCAACACTCATCGGTTCACTGAGAAACTGAGCTAAGAGAAAACCGGGTATGCAAAGTGTGATTGCCAGGATAGTAAAAATTTTTCGGAACAGAGACATACAAAATACTCCTGCTATTTACTTTTCTTTGATGAACTTTTTGAAGACGATGATTTCGATGACGAACTCTTTGATGAACTAGATCGTGAGGATGAACTATTGGAACTGCGACTACTCGAGGAGCTGCTGGAACTACTTTTAGCAGGGGCTCTGTATCTGGATCCTGACGAACTACTTGATGAAGAACCAGAGTTGGATTTTGGAGTTGAGATGGTTTTAGTCTCTGATGAAGAAGATGATGATTTTGCCGGTGGCGATGACCTTCTGGACGAGGAACTCTTTTTTACTGGTGCCGTGAGAGTCCTTTTAGTGCTGGAACCGGAAGTCGATCTGCTTTTAATCGGCTTTGTCTCGAGTCGTGTGGGGGGAATCAATGTTGTCTGAAATCCGGGAACATCTTTGCCATCTGATTTGGTTGGCCGGACACCAAGAGTCTGCATATTTCGGGCGTTTTTATCCGATTTGACAATACCATCGGGCAGTGATTGGGCGCTGGGATGGGAACTACCGGAAACCGTGGAACTGGCTCCGCTACCGGCGGCCATCGGCAGGTTCATAGTATTTTGAAAATCAGAATTATTACTAACTGGAACGCGGCTTGCCCGACTGGCGGACGAAGCGCTACTGGCCGGTTGTCGGTTTGCCGAGAGCTGCTCTCGTCCCTCAGAAACCTTTTTGGTATTTGTGTATCCACTGTGATAATATCTGGGACGGTGGTAATAATATCCATGACTGTAGTATTGCCTCGAATAGGGATAATTGTACCAGCTGTTATATCCGTAATAATTATAGGGAGAATAGTATCCGGCATATCCCCAATCCCAGAATGGATCGTAAAAGAAGGGGTCGTAAACACCAAGATAGAACGAGTGGTGGTAGCTCCAGGGTGAATCCCAATAGGGTCTGTGACTGGAATAGAAATAACTGTTTGAATTATACCCGTACCATAAGTTATCATTCATAAAATCCCGGAGTCCATCACGGTAACCCATGTTATATTCCGATACTTCGGCTTCTTGATATTGATAAACCGTATCCGGTTCGATATCATATTCTTCTTCGGTATAATACTCCTCCCGGGAAATCGGTTCTGATAATTGTGTATAGCAACCGGACAAAACAAAGATACCGATAACCAGAATGGTGATTTTTAGAGATATTGTCTTCATGATTTTATCCTTTTTATCTGGTTGAATATACTGTTCATTATCCATGTCGTCAAGTGATTCCTGTTTATTTGACAACTGAAAGTGAGAAAAGTTTCAGATTGATGTGATTTATATCTAGTTTTTTATTTCGGGGTTTTTTGCTGAAATGACAAGACTAGCGGGTAAAAGGCTGATACCGTTTGAGTTTTGAAGAATGCCACGGATGACAATGGGCCGGTTTTGTAATCCCTCAAGACCCTTGAGAGGAATAATTTTTCGACTCCATTGTCCCGGAATACAGTGCTCAAAAACCAGTTCGTGTTCCATCTCGATTTCACCGGAAAATACCGTTGTTAATAGCTGCAATTTTACGCTGTCCATGGCGATACTGCGGGACTTCAGATCGATAAGCAGACTGGCATTTTCACCGGGGCTGAGAAAGCCATCATTGTTAGGATCTTTAAAAACCAGGCCGGCCAGGTACTCATTTCGGATTTCCGGTGCTGACTTGTGGATAAATTGGCTTCTTCTCCAGTCTGGTTTTGGCAGTACATTGACGGTGAATGTCTGACGGTCACTTTCCCCGCTGTTGTCGGAAACAGCAACCGCAAATTGATAGTCACCGGGTTCACCGGCGATCCAATAGAGAATGCCCGATTTGGCAAGCATTTTAGCATCCAGAGGACCACCTGTCTGTCTATATTCCAAATCATCAAATAGATCGATATCGACAGCGTTTACCCGGTAAATAAAAACATCACCCTGAAGTACAGTTGCCGGTGGCGTCGAAGTAATTATTGGAGGATTGTTGGTTTTTTGTGCAGTTGCTACCGGACTGCTTGTGGATGAAGGTTCCGGGAATAGTGAAACTGTTTGAGGAGACAGGGGGCGAACGATATCACCGTTATTGATTTTCTCCCATTTCAGGTTGGCAACAACCAGATCCGCTTTATAGTAACCATATTTGAAAAAGGGATTGATGCTGGCGAATTTTTCCGACGGCACCGATGTGTAAACGAGTTTTGAGCCATTAATTGACCAGTCGGGTAATGAGATTAAAGGCATTTGGGATTGATCATCGCTATCAATCTGAATTTCAACCATTGCGATTGTTGAATCTTTTCCGTGGACTCCAATCAGAGAACCGTCCAAAAAATTGACCAGATTCCACTGACCGCTTGGACTTGCAGTTATACCGTAAATTGCCTTTCTGTTTGTATGAAAACTGCTTGATTTATTGGATTCCAGATTCCCGCGATTTAATTTGTATAAACCATTTCGAAGTTTTTCAACCCAGCGTAACTGGAAGTCGTCACTTAGCAGAATCGGTGAAAAATTGGTACTCACCCAGGATTCGGTCAGGTTTTTCGATTGGCGGGTCGGGATGTGATATAGTTTAAGGTTAGCGTCAATAACTCCTGAGTAGAGTATGGTTTCATTGTCCGGAAGAAGTATTGGCGTGTTACCGAAAATTGGTAACTCAGTGGATTCTCCGGATTCAGTATCGTACAGCGCAATCTGCCGGGCGAATCCCCGAGCGTAAATTATTTTGCTGTGGTCATCTGAAAAAGCGGGGAAGAGTAAATCATCGGTAGATTCAATAATTTTACGATAATCTCCACCCTGAACCGGAATCGTGTAGACACAATCCCAGGAATCCCCGTCTAGCCGACCGTTAAAAATGATGGTTTGGCCGTCGGAATCAAATCGTGAAGAGGTTACATAATTGGATATGATATTCGGGATCAGGGTCTGTGGATTTTGCAGAATGAATTTGGGGCCGTCGGTTGCGACGGGTTGACTGCATTGAAAAAAAGGAGAAACAAAAAGCAAAATCAGGGATATAATCAAAGTGAAGTTTAAAAATCGCCATCTACTCAAAAACTTAATCCTTTCTGCAATGAAAAAGTTTAATGCGTTAAGGACTGAAAAACAATAAAAACCTTTGATAAATATACTTGGTAAAGTCCGATTTCACACCCTTTGGGCATAATAAGGCGTATGAAAAGTGTGGTGATTACTGTATATTTTGCAAAATGAAGCAACTTTATCGAAAATTATTCTCTTTTTGTGGTGCCTGGATCGGCGCCCGATATATTTACCGGGAACTGATATTTCCATTCCTTTTTTCGATCAGTGTGGTAACCTTTGTTCTGCTCTCGAATTTCCTGTTTAAATCGGTGGATCGTCTCCTGGGTAAGGGGCTTCAGATATCGGTAATTTTCGAGTTTTTATACCTGAATCTTGCCTGGATAATCGCCATGTCAATCCCCATGGCGGTTTTGGTCGCTGCGTTAATGGCATACGGACGTCTTGCCGAAGACAACGAGATTACGGCGATGCGGGCCAGTGGAATCAGTTTCTCGACGATTCTGGGGCCTGGTATTATCTTTGGAATATTGATCAGCGTTTTTATGATGTATTTTCACAATTATATTTTACCCGACTTCAACCATAAAGCCCGTCTGCTGGCCGGAGATATTTACCGGAAGCGGCCCGGACTGAACATCGAACCGGGATATTTTATGGACGAAATCCCGGACTATTCCATTTATGTTAAGGAACGAGTTGGCGACAGTCTGCGGAAATTGACCATTTACAACAAAGATTCTCAATCGGTCCAGACCACCATTTATGCTGATAGCGGTTATCTGAAAGTTGATGGTAATACGGTGTTGTTTACGCTTTTTTCCGGTGAAATCCACGAGCTGGACCTGGAAAACCTGGAAGATTACCGACGTACGGATTTCGAGAAACACCGGATTGCAATACCCGTGGATAACCTAATGCTGGAACGCCGCGAATCGGCCCGTCGAGGTGACCGGGAAATGACGATCGCCATGATGTGGGAAAATGTAGAAAAATACACCCGTGAACGAGATAAGGTTTATTCTAAAATTCAGAAACTAATTGAAAATGAATTGGATACCGTTACGGTTTATAATCTGGATGAGATTAAAAAACTGATCGATCAAAAGAAATCTGAAAATTTGCTGTTATTGTCTGGCAAAGCCGCTCAAACAGGAAATAAGCGTCTGAACTCGATCTATTCCCGGATCAAGGGTGAAATTAATCTCGCATTGAGTTATCAGAAACAGATCAATAAGTATGAAGTTGAAATTCATAAAAAGTTTTCAATTCCCATGGCTTGTGTCTTTTTTATCCTGATCGGCGCGCCTATGGGGGTCATTACGAAAAAAGGTGGAATCGCTGTTCCGGCGCTGCTGAGCTTGCTGTTTTTTCTGCTCTATTATGTGTTTCTGGTTGGCGGTGAGGAATTGGCCGATCTGCTGATTATTTCACCCTTCTGGGCCATGTGGACCCCCAATATTTTACTGTTGCTGGTTGGTATTTATTTGACCTATTATGCTTCATTTGAACACCGGGCATTGAATTTTTCAAAATTGAAACGGATTTTCAAACGACGACAAAAAATAAATAAACCCGTGGAGCAATTATGATTCCCACTGATTTCATTGAAAAGAAAAAAATTGGCAAAGAACATACGAGCGACGAAATAAAGAATTTTATCGGTGCCTATGTAACCGGTAACGTACCGGATTACCAGATGGCGGCTTGGCTCATGGCGGTGAATTTCCAAGGCATGACTGACCGGGAAACAATTGCACTGGTGGATATCATGCTGCATTCCGGCGAGACGATTGACCTTTCACATATAAAAACATTCAAAGTGGACAAACACAGTACTGGTGGTGTGGGTGATAAGGTATCATTGATTCTGGCGCCTTTGGCCAATGCGGTTGGTTGTGTGGTGCCGATGCTCTCCGGGCGCAGTCTGGGGCATTCCGGCGGAACCCTGGATAAGCTGGAAAGCATCCCGAATTTCAACGTCATGTTGTCGAAAAAGGAGTTTATCCGCCTGGTGGAGGAATACGGACTGGCCATGGGCGGGCAGACAAAGGAAGTTGTCCCCGCAGACCGGAAAATGTATGCTTTGAGAGATGTAACTGCCACAGTAAAATCGATTCCCCTGATCTGCGGCAGTATCCTGAGCAAAAAAATTGCCGAGGGAATTGACGGACTTGTTCTGGATGTCAAAACCGGTAACGGTGCATTTCTGCCGGAGTACAATCAGAGCCAGAAACTGGCCAAACAGTTGAAAAATGTTGGTAAACACTTTGGTCTGAATGTCAAAGCGGTGATCACGGATATGAACCAGCCACTGGGGAAAGCGGTCGGCAACTGGCTGGAAGTGGTTGAATCCATTGATGTCCTGAAAGGTGGCGGCCCGGCTGATCTGATCGAAATTACCCTACATCTGACGGCGTGGATGGTAGTGCTGTCAGGGATTGAAAAAACCTTTGATAAAGCCCGGACCAGATTGGAAGAGGCAATCCGATCCGGCAAGGCATGGGAAAAATTCCTGATGATGGTGAAAAACCAGGGCGGTGATGTGGATATGGTTACCAATCCTGAAAACTATAAAAAAGCGACAGTCATCGCACCGGTGAATTCAACAGAAAACGGGTTCATCGAGGCAGTTGATTCATATATGATTGGCATGTCGGCCCTCGAAATGGGCGCTGGCCGCCGGTCATTGACGGATAAAATCAAACCGGAAGTCGGGTTTATCATCGAGAAAAGAATTGGTGATGTCGTTGAAAAAGGTGAACCTCTGGCGATCATCCACGCACCGGATAAAACTGCCTGGCAGCAAGCGGAACAGCAATTACTGAAAGCCTTTCGGATTTGTGACCATAAAGTTGTCGCGCCGCCACTGTTTTACGAGACGTTTTAGGATTTTCTACCACAAAGTCTCCAAGACACGAAGATTAACAAATAATTATTGGTTCCCAATTTGTATTTGGGGAACTCTAAACCCTTGAGACGGTTTGCTGTTTTTGTAAAATCACGTTTAGCATGAAACCCTCGCAAGGTTGGGATTAAGCCGGAAACGACAAAAGCTATAAATCTTCGTGCCTTAGTGGCTTCGTGGTTTTTTAAAAAACAGTCTTTCAGTCGCTGCTGAACGGCATCACTTTTCAATTCTCTTAAAGCGTCCGTTGCGATCCAGCGGGTGTTTTTCAAAAAGATTCATGAGGCCTGGTCGCAGATTTCCCAGTAGTCAAATTCCATTGCCCAGGCTTCAATCTGATTTTCACTGAGCTGTTTCGGATCATCGATCATCGTGGCCAGAATGCGGGTTTCACGGTTGTTAATCTTCCAGAGCGCCAGCGCCAGTTCGTAATTTTTACGATATTCTTTCGCAATTGCACGTAGGTATGGGACTTTGACCCCGTAGGTTTGTTCCGGTGTAATGCCAAGTTTTGCCATGAATGGAATCACTTTTGGATTACTCACTGCTTCAAGGCGTTTTTGAATATCGCTGATATCTGTACGGATTGAATTCATAAATTAATCGTATCATTTATTTCAAGACCATCATCTTGCGAATGAATTGCTGATTACCTGATCGTAAAACGTAAAAATAGATCCCCGAACTGAAAGAGGTTTGAATTGAATGGATATTGAAATTGTATTGATGATCACCAGTAGTCTGATACTCATCGATCAGATCGATTACTTTTTCTCCAAGCAGGTTATAAATCGCCAGCTTCACCGGTCCCGTATTTTCGATTTGGTAGTCAATACGGGTCGTCGGGTTGAAGGGGTTGGGATAATTCTGGTTTAGTTTAAACTGAAATTCCATCAGCGGTTCGGTCTCCGCAATAGCCGATTGCTCCAACCCGTAATAATAAATCCGGATGTCATCGATAGTCCAGCCGTCGTATTCCACATAGTCGTCTGCTTTCAGGATGAATCTCAGTAATATTTCCGTTCCCGAATAGGCAGAAAGATCGATGTCTTCCTGCACCCAATTGGTTTGATAACCGTGATAAACCGGCATATTCTTGATTTGGGCGCCAGTCCCTGAGCCGGGGCTGGTGTACCGACCATTCAAAGATGTCCATGTTGCTCCGCTGTCGGTACTGATCTGTACCATGCCGCAATCCCAGTTGGTTTCAATTGCATAGTGGGTCCAGAAGGATAGTCGAGCCTGGCTATATCCGGTCAAATCGATTGGTTCTGCCAGGGTCATAGACGTTGTGATTTTAGAAGCGTAGTTACCATTCCTGGAATCGGTATAGGCGCTTGGTGAACTGTGGAAATCGGTGTCCGTCTGTTCCCAAATATTTGAACTGCTTGTAAAGTATTGGTCCCAGTTATAATCAAAAGCGTTTCCTGAATCTGCAAATAGGGCGGTCTGCATCCCGGTAAAAAACGTCAGGGTGTCGGTGTCCATTAAGAGATTAGTGTAAAATGTTTTGGCAGCGAGTTTAATCTGTTCGCCGACGGGAGTCTCCGGTGATAACTGAAAACTGACTGAAATGCTGTCGGACTCCCAGACCTGTAACGGCCGAACCGAATAACGTGGTTCACTGATCCGGGCATAATCGGACAGTGATTCAATTTCAACATAAATATTATCAAGCGCAGCCAATCCGCGATTTTTGATAATTACATCACAGGCAATGGAATCTCCCGGCAGGAAAAGAGACTGTTGGAAGTCATGTCCGGCGATGGAAACAAATCCCCCCGGTAACCAGCAGAGATACAGATTAGCCCCCACATTGGCTTCTGCCAGGGGAATAATACGGTTTTCGTCAGCCCAGAATCCATCACTACTCGTCCCAACCTCGACAACAAAGGAAAAGATTTTATTTTTACTATCGGTCTGATCACCGTACATCCAGTCAGTTTGAGTGCCATTGGAGTAATACCCGATAGCGTCTCCGCCGCCGTAGGTATAACCATTATATTGGCTCATATCCTGTGCGTATTGAAAAAAAATCTCTGCATCCGGCGCCGGATCCGGGATATAACCCCAGGGATAGAGGATGATATTACTGTAAGTGTGATAATTGATATGAGTTATAATGGATTTGGATTTAATGAATTCGGCGAAATAGTAGGATTCAGGTTCAGAAATTGCCGATGTACCGCGGTACACTTCGGAGTACCCATCGGCACTGGAACCTTCATCATCCCAGGCCCAGCCGATGGAATAATTCCGGTTAAGGTCTACTCCGTAAGAACCGTTACCGTTGTCCCGCCGGTTTTTACGCCACATGCCGCCACCGTTAGGATCGGTCAGGCGATTGTATTCATAGCCATCGGGATTCAGGCAGGGCAGGAAATAGATTTCCCGGTTGTCCACAAGATAAGTGACTACAGAATCTTTCCCGTAGTTTTCAAGCAGATAATTCATGAAATACATCACTGTGCTGTTAGAAGCGCCTTCCCGAGCATGGATCAGCGCATCAAAACAGACTTGCGGCTCATCTTCCTCAATGTCGGGATTATCAGAAATTTTGACCGCCCACAATGCGCGATCTTCGATACTGTGTCCAATGGAATCCCTAGCGCTGATGATGTGAGGATATTTGGCGTGCATACTATCCAATTCGGCGATAATCTCGTCAAATGTGTAATAACCGCCCATAGATCCAAATTTAAAATCGGTAACATTGTAGTGGCGGGCACTTTCTTTAAGTTGGGTTTGTTTTTCCAAGGCTGTCATTTTTTGTTTGTTGCGATAGTATTCCTGCCAGTCATCAATCAATACTTTATGACGATAGCCACTGGATTGTAATCGTTGATATTCGGTTTCACTGAGATAAACAATGATGGATTGATCACTCTGAATTTCGGTGTGATCGATTTCCAGATTTGATCGCAGAATTTCCCCTAATTCCATCCGATCGGCAAAATATATCTGAACTTTTTTGTAAGATTCTGCGGGGACTGAAAGGGTGAGACTCAATAAACAAAATATAAACAGGAACTGACGCATAATGATTTTTCTTTCAATAAAATAAATACAACAAAAAGTATTAATAATAGTCGAGAATTGGAACAATTTTAGAATATAACTGATAAAATCTTCCCGTTAAATCAAAATTTAATTGACACTTAAATTTAATTGGGTTAAAATCCAGATCAACAATTTGAATGATTAATGAAATGAATTTAAATAGCCCAATATTGCACATTATTACCCTAATTAGCCTGATTATTCTACTCGTAGACCGGAGGGAAGGGGCCATTTAAATTACGGTGAAAATAAAAAAATTTAAACCCCTTCCCGAAACGGAAGGGGTTTTTTTATTATCAGGAAGGAAATATTATGCGAAGTGATCAGGTAAAAAAAGGAATTGAAAGAGCACCTCACCGAGCCTTGTTGGGTGCCACTGGAAAAAAGCGGAGTGATTTTGATCGACCGTTTATCGCTATTGCCAACTCCTATGTGGATATCGTTCCCGGACACGTCAAACTTGATTCTGTCGGGAAAATCGTCAAAGACGCTGTTTATAATGCCGGCGGTTTACCGTTTGAATTCAACACGATTGCGGTATGTGATGGAATTGCTATGGGACATATGGGGATGCGGTACAGTCTGGTCAGCCGAGAAATAATTGCCGATTCTGTTGAAACGATGCTGAGGGCACATTGTTTTGATGCGTTGGTCTGTATTCCAAATTGCGACAAAATTATTCCTGGGATGCTAATGGCGGCAGCGCGGGTCAATGTTCCGACGATCTTCGTTTCCGGCGGACCGATGCGGGCTGGTAAAACATCAACTGGTAAAACCGTTGACCTCATTTCCGTGTTTGAAGGAGTTGGCGCTTTTCAGGATGGAAAAATAACGGAAGCAGAACTATCTGATATCGAGGAAAACGCCTGTCCCGGTTGGGGCAGCTGTTCCGGAATGTTTACCGCCAATTCCATGAACTGTCTCTGTGAAGCTATTGGGATTGCCCTGCCGGGTAATGGGACAATTCTTGCCGAAGATGAACGCAGAAAGGATCTGTATCGTCAGGCCGGTCGGCGCATTGTTGAAATGGTAAAAGAAGATTTGAAACCCTCGGAAATTATTACCCGCAAATCTATTGATAATGCGATGGTGCTGGACATGGCCATGGGCGGTTCAACCAATACGGTCTTGCACTCCTTGGCGATTGCCGCTGAAGCGGGGATTAATTATGATATCAAACGCATTGACGACCTTTCTAAAAAAGTGAAGAATATCTGTAAGGTGTCACCATCAAGTGAATTTCATATTGAAGATGTGGATCGGGCGGGTGGAATCAGTGCTATCCTGAACGAAATTTCCCGGGAACCCGGGTTGATTGATGGAAATTGCATTACCGTGACAGGAAAATCCCTGACTGAGAATATTCAAAATGCTGAAATAAAAGATGAGGCGGTTATCCACAAATTGGAGAATGCCTATAGTAATACAGGAGGATTAGCGGTGCTGAGTGGTAACCTTGCACCAGAAGGCAGTGTAGTCAAATATGCCGGGGTTACCGAATCAATGCGGGTATTTGAAGGTCCGGCTGTGATTTTCAACAGCCAGGAAGAAGCCTGCGAAGGTATTCTGGCTGACAAAGTTAAAACCGGCGATGTAGTGGTGATTCGTTATGAAGGTCCCAAGGGCGGTCCGGGAATGCAGGAAATGTTGTCACCGACTTCTTATATCATGGGCAAAGGATTGGGTGAAAGTGTAGCGTTGATCACTGACGGTCGTTTTTCCGGTGGGACCAGGGGCGCCTGTATCGGGCATATTGCTCCGGAAGCGGCAGAGGGCGGGCCGATTGCATTAATTCAAAATGGTGATCGAATTGCGATCGACATTCCAGCCGGGAAACTGAATGTACGAGTGACCGAACAGAAATTGGCAGATAGAAAAAAATCCTGGAAACCACGCAAACCACGGGTGGATTATGGTGTTTTAGGACGTTATGCAAAAATGGCCTCCTCTGCTAGTAATGGTGCAATATTAAAAATTTAAAATTGATGGATAAATATGAGGTTATTATGAATGGAGCTGAAATATTAATAGATGGATTGAGAAGAGAAGGGGTTGATACTATTTTCGGCTATCCCGGCGGTGTAGTCATCCCGATCTTCGATGTGCTCTACTCAACTAGGGATATTAAGTTTTTACTAACCCGGCATGAGCAGGGGGCTACGCATGCGGCTGATGGTTATGCCCGGTCAACGGGTAAAGTTGGGGTCTGTCTGGTTACTTCCGGTCCGGGAGCGACCAATACCATTACCGGTATTGCAACAGCAAAACTGGATTCGTCGCCGATTGTGGTGATCAGTGGGCAAGTGGCGACCGGAAATATCGGGACTGATGCCTTTCAGGAAACTGATATGGTCGGGTTGACCCGCTCAATTTGTAAACACAATTACCTGGTCAAAGATGTCAAAGATTTACCGCAAATCATTAAAGAGGCGTTTTATATTGCGCGGACGGGGCGACCGGGGCCGGTGTCGATTGATATTCCGGTGGATGTGGCCAATGCAAAATTAAAGAATTATAGTTACCCGGAATCGGTGGAACTGCCAGGCTATAAACCGGTCAAAAAAGGCAATACCGGTCAGATTAAAAAATTGGTGGACGCAATAGCGTATGCCAAGAAACCACTGCTTTACACCGGGGGCGGTATTATCAGCGCCGGCGCTACGGATGAGCTGTTACAATTCATTGATAAAACCCAAATCCCGGTGGTTGTTACAATGATGGGACTGGGATCGGTTCCCTTTGATTACCCCTGTTTCTTGGGAATGCCCGGCATGCATGGACGAGTGGCTGCAAATAAAGCGCTTGTTGAGTGTGATCTGATGATTGCGATTGGAGTTCGTTTTGATGACCGAATTACCGGTCCGCGGCACACTTTTGGGAAAAATGCAACGATAGTGCATATTGATATCGATCCGGCTGAAATTGGAAAGAATGTCAAAACTGATATTCCCGTCGTTGGTGATGCTAAAGCCGTTTTACAGCAATTGATTGAAAAAGTTAAACCAAGGGCGAAAAATTCATGGAATGAGCGTACGGAATTCTGGAAAGAGAAATACCCCCTGATCTATAAAAATACCGGAAATGGGACGGTGAATCCGCAATATGTGATTGAAAGATTAAATGAATTTGCAAATACTGATTCGATTATAGTGACAGATGTTGGTCAGCATCAGATGTGGTCGGCGTTGTACTGTCATTACCGACATCCACGGAAATTTTTGAGCTCCGGTGGTCTTGGAACGATGGGATTCGGTCTGCCGGCGGCCATGGGTGCTGCTGTTGCAAATCCGGATACCCAGGTAATTTGCATTTCCGGCGATGGCGGTATCCAGATGAATATCCAGGAGCTGGCCACGTGTGCGATTAACCGTATTCCGGTTAAGGTGATCGTATTGAATAATTCATATCTCGGAATGGTGCGCCAGTGGCAGGATCTTTTCTGGAAGAAACGGTATTCACGAGTTTGCCTGATGGAGACGCCGGATTGTCCGGATGAATGCCATGGACCGCAAGGTGATTGTCCCAAAAAATATATCCCGGATTTGGTTAAGGTTTCCGAAGCAAACGGAATGCGCGGTTATCGGGCTGAAAACAAGGATGAGGTTGATAAGGTTCTTCAAAAGGGTCTATCTGACGATGGTCCGGTATTGATGGAATTTTTTGTAAACCGCGAAGAAAATGTGTTTCCCATGGTATCGGCAGGGAAACCACTAAGCGAAATGATGATGGGAGATTGATCATGGTAGAAAAACATACAATAATCATAACCGTTTTAAACAGCACCGGTGTTCTCGCCCGGGTATCCGGTCTGCTATCACAACGAGGCTATAATATTGAGAGCGCTATCGGTGCGCCGACAGAAGACCCGAATGTCTATAAAATTAGCGTGGTTGTGCAGGAAAGCGATGAGCACATCGAACAGATCATCAAACAGTTGAACAAACTTGTCGATACGGTTCGGGTAACGGACATATCTCATAAGAATAACTATATTGTCCGGGAGTACATTATTCTGAAACTGGAAGTAAACGAGAAAAACCGGACTGACTTTTTCCATCTGATGCAGGTGTTCAAAGCCAATCCAATCGATGTGGCGACGGATCATGTGATTTTGGAGCTGGCCGGAACGCCCCGGAAAATAGACCGGTTTATTGAAATGGTTCGTCCGTATGGAATTCAGGAATATATCCGTAGCGGCGAATTTGCAATGGCTGAATATCAAACACCCAAAAAAGGAGATAATAAAAATGGCGATTAAGATGTATTACGACAAAGATGCAGATCAGAAAGTATTAAAGGAAAAAACAATAGCGATTATTGGTTATGGCAGTCAGGGCCATGCCCAGGCCCAGAACCTGCGGGAAAGCGGTTACACTGTGATTGTTGCGGATGTTAAAGGCAGTGATAATTATAAACTGGCGGTCAGTCATGGATTTTTACCGATGACGGCAGTCGAAGCCAGCGCCAAAGCCGATGTCATCCAGATACTGGTTCCCGATGAATTGCAGAAACGTATCTATACAGACGAGGTAAAACAGAACCTGACTCCGGGCAAAGCATTGGTTTTTTCTCATGGTTTCAATATTCATTTCGGACAGATCGTGCCACCGAAAGACGTGGATGTTTACATGGTTGCGCCAAAAGGTCCCGGCCATCTGGTTCGACGTCAGTATGAGATTGGTGCCGGTGTACCATCCCTGATCGCTATTTACCAGGATGCTACCGGAAAAACCAAAGACCTGGCTCTTGCCCACGCCTGCGGTATTGGTGCTGGTCGGGCTGGCATTATTGAAACGAGTTTCAAAGAAGAGACCGAGACCGATCTCTTTGGAGAACAGGCCGTGCTTTGTGGCGGTGTTTCGGAACTGATTAAAGCCGGTTTTCAAACTCTGGTTGATGCCGGATATCAGCCGGAAATCGCCTATTTTGAATGTCTGCATGAAATGAAACTCATCGTCGATCTGTTTTACGAAGGCGGTATCGCCGGGATGTATTACTCCGTTAGCGATACGGCGGAATACGGCGGTATGAGCCGGGGACCACGTTTGGTTAATGATGATGTAAAAAAGGAAATGAAGGCCATTCTCCGGG
>Ga0268277_1001448_pt1 | contig 16051 bp, 14 predicted proteins | sample saktaG_5_FD_190132 | JGI IMG/M metagenome (GOLD analysis project Ga0268277, IMG submission 190132) | Saline water microbial communities from Sakinaw Lake, British Columbia, Canada - sak_2010_1_5_50m | ecosystem: Environmental > Aquatic > Non-marine Saline and Alkaline > Saline ...
CTGCTCGATTCGCCGGTAGACTTCGACTCACTGACTAAAGCAGGCTCGATGATGGGGTCGGGTGGTATGATCGTGATGGACGAGGACAACTGCATGGTGGACGTGGCCCGCTATTTCCTCACCTTCCTCGAGGAGGAATCGTGCGGCAAATGCGTGCCCTGCCGCGAGGGCATCAAGAGGATGCGCCAGATCCTTACCGACATCACCGAAGGCAAGGGAGAGCTGAGCGACCTGGAGCTTTTAACCGAGCTTTCAGCACATTTGAAGGACAGCGCGCTATGCGCCCTCGGCAGTTCGGCCCCCAACCCGGTGCTGACCACCATACAGTATTTCAGGGACGAGTATGAGGCGCACATCAAAGATAAAAAGTGCCCGGCCGGAGTATGCAAGGCGCTGATTCGCTTCAGCATCATAGACGAGAAGTGTCCCGGCTGCGGCATGTGCGTCAAGACCTGCCCCACGCAGGCCATTACATTCATGGGCAAGAAGAAGCCCGTTATACTGGATCAATCCAAGTGCATCAAGTGCCGCACCTGCTATGATATCTGCAAGATGGGAGCTGTGAGCATTGAGTGAACTGGTAAACCTGACCATCAACGGCAACAAGTATAGCGCTGAAAAGGGCACTATGCTGCTGAAGGTTGCCAGGGATCACGGCATCAAGATCCCCACGCTCTGCGATCATGAGGGCATTGAGCCCTATGGGGCCTGCAGGCTGTGCATCGTTGAAGTGACCCGGGGGGGCAGGACCCGTATCGTCACCTCATGCCTTTATCCCGTGGAGGAGGGGCTGGTCGTACAGACGGATTCCCCGCGCATAATCCGCAACCGCAAGATGCTGCTGGACCTGTTGCTGGCAAGGTGCAGCGAAAACAAGGTCATCAAAGAATTGGCCGCCGAATACGGCCTGGAAAAGCCCTCGTTCCGTGAGGAATACTGGGAGAAGCACGACTGCATCGTCTGCGGCCTGTGCGTGCGGGCCTGCGAGCAGGTGGTCGGGGTGAGCGCCATCAGCCTGGTGAACCGCGGCGTTTCCAAGGAGCCCAAACCGCCTTTCCTGGAGAAGGCAAAGGCGTGTATAGGTTGCGGCTCCTGTTACTATGTTTGTCCTACCGGTGCGGTGAAGATGGAGGAGAAGAACGGCGTCCGCTATATCTACAACTGGAATGTGCAGTTCAAGCTGAAGAAGTGCGCAAAGTGCGGCATGTACTGGGCGCCCGAGGCGCAGCTCGAGTATATTCGCAAGAAATGGAAACTTGAGCCGGGGTTCTTCGATATCTGTCCCAATTGCCGTTAGCCGGCCGCTTCACGGGGCGGCATATTTCTTGACTCCGTATTTTTCCCAATCTATACTTTTGCCCAACGGGGTGTAGCGCAGTGGTAGCGCGCATGGTTTGGGACCATGAAGTCGGTGGTTCGAATCCACTCACCCCGACCATAGACATTAAATATCTATCACGATTGCTAAATGGAATTATTTTGCTTTTTTCGTTGTTTTTCCTTTCTTAATCAAATCACGTAAAAGGGGGTCGATTTGTGATGGTGGCGCAGAGGGCGGCTTCTTTGAATTTGAGTCTCCACTAGTTTTGGTCGTATCTTGATTGCTCATATAGACCTCCGAAATGCATTAGTATATGCAAATCATTCGTAAGTGATCGGAATAAATCCATCAATAAAATCATATTTGAGCTATCTTTATAAATAAATAAATAAATGCACCCAAACCAATAAGAACAAAAACGTATGCTATTTGCAATAAAGTTGCCTGGATATTCAATCGTCTTTCATTTTTATGAAAGGCTTCGATGCAGATATCGATAATTTTCAACTTTGTCTCATCCTCGTTCTTGTTTAGGTAATATTTACGCAGATGATCGAGGGAAGGTGGTCTGTCATATTTTCTGACCCATATAATAATAAAAGCTAATAAAATAGAAATAAAAAGCGGGATCCAAGCTATCTTGTATGATTTAATAATTATTCCGAATATGGTCATGGATTCCAAATTGAGAACAATAAGAACAGCATCGTTGGAAAAAACCATGAACATCGTAGTCAGTATTACTCCTGATATGCCAAGTACTATACTCGCCTTAAACTGATAGCTATCCATCTGCTCAAATTGAAAATCAAGCCGTCTCCTAACTTCTTCAAGTACGAGATCAACACTTTGTTGGCTATCAAAGTACACTTTACAAAGGGAATAGATTGCTTTGATAATAGTATCTATCATCACATGTATTGTATCGCATTTGACAGCGACTCTCCATTTCCCATAGAACATGTACGTGATTGACTGAATATCGAAAAATTTCAAATTTGCCGACTATATTTAGTGCGTATAGGATTTCATGCGTCATATAATGATGATACAATAGAGACACGGTATGAAAAAGGAGAGCATACGGAAAGTGGATGGGAGTGGGGCTATAAATGTCTCATTTGAACGGGGGCAGATGCGGGTGAAACTGTGGGGAGTGATTACGGCTAGAGTATTAGATCACTGTCTCTCCGCAATAGGCACTCAGAGAGAAATAGCAGCGGGTACGTCAGTTACTGAGGAAATAGTGCTTGATCTCTCAAATGTAGCTCTCATTAAAGATAGTGGAGCGATCAGTATCGTCTGTCTCTGCTCTGCATTTATGTCTGGCAAGTTACAGGATTTGGTCAATCCTACCAGCATATACCTAAAGCTACCCAGTCAAAATGTCTTAAACTATTTAATGCGGATAGGTTTCTTTTCGCAAATGGAGAAGAATGCTGGACTGTTAGGTCACGGAGAGCAAATAAAACTTGAAGAACGCATGAAGGAAATAGACGACGAAAAGGCGGAAAAGAGCACGTGGGATGATTCAGTGTACCGAGAAGGGGCACCTATAATTTGGCCAATGAAAATAATCGGCCATAAAGAACGACAATACGTTCCACGGGACTTTGAAACTGCTTGTCAACGATTGGTAAGAGATGCCAGTAAGAGGTTTCAGAGATTGCTGTCTTTTCCCCAATTTAGTTTTAGCAAAGAAGACACACATAATTTCCTAGGTGCAAACTATGAATTGTATATGAATGTATACGAACATAGTGGATCTTGGGGTCTCGCCATGATTCACGCTCAACCTAGAGTCGGCACATTTCTTTGCTGCTACGATATCGGTGTAGGTATTAGGCAAAGTGTGAACGCTTCAGAAAATGTACCGGCTCCTTTTGATCGCGATGAGGACGCAATTAGATGGGCTGTCATGGAAGGGCACAGTTCCAAAATTGGAGGAAATGGAGCGGGTTTGGCGATAATAGAGGATTTTGCTTTCGATAAGGCAGGTATTTTAGAAATAAGAAGCGGTACTTGTCTAATGCAGAAAACACCGAAAAACAATACATGGAAATCGTACATCGTACCCTGGTTCCCTGGCACTCAAATCAATATTATTATTCCAGCCTAGATTCTTAAACGGAGGATAACAGCGATGACGGATATTAAATTCGATATATTAATTATTGAATTTACGTCGCGTTTGGGTTCACCACAAGTTGTAGGTAAATACCGAGGGCAAGAAGCGTGGAATGAAATTGCGGAGGAAATGGATAAAGTCGTTGATGGTACGGCAGTTCTACTGGATATCAAAGAAGCTAATCCACTTGAATACCAGTTTTGCCAATATGCTTTTGGCCCAGTTTTTCAAGCATTTCGCGAACGCCGATGGCCCAATAAATATATAATCTTCAGAATGGATACTTTTCATAAACCGTTGTTTTTTAGGGGAATAATCAAATATCTTGGCATTGATCTTCCGAGAAAGGAATCTGAGAATGGATTTATCCGGTCAGGCTATTATGCAAAGCTTTTGGTCGGCGATGATAAGCGAATTGATTTCATTGGCGATCTTACTGAACAGCGAAGAAGAATCTTGGAATTTGCTAATGAAGTAAAGGAATGTACAGTTAGACAGGTTGCCGAGGTATTGAAAATTTCTGAGGAGACTATAGTAGATGAACTGCGCTTCTTAGTGCGCGAGTATTTGTTATTAAATAATGCAGATACAAGTCATACCGTGTATTATTCCTTTTATAAATATCTTGAACAAGGGCAAATATGATGAAAAACCGATTACTTGCTCAAAACCAATTTCTCGATCCCTCGCGACTTGCAGAGGACGCTGTTCTAGCACTATCGCAATTACAGAGGGGATCTGAGGCCAATATTGAAATGATTGATGCCGGTATCCGATTATGCGACTATCTAATGACTTTTTGGAAAGAACCTTCGAAAGATAGGGGGGCGTTCTCCAGTTTTTCTGAATCTGATAAAAACGACCTGACAGAAGAAGGCTGGAACTTAGAAGAAGTATCTCAAAAAGCACAAGGAATAAAAGAACAAATTGCAGCCTTAAAAGCGTCACCAGAATTATTCAAGGAATATGACATTGACCAAATCAAGGAATTCTTAATCAACGTTACTACTCCAATATGGCACAAGCGCAGTTCCGATTTCCGGGACAGAAAAATCAAACGGAGTTTTATTATACGTGGATAATCTCGTTGAGAAAGTACTATGTTTAGAGGTTCTGGAAAAAATTTCCAGATTACAGCGGTTCTTAAATTTGGAACCAGATAGTCTGCGTCAGCAAGGCACCGAGGTTGTGGATATTTTTACTGAAACAATCAACTGTGTATTGGATAATTTGTATCCACTTTTACACAGATTAAGGAATGATGCAAAGCTAGATGTTTGGGAACAGCTGGCAGTTACGCGAAGACTATCTAGTACGATGAGCTCTGTGGACGTACTACATGCTCAGTTGCAGCTTATCCATAGTTCATGGTTACAACCTGTAACACATATTTTTGTCCGCGATATATTGGATTTTGTTCCGCTTGAACGTCGTCATAAAAATGTAAGTGTTGTTCTATCTAATTCATACTCTTTCGAGGAAAGTGACCTTGCATCTTATTTTGAATACATGCTTCGTTCAAATATAGAAGTGGCCGCACAAGGGGAAACTCCTACCATTTTTCTGCCTAAAATCGAGCGTGACAATCCATTGAATTGGGCAATTCTTATCCATGAATGTGGTCATGCTGACTATGCTGGAGTAGCTGAGCATTTTTCTATCGATACTGTCATTCCTACAGATGTCGATGACTCTGTCAAGAACATGCTAAATAATTGGGCTGAAGAAATATATTGCGACCTATTTGCTATAAAAATACTTGGCCCCGCATATTTAGCTTCATTTATAACATTTACATTTGCTTTATCATGGGCGGGGGGATCCGAAATTGAATCTGTGACACATCCTGCTGATATTGTTAGAATTTGCATAATGCTGGAAGCACTGGAAAAAAGCAAACTTAAAATTGTTCTACCAAATTCCGAATTAGAGTATCCCGATATAGCGTCTTTTTTCTATAATATTTTGGAGGAAAGAACAAAGTTAGAACGAAGACATACGAGACTCGCTATCAAACCGCTGAAAGCCCCCGTTGCCTTACAGGATTTTGTGGATGTAATAAGTGAGCGTATTGACGATCAGATGGAGTTAGGAAAGAAGTTAGTTTCGGAAGATTTGTCCAGAATCAATTACTTGGCTGAGCGACTGGCGCGTGGGATACCAATCGGCTCTTTTCATGATCCAATATTGGTAGATAGCGCCAAGAAGGCGTTTGAGGATTTGAGACCAGATGAGATTATATCAAGATTTGATGAATTCAAGAAAGCTGTTAAAGAACCAAGGGCTATGCTCTGGGAAATATTAAATGCTGGTTGGCTGCATAAAGTATCTGTTATCTATCCGAAAGGTTTTTCATTGTTTTTTGGCTCAAATAATATGAATTTGCATGAGAAGATTATGATATGGAATTCTGAACTTGAGGTTGTTGACAAGTTGCTATTGAAATCGATCGAATCTTCACAAATACAGAAAATAATGGAATAGGTGTAGATTGAAATGGTTTTATCAGACAGTGACATAGTCAATTTGCTCATGAATGGAGAAATAATTGTTACACCGCTAATAAATGCAGAAATCCAGATAGGAAGTTCATCTATCGATGTACGTTTAGGAACAGAATTCAAACTTATACGTCGAATCAAGCAAACGCACTTTAATCTAAAGTTACCACAATCAGAGATACAAAAGCATATTAGAGAATATACGGAGAACGTTCATATTCAGCCACGCGAGCCTTTCATCCTCCATCCTGGTGAATTTGCTCTGGGATGTACCCTGGAATATATATCACTGCCAAACAATATCGCGGGCCGATTGGAGGGGAGAAGTACCTGGGGTCGTGCGGGGCTTCAAGTTCATTCCACGGCCGGATTAATTGACCCTGGTTTTCAAGGTATTATAACCTTTGAACTGCATAATCTAGGTAAATTGCCTTTACCACTTTTTGCCGGAGTACGAATTGCACAGATTGTATTCTATCCATGTAACAACGTTATGAGGAATTATAGTGAGAAAACTGCGGCAAAGTATGGTAAATCATTAGAGATAAGGGACACGATGTTTTATCAAGAGGATGAATATAAGAAAATATTCAAATCCGACAACGAGATGATTGATAGTCAGTACAATGAGACGCAAAACGTCTGATTATATGAGTGTGAATCGAATAAAGGCATGATTATTTTGATATAAATGGTTTGAGGATTGCCCATCACGCGGGGTAATATGACAGATACTGAAGTTGCAGTTTTGTATGTTCTATAAATAAGATAAAATCCTGTGAGGAATCGCTTCGTGAGAATCGGATTACGGTAGTAGTTACGTAATATACCAACTGTGCGTTTCGACAAACATCATGTCTATGTGTAATGAGTAATATTCAATAATTGCCAGTCAATGCATTCTTAGCTATTCAATTGAAATGATATTTTTGGCCCAAACATTCTCTGTGTTTTATTCAGCTTGTTTTGGGACCATGAGGCCGGTGGTTCGAATCCACTCACCCCGACCATGCAGCTCATTGAATCACAGAACGCCGGTGGAGTATGCTTGCCCAGCGGCTGAACTCTAAGTGGCGGTGCTACTACATTCGGGGCAAGATCAACACTGCCAAAGCTATAGAGTTTATTACGGGCAATAATGCAAATGGTACTTAAAACTCTCCCAGTCACTGAGGGTTGATCACTGCGCCCGTTTAAGCTTTCTCCTTCGCCTAGAATCTGCCAGTGTTTCGATTGTGCTGCGATCTTGGAGATGTTATAATCCAGCCGTCATATCTGGTACTTACAGACTCAGTGGCCTCGATTGGCAGAGCGTTGTCGCTTCGCTGAGATACAATGCATAAAAAGGGAGGTGCTGTGCAGTGAAAGGGGTAAGATATTCCATTAGATTGATCGGCTTGAAATCTCCAGAAGGAACTATACCGCTGCATGCGCTGAAGGACATAGCAGAAGTCTTATTGCTGGGAACTGAAAGGGCACTGAGGTTATCTGTTGAGGGAGCCAGCATAAAACGAGGTAGAACTCCTGCTTGGTTAACTGATTCTCTCGAATTCGTTATTACAGGAATGAAGAAAGGTTCAACGGTTCTTGAAATTGAGGCCCCCACTTTGGAAGAAACGGCCTCTGAACAGATAAAACAGCAGGGGCTATGGTTCACAGTACCTCGCGGTACTGATACGGCGATATCTTTATTATCCCGCTCAGTAAAGGACGCTGTAGGGGAAAAGCTTGACAGTGTCTATTACGATCGTGGAGTTCTTAGCGCACTTAACGATTTTAACAGTCCTTTCAATAGATACATAGACACGTTGGAGTTAAAATCAAGCGGTAAGGGGGAAGATGACTTCAAAATAGTTAAAGCTGATATGCATAAGATCAGTCAAATCGAACAGGAAATTCCTGAACCTCGATCCATGGTGATTGCAGGCACCTTTAATTTGATTGAACATACAGAAAATAGATTTCAACTAACGTTATCTGATGGGCGCAAGATATTTGGCAAGATAGAGTCCCCCCTTATTTCAAAGGAAAACATGCGTTCACTCTGGGGAGATAAAGTCACTGTAAAGGGTATCGGTCAGTTTAGCGCAACCGGCAAGTTGCGCTTCATACAAGCCCAGATGCTCAAGCCGCAGGAGAAAGGAGATGAAATATTTGAAGAGGTAATGGAACCCATACCCATGTTTAGTCTTTTGGAACTGACTAAGCCTAAAGCTACGATAGGAAGCCCATTAAGATCCGTATGGGGACAATGGCCCGGTGAAGAGTCCATAGAAGATCTCTTATTTGACCTGAAAGAGAACTAACATAAGACATTATGTCCACTTATGTATTAGATACAGGGATCATCCTAGGGTATGCAAAGGCGGCAGGCTATGCAAAATATGTTGATAATACCTATTCAGTCTCAATACCTCCGAACATGGGTGTTATCTCTGTAGTGACAAAAGGGGAGATACTGTCCTTAGCAACGCAACGTAGCTGGGGACCCAATAGGATAGTTGCGTTGCACGAACTGTTAAATACTATCCCAACAATAGACATTCATAATCAACGAATACTCGATGCTTACGCAGAAATAGATGCGTATAGTCAGGGTAAGTACATTCCCCCTGGTTTGCCCCCCGTTTTTTCGGCAAGAAACATGGGAAAAAATGATATCTGGATTGCCGCGACAACTGCAGTATTGAACGGATATTTGGTAACTACAGACCAAGATTTTGGTCACCTGGACGGCAAATATATGAGCGTTATCTATATTGATCCATCAGAAAATTACGTTACCCAACCATGAAAGGCATTACATACTGAAAAAGATCGTGAACATACTCTAATCACCAGGCTACAGACAGATAGAAGTTCGTTAGGGAGGCTGCATGCTCGATATCTCTTCACTTGAAAGCTGGCTTTGGGAAGCCGCTTGTGCTATTCGTGGGGCCGTGGATGCCCCCAAATTCAAAGATTATATACTGCCTCTCATATTTCTAAAGCGTCTGTCCGATGTCTTCGACTTCGAGCTCAAACAGCTTGGCAATACGGCTAAATATGTTGATTCCGATCACAGCCTTGTGCGCTTTTATATTCCCGTACAGTCACGTTGGGAAGCTGTTTCTAAGCAGACTACTAATCTCGGTGAATTCCTTACGGACGCAGTACGCTGGGTTTCCCGAGAGAATCCGAAGTTGAGTGGCGTCATTGATATCAAAGATTTCAATGAAACTGCTGCAGGACAGCGTCTTTTGGGCGACAGCCAGCTGCGCTCACTCATCCAGGTACTATCCCAGCATCGCCTGGGGATGAAGGATGTTGCATCCGATATGCTTGGTAATGCCTACGAGTATTTGCTGCGTAAGTTTGCAGAGGGACAGGGCCAGAGCGCCGGTGAATTTTATACCCCGCCCGAGGTTGCAGTGCTCATGTCCCATATGCTTGATCCCAAGCCTGGCAATACAATCTATGATCCGGCCTGTGGTTCCGGTGGATTGCTGATCAAATGCAGCATGCATTTTAGGGATGTTTACGGCAGTGAGCCGGGAGTTGCTCCCTTGCGCTTCTATGGGCAAGAGTTAAACTCAGCTACCTATGCCATGTGTCGCATGAATGCGTTCCTCCACGATATAGACGCCGATATAAAGATAGGCGATACCATGCATCAGCCGGCATTCACCGATGCAGACGGATCGCTTCGCCATTTTGACCGGGTAACGGCCAATCCCATGTGGAACCAGAAGTTTGACCAGCCCACATATGAACATGATACCTATGGTCGTTTCGATTACGGCATTCCTTGCACCAGCAGCGCTGACTGGGGTTGGCTTCAACATATGTATGCTTCTCTATCGGCAAAAGGCAAGATGGGCGTGGTACTTGATAGCGGCGCCGTTTCCCGCGGCAGCGGCAACCAGGGCTCCAACCGTGAGCGTGATATCCGCAAGAAATTTGTAGAGAACGACCTCGTTGAGGCTGTCATCCTAATGCCTGAGAACATTTTCTATAACACCTCAGCCCCAGGCATTATCATGCTCATCAACAAAGATAAGAAGCACAAAAAGCAGGTAATTCTTATCAATGCTTCAAAGGAATTCAGTAAAGGCCGTCCCAAGAATTTTCTCACTGATCAGAATATCGCCCGCATTTCGGATGTCTATCAGAAATGGCAGGAAGCAGAAGGCCTGAGCAAGATCATCTCCATTGATGAAGTCTTGCATAATGATAGCAACCTCAGCCCCTCCCGCTATGTGGCTCGTAACGATAAAGAAGAAGTCTTGCCCCTGGAAGAGGCTGTCGTGCTTCTCAACGAAGCCGAAGAAGAATGCCAGCAGGCTGATAACGACCTGAAGCAAATCCTTGCAAGGCTTGGGCTCGGAGGATCTTCTAATGATTAGCCATGTTGAAGCAGTCCCTGTTGGTTTTAAAATGACTGAACTCGGTCAATTACCAGAAGACTGGGCCGTTGCTAGATTATCATCTGCTTCTATTCTAAACAGGTCTTCCATTGAGCCAGTTGAATATCCGGATGAGGTATTCGAATACTATAGCATCCCAGCATATCAAGCTGGTGGCAAAGCCATACTAGAAAAGGGCCGCGATATTTTGAGTTTAAAATATATTGTGGAAAACGGGACGATCCTTTTCGGAAAACTAAACCCCCGCGTACCTAAAGTATGGACAGTTCAATCAACCTACCCTAATCGAAAGATCACTTCTACTGAATTTATTCCGTTAATTCCAAAACAAGACAAATTGGATTTCAGGTTTCTCTATTATTTGAGTTGGTCTGATTATGTGATGAAACGGTCTCAGGGCTTGGTAAGCGGGTCTACTCCAAGTCGGCAGAGAGTCGATATCGAATCTTTTATGGACATTACTATTCCGTTGCCACCACTTTGCGAGCAGCGTGCCATTGCCAACGTCCTCTCCATTATCCAGCGGGCCATTGAAGCCCAGGCTAAAGTCATCTTTGCCGCCTGTGAGCTGAAAAATTCCCTCATGCGTTACTTGTTTACCTATGGCCCTGTTCCAGTTAATGGAATTGATCAGATCCAATTGAAAGAAACTGAAATCGGATTGATGCCACAGAATTGGCGTGCGATGCACTTAGGAGAGGTGGTTCAAGGAACGCAGTATGGCCTTTCATCACTAGGAAAATCGAGTGGCCGTTTCCCAATCTTGCGTATGAACAATCTAGTGAATGGCAAGATTATTGTAAACAGTCTTCAATACGTGGATTTGGATGTGTCCGTTTTTGCTAAATTTAGACTAAATAAAGGAGACGTCTTATTTAATCGTACAAATAGCTATGAATTAGTAGGGAAAACGTCACTCTTCGATCTTCAAGGCCTATATGTTTTTGCATCCTATCTCATCAGGTTGATTACCGAATCAGAGACTCTATTCTCTCCATTTCTAAATTACTATTTAAATACAACAAATGGTCAAATTAACTTAAAATCATTGGCTACAAGGGCAGTAAGTCAGTCAAATATAAGTGCATCAAAATTGAAAACTCTAATAGTGCCCATACCTCCTCTACCTGATCAACGATTAATTGCGGATATTCTCGCTTCTATAGATAATAAGCTGCAAATTGAAGAAAACCATAAGATATCGCTTCAAACACTGTTCAATACCATGCTCCACCTGCTCATGACCGGGCAGTTACGAGTCAATGATCTTAAGGTGGACGATTGAGCAATATTGGCGGTGAGAGTCATTCAGTCCAGCGGCCACTGATTAAATATGCAGTCGACGCCGGATGGACATATCTCAGCCGAGCGGAAGCCGAAAAGCTGCGCGATGGCGATTTATCTAATCCCATTTTCTCACGTGTTTTCAGTGACCGCACCGTAGCGCTCAATAAGGGTATCGTTGATAAGGAACAGGCTGCCGAACTACTTAAACAGATAAAGCGTGTCCGTCCCGATAAAGAAGGTAACTTTGATACCTGGCAATTTCTGCGCGGTCTGAAGACGGTATTCGTGCCGTCAGAGAAGCGGGAACGCAATGTTCGGTTGCTTGATACAGGCACACTGAAAAATAATGTCTTTCACGTTACGGATGAGTTTAGATTCGACAACGGTGTTAAGCCCATCCGTGCAGATATCGTTTTCCTGATAAACGGCATCCCGGTAATCCTTGTGGAGACCAAGTCCGCCCGGCGTCTGGACGGTATTGACGAGGCTCTCATTCAGGTCAATCGTTATCATAGGGAAGGGCCTGAATTGCTCGCCATCACTCAGGCCTTCGGCCTCACCCACCTCGTGCATTATTACTATGGCGCTACCTGGAACCCCTCTCATAAAAACCTCTATAACTGGAAAGAGGAGAACATTAATACTGAGGATTTCGAGTCCCTTGTGAAGGTATTTTTCGCTCCGCGCCGCGTGCTTCAGATACTCCACGACTTCATCCTATTTACTCGCAAGGACGAAGAGCTTCAGAAGGTCATACTCCGCCCACACCAGATGCGTGCCGTTGGCCGGGTAATTGCACGGGTTATCAACCCTGAAAAACACCGTGGCCTTGTCTGGCATACCCAGGGTTCCGGTAAGACCTACACCATGATCACGGTTGCCCAGCGGCTTATCGAGGAACCCACTCTGGAAAATCCTACCATCCTGCTGCTGGTGGACCGCAATGAGCTTGAATCACAACTATTCGGAAATCTCAAGGCCTGTGGGCTGGATTTCAAAGAAGCAGAAAGCAAGCGTGATTTGCAGGATCTATTGAAGAAAGATACCCGTGGCGTTATCGTCTCCATGATTCATAAGTTTGATGAAATCCCTGCCAATATCAATACCCGCCGAAACGTCATCGTGCTGGTGGACGAGGCTCACCGCACTACAGGAGGAAACCTGGGTAATTACCTGGTGGGCGCGCTGCCCAATGCGACTTACATAGGCTTCACCGGAACCCCGATCGATAAGACCGCTTATGGTAAAGGCACTTTCAAGGTGTTCGGCTTGGATGATGAGAAAGGCTATCTTGATAAATATTCCATAGCTGAATCTATCGAGGACGGTACAACCGTTCAGTTGTATTATGCTCTTGCTCCCAGCGAGATGCGTATCGATAAAGAGACGCTGGAAAAGGAATTTTTCAGCCTTGCTGAAGCTGAGGGCGTTAGCGATATTGAGGACCTCAACAGGGTGCTGGACAGAGCGGTCAACCTTAAGAATATGCTCAAGAGCCCCAAGAAAATCAATGATGTGGCCAAATATGTAGCGGAACACTTCAAGAGCAATGTTGAGCCGATGGGCTATAAGGCTTTCATGGTGGGGGTCGACCGCGAGGCTTGCTGCATGCTGAAGGCAGCCTTGGATAAATACCTGCCGCCGGAATACTCGCAGGTTGTTATCAGTTCCTTTCATAATGACCGTCCCGAGATAGCTGGCTATTGCTTGAATGAGGAAGATGAAAAGAAGGTACGCAAATCCTTCGTAAAACCTGCAGAGCTGCCCAAGATTCTTATAGTCACGGAAAAGCTCCTCACCGGTTATGATGCTCCTATACTTTATTGTATGTACCTTGATAAGCCCATGCGTGACCATGTGCTGTTGCAGGCAATCGCTCGTGTCAATAGACCTTATGAGGACGAAAACGGCAGACGCAAGCCCGGCGGATTCGTGCTGGACTTTGTCGGTATTTTTGAGAACTTTGAAAAAGCCCTCGCCTTCGATTCAAAAGATGTGACGGGTGTGATCTATGGGCTGGACATCTTACAACAAAGGTTCACAAAGATGATGGCCACCGGTCGCTCGAAATACCTCAAGATCGTTGAAGGCAAGTCCGAGGATAAGGCCGTGGAAGCGGTGCTGCAGGCTTTTCTTGATCAGGAAAAGCGGCAGGAGTTTTATCAGTTTTTCAGAGAGATAGAGGGGCTTTACGAGATCATTTCTCCAGATCCCTTCCTGCGGGAATATATTGCTGAGTACGACAAACTGGCGAGTATCTATGCCGTTCTGCGCTCCAAGTACGAAGCCACGGGATTGGCTGTTATGGAGCTCGCCTGCAAGACAGCTAAGCTGGTAGCAGATCGTGTTGATCCCGGGCAGATTTATCGCCCAGATAAGATAGTAGCCATCACGCCGGCAACTCTGCGCAAGCTTGCCGATGGCAATAAATCAGATATAGAGAAAGTGATCAACCTGGCTAATCAGATTACTATCAAAGCAGTAATCGACGGCAGCAAATCGCCTTATCTTTTTTCTATAGTTGAGAGAGCGCAGGCTATCATCGATGCTTTCAAAGAGCGACAACTCATGACTCAGGAAGCGCTCAGGCAACTGGAGGATCTCATTGATGAAATGAGTAAGGCCGAGGACGGGCAGAAAGGTACCGGCCTGGGCAGCGAAGCATTCGCTGTGCTTTGGTTGGTTGAGAAGGAAGGCATCCCCGGTGACAAAGCTGAAACTGCTGCCAAACAAATGACCGTAGCTTTTAATAAATATCCACATTGGCATACGAGCGAGGACCAGGCACGTGGCATCCGGACCAGTTTATATCAAGCCCTTGATCTGACTGGCGCTGCTGATATTCCTGCACTGGTTGATAAAATAATGACCATGCTCACCAGGAGCACAAATGGCAATTAAGCAAGTGTCCGGTACCGGCATCAGCCGTGCCGCCTTTAAACGGGAGGTCCACGCCTGGGCCCGCCGCATCGGCGTCCAGCCCAAAGAAGTACACCTACGCCAGCTTATAACCAAGCAAGCCAGTTGCTCACCAAAAGGCAGGATTACCTTTAGCACTGCTTTACTTAATGCTCCACCACGAGTTAGAAAAGAGACTATTGTCCACGAGCTTATTCATCTTAAAGTACCAAATCACGGTAAGCTATTCAAACAATTGTTTTACTCAATATTACGTAATGATAGCCACTCGTGAAATGAGGTATTGTAGTATCATCGTCATCTCGTCAGCAACACCTTTTCTATGCATTGGGGATGGTCTCGTCTTTGAATCCCCTTGACACAATTCATGAACGCTGTTATTATTTTGAACCAGATTCAACATTATACTTTATTTATATCTATTTAGCTCAGTTTTGCATAGGGAGGTTGAACGGTCATGGGTGTGATCGAAACAAAAATCGATACCACATCGGATGAATACCGCCGGAACTACGATTCCATGGTGGCCCTGGTCTCGGAGTTGAAGGAGGAGTTGCGGATAGCGCGGGACGACCGCCCTCAGAAGGCCAAAGACCGCATCGCGTCCCAGGGAAAGATGCCTATCCGCGAGAAGCTGGAGCGTCTTTTAGACCGCAATACGCCTTTCCTGGAGATAGCGCCCCTGGCAGGACGCGGCATGTATGACGGCATGATCCATGGCGGTGGCCTGGTGTGCGGCGTAGGGATTGTCTGCGGGAAGGAAGTGCTCATCACCGGCAATGACGCCACCATCAAAGGCGGCGCCACCTACCCCATGACCATGAAGAAAACGCTGCGGGTGCAGACGATGGCCATGCAGAACCGTATGCCGATAATCACCCTGATCGATTCGGCCGGAGGATACCTGCCGATGCAATCAGAGGTTTTCCCCGATATAGACGACGGGGGAAGGATTTTCTACAACCAGTCGATCATGTCGAAGATGGGGATCCCCCAGATAACGGCTGTCATGGGGCTGTGCACTGCCGGCGGAGCGTATGTCCCCGCCATGTCGGATGAAACCATTCACGTTAAAGGTATAGGAGCCATATTCCTGGGCGGGCCGCCCCTGGTCAAGGCCGCAACTGGTGAAGAGGTGACCGCAGAACAGCTCGGGGGCGTGGACCTGCATTGCCGGGAATCGGGAGTCTCAGACTACTACGCCGAGGACGATGCGCACGCCATCGAGATCGTCCGCAATATCATGGAATGTATGCCCGCCAGGGAAAAGGCGCGCCTGCCCATGCATGAGCCTAAACCGCCCCTCTACGACGCAAAGGAGATCTACGGGATCGTCAGCAAGGAATTCAAGGTGCCCTATGACGTGCGCGAGCTGATCGCCCGCATTGTCGACGGAAGCGAGTTCCTGGAGTTTAAGGAACTCTTCGGCCCGACGGTGGTCTGCGGCTGGGCCTACATCCACGGATATCCCGTGGGCATCATCGGCAAC
>Ga0268277_1001450_pt1 | contig 16045 bp, 7 predicted proteins | sample saktaG_5_FD_190132 | JGI IMG/M metagenome (GOLD analysis project Ga0268277, IMG submission 190132) | Saline water microbial communities from Sakinaw Lake, British Columbia, Canada - sak_2010_1_5_50m | ecosystem: Environmental > Aquatic > Non-marine Saline and Alkaline > Saline ...
GAGCGTTGTCAATCTCGAAGAAGGTGTACCACTTGCCCAGACCCTTGAGGCTCAACGCCTTGGTCATTGCCGAGGTCAGAGTCGTCTTGCCGTGATCAACGTGTCCTATCGTTCCCACGTTTACGTGTGGCTTCGTCCTTTCATAATGTTCCTTAGCCATCAGAGTTCTCCTTTCCCTTTGAAAAGTGGTATTACTGGTGTGCTATCCCCGGGCGGCCCGCTCCGCAACTTCGGGCGACACCTGGTCATAGTAATCGAATTCCATGGTGAAAACGCCGCGCCCTTGAGTCCTTGATCGGAGGTCGGTGGCATAGCCAAACATCTCCGCCAACGGCACGTGAGCCTGCACCGCCTGCAATCCCCCACTCAGGGGCCTCATGCCCTCAATCTGAGCCCCTCGTGCGCTCAGATCGCCGATGATCTCGCCCGCAAACTCTTCGGGCGCTACCACCTCCAGCTTCATCACGGGCTGTAAAAGGACGGGACCAGCCTGCTGCACACCGTTTCGCAAAGCCATAGAGCCGGCGATCTTGAAGTCCAAATCCGAGGAATCCACATCGTGGTAAGAACCGTCCACGAGGGTAGCCTTTAGATCAATCAACGGATAGCCGCCTAAGACGCCGCTATCCAGAGCCCCTCGAACGCCTCGCTCCACGGAGGGGACAAAACTCCTTGGGATAACATCCCCCACGAGCTTGCTCTCGAACTCAAAGCCCCCACCCTTCTCCAGAGGCTCCAGTTCCAGCCAGACGTGGCCGTAATGGCCTCGCCCCCCCGTCTGACGGACAAACCGCCCCTCGGCCCGCATCGGTTTGGTTATGGTTTCTTTGTATGCCACCTGAGGGCGTCCCACGCCAGCCCTGACCTTGAATTCCCTAAGCATACGTTCGACCAGGACTTCCAGGTGCAACTCGCCCATGCCGGAGATGATGGTCTGACCTGTTTCCTCGTCAGTCTTCACCTTGAAGGTCGGATCCTCTTCGGCCAGCCGGTTCAAGGCATCGCTCATCTTATCCTGATCGGCCTCGGTGCGGGGCTCGATGGCCACTGAGATGACTGGCTCCGGGAACTTGATGCTCTCCAGGATAATGGGGTGATTGAAATCACTCAAGGTCTCACCGGTGAAAGTGTTCTTGAGGCCCAGAGTAGCCCCGATGTCACCAGCCAGCACCTCGTCCATCTCCTCGCGGCGGTTGGCGTACATACGCAGCAGGCGGCCGATGCGTTCTTTTGTGTTCTTATTGGTGTTACGCACCGCCCCCCTGGCCTTGATCCTGCCTGAGTACACCCTGAAATAGGCCAGACGGCCCACGTAGGGGTCGGTTACAATTTTAAAGACCAGAGCAGCTAAAGGTGCGGCCTCATCAGCGGGGCGACTCTCCTGAGCCTCGGTCTTGGGATTCATCCCCACGATGGGCGGTATGTCCAGCGGCGAAGGCAGGTAATCCACCACCGCGTCCAACATGGGCTGCACACCCTTGTTACGCAGGGCCGACCCGCAAAGCACCGGCGTCAATTCGCCGTCCAGGGTGGCCTGGCGCAGAGCGCGCCGCAACTCCTCGGCGGTGATCTCCTCGCTCTCCAGATACTTGATGGTCAGGGCCTCGTCTGTCTCGGCCACTTTTTCCAGCAAGAGCTCTCGCTTCTGGGCTGCTTCCTCTTGCAACTCAGCCGGTATCGGACCGACCTCGGATTCCGCGCCCAGCTCGTCGCTGTAGGAGATGGCCTGCATGTTGACGAGATCAACGACGCCGCTAAAAGAGCCCTCTATCCCCATCGGCACCTGCAGGGCCACGGGATTGGCCTCCAGCCTCTCCTCGATCATCTCAATGGTGCGCCAGAAGTCGGCCCCCACGCGGTCCATCTTGTTCACGAAGCAGATGCGCGGCACCCGGTAGGAATCGGCCTGTCGCCAGACGGTCTCAGACTGGGGCTCCACGCCGGCCACGGCATCGAAGATGACGACGCCGCCGTCCAGAACCCGCAGGCTGCGCTGGACCTCAACGGTGAAGTCTATGTGGCCTGGAGTATCAATGATGTTAATCTGATGATCGCGCCAATGGCAAGTTATGGCCGCAGCGGTGATGGTTATACCTCTCTCCCGCTCCTGATCCATCCAGTCGGTGACGGTCGTGCCATCATCCACGTCTCCCATACGGTGGGTACGGCCTGTGTAAAAGAGCGCCCGCTCAGTAGCAGTGGTCTTGCCCGCGTCTATGTGGGCAATTATGCCTATGTTGCGCATCCTTTCCAAAGGGTATTCTCTAGGCATATTCAATGACCAATATCCAATATCCAATGATCAATGACCAACATTGCATCACGGTTTGGTCATTGGGATTTGGTCATTGATCATTGTTACCACCGGTAGTGAGCGAAAGCCTTGTTGGCTTCAGCCATCCTGTGGGTATCGTCCTTCTTTTTGATAGCGGCCCCGGTGCCCTGAGCAGCATCCATCAGCTCGTTGGCCAACTTCTCAGCCATTGACTTGCCAGAGCGGCTACGAGCCGACTGCAACAGCCAACGCACGGCCAGGGAGAATCGTCGGTCGGGCGGCACCTCCATCGGTATCTGGTAGGTCGCCCCGCCAACCCGCCGGGGCTTAACCTCCAGGACTGGGCCTGTGTTTTCAATGGCCTGCTCAAACACATCCAGAGGGCTCTTCTTCATCCCCTCTTCGATGATGTCAAACGAATTGTAGAGGATTCTGGTCGCCAGGCTCTTCTTGCCCCCTCTCATCAGCTTGTTGATGAACCTGGTCACCATCACATTATTGTACTTCGTGTCGGGTTTGATCTCCCGCTTGGAAGGGCGATAACGTCTAGGCATACTAAACTCCTACTCTACCCTCGACTTCTGATCTTCTGATCGCCGAAGGTTCCCAACCGAGGCGAAAAGGGCTCGGTCAGGAGACCTTCGCCCATCGCAGTGATCTTACTCTTCCCTCGACTTCTTGGGCATCTTAGTACCATACTTTGAACGCCCCCTGTAGCGGCCCTCGACTCCAGTGGAATCCAAGGGTCCCCGGATCACGTGATAGCGAACGCCTGGCAAGTCTTTGACGCGGCCACCCCGGATCAAGACCACCGAGTGCTCCTGCAAGCTGTGTCCCTCGCCGGGGATGTAGGCCGTGACCTCGATGCCATTGGTGAGGCGCACCCTGGCAATCTTGCGCAGAGCGGAGTTGGGCTTCTTGGGGGTCATCGTTCTGACCTGGGTGCAGACGCCCTGTTTCTGGGGCGCCCCTTGGGAACGCCGCTCCCTCTTCTGCTTCAAGGCGTTGAAGGTGTAGTGCAAAGCCGGAGCCTTGCTCTTTTTCTTCTGTTTCTTCCGTCCCTTTCTGACCAGTTGGTTGATAGTCGGCAAGTTACACTCTCCTCCCCAGCCCGGCTACTGTTTGCCGCCGAACAGATACCAGACTTCCGAAGTTTCCAAAGTTCAACTCCATGCTATCCATTGGCCCATTGCTTATGCTCCACAACGCATAAACACCCTCGACACTTCGGAAGTCTTATCCGCATACTCAAGGTATAAATTCACCGAAAGAGGCCATCGTTAGAGAGTCGCGATGGCCTCGGTGTAACCTAACGCGCTCATCTATGGAGTGAGCCAGGGAACGTTTGGCTCACGATTTCGGCCTATTATAGCACAAACGATTAAAAAGAGCAAATCTCAAAAAGCCCATTTTAATCTCCTCTGCCGTATCTCGGCAAGCCCAGGCCCAGGCCAAGCCGGGGGAGCCTCTCCTTCTCGTCGTCCCTCCCTAACTTGACGACCTCTCCGTTATCGTCAATGGCCTCCACGGAGAGGCCCAGGCTCTGTAGTTCCTTGACCAGCACCTTGAAAGAGGCTGGCACCCCAGGTTCTTGGATCTCCTCCCCCTTGACAATAGCCTCGTAAGTTTTTACCCGCCCGACGACGTCGTCGGACTTGATGGTGAGCATCTCCTGCAGGGTGTGAGCAGCCCCATAAGCCTCCAAAGCCCAGACCTCCATCTCGCCGAAGCGCTGGCCGCCAAATTGGGCCTTGCCACCCAAGGGCTGCTGAGTAACCAGAGAATAGGGACCTGTGGAACGAGCGTGCACCTTGTCATCTACCAGGTGATTCAACTTCATCATGTGGATAACGCCAACCGTGACCGGCTGATCGAAGGGCTGGCCAGTTTTGCCGTCATAGAGAATAGCCTTACCCAGAGTGGGCAGCGGGATGCCGGCCTCTCGGCTCACACGCAGGGCCTCCAGCTCCACCTCCTCATCACTCAACGTCGTAGCGTCGTAGCCTCGTAGCCTCGTAGCCTCGTCTCGCTGAGCCGCTGAGTTGCTGAGTTGCTGAGTCGCTTCCTCCAGCCAGAGGCGCAGGCAAACCGTGTGCGCCCGACGGTCTGCCTCCTCCCTCTCGGCCCGGGAGCGCGGATCACCCTCGAAGACCAGCATGGCCTCAGGATCGTAACTTCGCTCCTTCAACCACTCTCGAAGGACACAGCGACGCGCGTAGACCCGGTCCACCGCCAGGGCTTCCTCGTCGTATCCCTTCCCTTCCAACCACTGGCTGATGTAAAGAAAGCAGGCTTCTTCGTCGTCGTCCAGGTACTCAAAATCGTACTCCATCTCCTTCAGCCACTGCCAGGCTCGCTGCGTGATTTCAGACCAGGCTTCGTCAATGAGCCAGGCCCGCCCCAGCTCTGCGGAAATCTCATCCTCATCAGCCCCATCGAAAACGGGGGAAATAGCTCGAAACCCTAGCCGGCTGGCGGCCCAGCCCAGGTGGGTCTCCAGGATCTGGCCGATGTTCATGCGACCCGGCACGCCCAGGGGGTTGAGAATGAACTCCACCGGAGTGCCATCGGAGAGGAAGGGCATGTCCTCAATGGAAAGCACCCTGGAGATAACTCCCTTATTGCCATGGCGGCCGGCCATCTTGTCACCTTCGGTGATCTTACGTCGCTGAGCCACACTGACCCGCACCATTTTATCAACGCCAGCCGGGAGGTCCCGGTGCTCATCGCGGGTAAAGCCACTCACGTCCACCACCTTGCCCCGCTCACCGTGGGCCAGGCGCAAGCTCGAATCCCTGACCTCCCTGGCTTTCTCGCCAAAGATAGCTCTCAGGAGTTTCTCCTCAGGGGTCAACTCCTTCTCGCCCTTGGGGGTGATCTTGCCCACCAGGATGTCGTTGGGCCCCACCCTTGCCCCGATGTGCACGATGCCCTCCTCATTGAGGTCCTTCAGGGCCTCTTCTCCCACGTTGGGGATGTCGCGCGTAATCTCCTCAGAACCAAGCCTGGTGTCACGGGCCTGGATCTCGTGTTTCTCGATGTGAATGGAGGTGAATTTATCTTCCCGCACCAGGCTCTCGCTTATCAGGACGGCGTCCTCATAATTGCCGCCCTCCCAGGACATGAAGGCCACTAACACGTTCTGTCCCAGGGCTAACTCGCCGCCATCAGTAGAGGAAGAATCGGCCAGCACATCGCCTATCTTAATACGCTCACCCCTGCTAACAGTGGGGCGCTGATCAATACAAGTTGATTGGTTGGAACGATTGTATCTGCGTAAGGGGTAGACGTGAAGGCCGTCATCGCCAGCCATCACGATCTGGCGACCGGTGGCGCTAACCACCTCGCCATCCTCTCTGGCTACAATCACCTGACCCGAATCAATGGCCGCGTCCCACTCCATACCGGTGCCCACCAGAGGCACCTCAGGGGAAATCAAGGGCACTGCCTGGCGTTGCATATTGGAGCCCATCAGAGCGCGGTTGGCGTCGTTGTGCTCCAGGAAGGGGATAAGAGCCGCCGAGATGCCCACAATTTGTTTGGGCGAGACGTCTATGTAGTCAACCTTCTCGGCCGCCTCGAAGAGGAACCTCTGGCTGCGCCGCACCGAGATACGAGGGCTGACGAACTGACCTTTGTCATCCAGGCGAGCGTTGGCCTGGGCGATGGTGTATTTGTCCTCCTTGTCGGCCGTGAGATAGACGATCTCGTTGGTAACAACAGGCTTGATTCTGACATCGTCATCCAGGGGCAATGCGGCAATGCGCCCGGCCAGCTCCGGGGTAATGAGAGTTCCCGCCTCAGCCACCACCTCCCCGCTTTCAGGATCGAGAACTTGTGCCCGCAAGGTCTTATCCACCAACTGCTCGTATTCGTTGGGGACAAGCTTGATCACCTTGCGATACGGGGTTTCAATGAATCCAAAGTCGTTAACTTTGCCGTAGGTGGCCAAGCGGCCGATGAGGCCGATGTTGGGCCCTTCGGGAGTCTCAATGGGACAAATGCGGCCATAGTGACTGTGGTGAACGTCGCGCACGTCGAAGCCTGCCCGCTCGCGCCTCAGCCCTCCTGGGCCCAGGGCCGACAGGGTCCGCTTATGGGTAAGCTCGGCCAGGGGGTTAGTCTGCTCCATGAACTGGGATAACTGGCTACCGCCGAAGAACTCCCGGATAATCGCCACCACAGGTCGGATATTGATCAAGGCCACGGGGGTGACCTGCTCTGGGTCGCGGATGCTCATGCGTTCTTTCACCGCCCGTTCCATGCGCCTGAGCCCGACGCGCAACTTGTTCTGGATAAGCTCGCCCACGGTCTTCACCCGACGATTGCCCAGGTGGTCTATGTCATCGGGCTCTTCCACCCCGTTGTTGATGCGGATCATGCGCTCCACCAGCCTGACCAGGTCTTCCCTGGTGATGGCGCGCCGCTCAAGCGGAATATCGAGTCCAAGCCGCTGATTAAGTTTATAGCGCCCCACCTTCTCCAAATTGTAACGGTTCTCGTCAAAGAGTTGGGCCTTCAGATATTCCCTGGCGTTGTCGAGCGTTGCCGGGTCACCGGGGCGCATCTTTTTGAAAAACTCGAGCAGGGCCTCGTCGGCCACGGTGTGGCCACTCTTTGGCTCCCAGGGCGGCTCCTGCTGGATGGTGGTGGAGATGTACTGGTGGTCGGGCATGTTATCAACTTCCGCGAAGAGCTCCAGCAGTTCCTCGTCGCTGCCTTCTTTGAGGATCTCGCTGCCAGTGCCATCGTCCACTGCTGCCAGGGCTCGCAGGAGGACAGTCACGGGAAAGGTGCGCTTACGGTTGAACTTGACGATGATGTAATCGCTCTTGCGAGTCTCGAACTCCATCCAGGCTCCCCGGTCGGGAATGAGCTTGGCCTGGCTGAGCAGGCGCCCCGTGGCTCGATCCTCCTCGGCGTCGAAGTAAGCGCCAGGAGAGCGGATCAACTGACTGACCACCACCCGCTCGGTGCCGTTGATGATAAAGGTGCCGCTTTCGGTCATAACGGGGAAATCACCCATGAAGATCTCCTGCACCATGGGCTGGTCAATCTCCCGGTTGTAGAGCATGACCTTCACGTACAGAGGAGCGGCGTAAGTCATATCTCTATCCAGGCACTCATTCTCGGTGTACTTGGGCTCATCGAAGCGATATCCCAGGCCAAACTCCTCATTCATGTGCTGGTCCAGGCCAGGAAAGTGAAGCTCCAGGTTCCCGCTGTAGCTGACGATGGGCGAGATCTCATCGAATAGCTCCTGCAGGGCCACTTCTTGAAACCACTTAAAGGACTTCAACTGCACCTCGATCAGGTCGTGCAGGTGATGCACGTCTGGAATTCTGGCATACGATTTGCAACCAAGGTTATTGGTCATAGGTTACCTCTGGTCCCTCCTCTTCAGAAAAAACAAAACCCAATCCGCTGAGCCCTTTGCGCCGTCGCAAATCAGTACCTCATCGCAGTGAAGATGATAAGTTGTCATTCTGAGCCGAAGCGTAGCGGAGGCGAAGAATCTCGTTTCTGGAGTGGAAAAGCGCTTTTCTCACCAGGAACGAGATTCTTCGTCGCTCCGCTCCTCAGAATGACATGTCGTCAAAATCAACGTGATGAAGTATCAGGTTGAAGGCTTAGGCAAACGCGACTTAACATTATACCCGCTTTCCCTGCTTCTGTCAAATCGGTAAAATTCTGGTGACTACTCAGAAACTTCCCCTCACCCCCCCCCTCTCCCCAAAGGGGCGAGGGGGCAAGTTCCCTCTCCCTCGCAGGGAGAGGGTTAGGGTGAGGGTGAGGGTGGGATGTTTCTGCCCCTACGGATGGCGCGCCGCGCCATGAAAGACTCGCAATGACACGGGCTGAGCAGCACCGCCTACTCAGAAACTTCCCCTCACCCCCCCCCTCCCCAAAGGGGCGAGGGGGCAAGTTCCCTCTCCCTCGCAGGGAGAGGGTTAGGGTGAGGGTAAGGGTGAGGGTGGGATGTTTCTGCCTGGCGATTATGTGAACCTTATGCATCCTGTTGTCAAACCACGGCTGAGGATGTTGGGAACACGAGGGGCTGGTCACGGACCGACCAGCCCCTCCTTCAGTTGTGATGGGATCGGTGATGAACGTCATCACCGGCCTGGTATTTAATTTCTCAGTACAAGGGGCAGATAGATCCGCGCCGGCGGCAGACCGCCGCTGGCCGCGCCCCACCAACTGATGTCGAGTTGGCTGCCACGCGCCACACGGAAGACCAACGGCCAGGTGCGCACCGCCCCGGCATTGTCCACCAGGGCGTAGTAGATTCTGTCCAGGTTGCTGTCGCGCCAGGTGAGCACAGCGTTGTCGTCGCCGTCGCGGACCAGGGAGACGGAGTAGTTGTCGTTCGACAGCGTGTTGGTGAGTATCTGGGTGGCTACGGTGGTGGTGTAGACGCTATCCAGCACGGCATAGGCCATCTGGCTGCCAAAGTCGGGGTAGTAGCCATACTGCTCCCAGGCGACGATGGCCTTGCCATTGCGCAAGCCAACGGCGTCAGGGTCGTAGGCGCCATCCGGCGAATCGGTCAGCCGAGTGGCCGGGTGGGCGACGTTCCCGGCGCTATCCAGCACCGCGTAGTAGATCTGGTAGCCGACGGCGTGGTAGCCCTCCCAGGTGAGCAGCACGTTGCCATCAGTCAGCCGGTTGGCGCGGGGTCGGTAGTCATCATAGTCCGTGTTGTGGGTCAGGTTGACCGGGCCGGCGATCAGGCCTCCGGCGCTGTCCAGCACCGCGTAGTATATGTCATTAACGCCGCTGTCATAGTGCTGCCAGGCGACGGCGAAGCGCCCATCTCCGAAGGATGCCGCCGAGGGACACTGCTCCTGCACCGTGCTCGTCGTGTTGGTCGTCAGGGCGGTGGGGAAGAGCACCTCCGTGCCGGTCGGGCTGCGCACCGCGTAGTAGACGTTGTAAAGGCCGTCTGACACCTCCTCGTAGCGATACCAGGCGATGAGCACGTTGCCGTCCGTCGGGGCCACGGCCAGGGCGGGATAACCGTCAAAGGTGTAGATAGTGGCGCTGATGTTGTCGGAGACCTGGGTGACGGAGATGGCGGTGTGGCCATCGATGCCCAAAGCGGCGTACTCGACGTTGTAGTAGCTGACCGTGTCGTTCCAACTGTGAGGGCCGGTCCAGGCAGCGACGATGGCCTCGCGCGGGTAGGCCGCCACGGCCGGTGCGGTGGACGGTGAGTACTGATCGTCGGTCACCTGGGCAGCGACGATGCCGGACGAGCGCACGATGTCCAGATACTGCTCCCGGTCGGTGGAATTGTCGGGCGCCCAGTAGTCACTGAAGGACTGCACCCAGCCATAGGCCAGCACGATGGTGCGCAGAGAGGCGCTATCGGAGATGGCGGGTGAAGCGACGGACCGGGCGAGGATCGTGGCCTGGTCAAAATCCCCTCCCTTGGCACCGGCTGGCACCTCAACCTTGACGGCGAAGGTGAAGGTCTCCAGGTCGGCCAGCGGGGCGGTGTTGTTGATCTGCGTCGGGCCGTCCCAGAAGGTGGTGGGCCAACTGTTGCCCGCGGCCGAGAGGTCGAAGGAGTCGGTGGCCATGGTGTAGTTGGTCACCGTCTGGGTGTAGACGACCGCCGTCCCGGGCTGCGCAAGACTCTGCTGCGAGAGGGGATTCAGGGCCACCGCCGGCTCCTGGCAGACGACGAACTGGTAATCGTAGTAGGTCTGGTACGCCTGGCCGTCGCGCAGTTGCACCCGCACGGCACTGTAGAGGGGTGGAATGTGGTACTGATCCATCAGCAGGTGTTCGACCCGCTCCCACGTTCCCAGCGTTTGCCAGGTGCCGAGGCTGGAATCGTAAGCCTGCACCGTAGCGTCCATCGTGTTTTCGCCGGAGGTGGTATGGGCGTGGAGGTAGACGTGGGTGAGCCTCTGCCCGCCGTAGTTGTAGGTGTCGTCCTGAAAGGCTGCCCTGGGGGATTGGCCGCTGAGGACGAGATTGGGGCTGCATAAGGCAGTGGTGGCCATCGTGACGGTAGCGGAATAGACGGTGGGAGAAGCGACCGAGGTGGCCTGGATGGTGGTCGTATCCGTATCACCGGCGGCGGCTCCCATCGGGATGGCCACCTGCACGGTGAAGGAGGTCCAGTCCCCGTCGGGCAGTGGGCCCGTGTTGACGTGGGAAAGGTCCGTGTTCCAGGTGTTCCCTGAGAGAGACAGGTCGAAACTATCCGTCTGGCCGGTGGTGTTGACCAGGTACGCCTCGTAGACGACGCTCTGGCCCGGTGCGTCGTGCCTGGATTGGGCCGCAGGATACAGGTGCAGCCCAGGCAGCCGGACCTGCGGGCAGATGGCGATGCCGCGCGCTCCTGAACCGCCCAGGGAGACTCGTTCGACCACTGTCGAGGTCGCCGTATCAATGATCGAGACCTGGTTCTGAGTGTTACCTACGTAGAGTTCACTTCCATCGCAGGTGACCGCCGCTTCCCAGGCATCTCCTGAGGTCGGGACCGTGACGATGGGGGCGAAAGTCACCCCGTCAATAACGTGGACGCCGCCCCACAGACCAGAGGCATAGATCTTTGAGCCGTCCGGAGCCACTTCCAGCCCGGTCAGGCCTCCCAGGCCGGTCACCGTGGTGTAGACAGCGTTACCGCCGACCGCGATGACGTCCAGGCCCGCGCCCCAGCGGTTGCCGGTGAAGACCCACCGACCATCCGGCGACACCGCCACGTCCCAGGGTTCGCCACTGACAGGAATGGTCTCGACGATGCTGTAGCTCGTGGTGTCAATGACCAGGATAGTGCCGTTCGCACAGGTGGCGTAAGCCCTATCCAGATAAGGGTGAGCGGCGATGCTGCGGGGCGCCCCGGGAGTGGGAATCGTGCCGGTGACGACGTAGGACGTGGTATCCACGACAGCGATTTCACTGAACCAGCGGCTCCCCACCAGGGCGTAAGCCCCATCACGGGTGAAGGCGACGCCGTCGGCGTCGGAGATGTCTTCCACCGTGGTCACCACCGTGTTGTCGGCCGTCTTGATGACGGCGACGTTGTCAGAGCGGTAGCATCCGACGTAGACGTAGTCGCCATCGGGAGACATCGTGGCCCGCCAGGGAAAGTCGCACCCGGCGGCCCCCACGTCCACGCTGCCGGCAACGAGGTGGCTGGCTGAGTCCACCAGGACCACCAGGTCACTGTAGGAGAGGGTGACGTAGGCCAGGTCGCCACGGGTGAACGTCTGGATGGTGGCCGTGGCGGTGTAGACGGTGGGGGAGGTGACAGAGGTAGCCTCGATGATGGCGACGTCGCTGTCACCGGGGGTAGTCCCGGCTGGGACGTCTACCTGCACGGTAAAGCTCAACGAGCCGTCGTCGGCGATAGCGCCGGTGGTGGTGATGGAGAGCGTAGTGGGCCAGGCATTACCGGAGACCGCGAGGGTGAAGCTATCGGTCGCGCCTGTCTGGTTTTCCAACGTCTCAGTGTAGACCACAGTGGAGCCGAGGGCTCCGAGCCCCGTCACCGAGGGGGAACTGAGGAAAACGCCGACCCGCTCTCGCACCCAGACGAGCCAGGTGCCGCCAGAGATATAGTCTCGTCCACATTTGCGTGCGTCATCGTCTTCGCCCCAGTCCGTGCCGTCGGCCTGGTCACTGTCCATTCCCCGATCGTCGAAATCAACCGTAAAGTCGTCCGTGGAGTCGCACCCGTCCTCGCCCTCCAGGTAGCCATTGTCCCACTGATCGCCCAGGGGCCGGCTCGCGCCGGTCAGCAGGTTCTGGCGCGCCGGAGGGGGGAGGGTTTGGCCAGCGCCGTTCCCCTCTTCAAAGCAGACGTCCGCGTCACTGGAAGAGGCCGTGATTTCGTCATACCAGGGGATGCCGTAGAAGGCCAGGTCAACGTCGAACGCACCTGTGTATGCCTCGTCGCGGCAGGAGAAACGTATGTCTGTGGCTTCGCCCTGGGACACCGGCCGCATGCCGTCCCAGACCCCCTCGTGCCCCTCAGCCGGGCTCAGCGTGGCCAGGTCGGCGTAGTAGGCGCTGGCCTGATCGTTGAAGGTCAGATCCCGCGTCGAGCCGACCAGTGTCCAGCCCCCACCGTCGGTGGTCATATCGCAGTAGACCTGGACCGGGTCCTGCCCGCCAAGGCCATCCGGGTCAATGGTGTAGACGCCATCGCCCGTGGAGCCCCCGCTGCGGAGGATGGCCAGACAGGATGTGAAGTTGCTTTGGGCCAGGGGCTTTGCCGCCAGCAACAGCGTCCCCAATAGAGCCAGGGACAGGATCGTGAGTAAGCGTACTTTGCCTTTCATGAGATGCCTCCTTATGCAATGTCATAACAACCGTCTGGCTTTTTGCCACGAATTACACGAGTTTTCACTAATTTTCCCTTTTTCGTGTTAATTCGCGAAGCCTGTCCTGAGCCCAGTCGCTTGTACTGAGCCTTGTCCTGAGCTCTGTCGAAGGGTTGTCGAAGTGAAGGGTTCGTGGCAAAAAGTGCGTTCTGAAATTCTTGCTCGTTTGGGGTTACGCCTCGGGCGTGGTGGCCACCAAGGCCGGCGGCTGGGGTGAGTTCGTCCTGGCTGAGCTCACCCAGCCCTTCGATCAGTCCGACGTCTCCTACTTCTTCCCACTGATGACGGAGATGGAGCGGCGTCTGGGGAGCAAGCCCAAGCGCGGCGCTCTAGACGCCGCCTTCGACGCCCACGAGTACTTCCACCAGGCAGGAGGCTTCGCCGCCGTGCCCTGGGCCGACCGTCAGGATCATCGCAAGCAATTCGACCATGACGGTCGGCCCCTCTGCGCCGCTGGCCTGGGCATGCCCCTCAAGTCCATCTTCATCAAGAAGTCTCACTGCCTGTTCCCGCACCGCTGCGGTCGCTACGCTTGCCCCTTGCGCTATCCGGAGGCCACAGGCCAACCCCGCCCCATCAACCACAAGAACTGGCCCAAAGGCGGCTGCATCACCACCTTGCCCCTCAGCCCAGGCACACGCGCCCGCCACGAACTCGACCGCTCCAGCCAGGCCTACAAGCAGGTCTACAAACAGCGCACCGCCACCGAGCGGGTCAACAGCCAGGCCGTCGAGTTGGGCATCGAACGCCCCAAGTTGCGTAATGGCAAGGCCATCGCTAACCTCAACACCCTGATCTACATCCTAATCAACCTCCGTGCCCTCCAGCGCATCCGCCAGCGCAAGGCGAAGTAGCCTGCTAAAGCCTACGGAGACCTCGAACAACTGCTAAAGACCCGGCGTCGTTTCACTTCTTCTCAAACGTAACAGGCTTTGACCCCTGTTACGTTTTTTTGCATCCAAAACGTAACCAGAACGTAACAAGCTAAACCTTGTCGAACCCTCCTCTCCAGGGATTCGTGGCTTCCGGATCTGGAAACCATTCAGTGCTGGCGATGGGAGCTGGGGGCTTGTTTCAATCCCTCTCCAGGGATTCGTGGCTTCCGGATCCACACGAGGGCGGCTCCTCGCCGCCGCGTTCGGCAAGTTTCAATCCCTCTCCAGGGATTCGTGGCTTCCGGATGAAAGACCTGAAGCAGCAGCTCAGGGAGCGGACTGGCTAGTTTCAATCCCTCTCCAGAGAGTGTTGCAGAATTCCATGTAGAAGCAGCCGCCGGATAGCAGCAACTTGAAGGTAGCCTCGTTTTGTGCGATGATTAGAGGTGCACAATCCCATCATCGCTTGGAGGCTATCCATGTCCACTATACCCGAAGCGGTTCTCGCTATCGTCAACGCTCACCTGAAGGCTTTACTACTTTGGTTTAGCGATTACGTTTACACCGAACTACTCAAGCGAGCCCAAGACAATGTACTGGTCAAACTTCGAACTCATCTGGACTTCACGGCGTTGGAAAAGGCCTGCGCCAGCTACCATCACCACACTGGGCCCGGCGCCCCACCGACGCATGCCGTTCCGCAATTGGTACGAGCCTTGCTGGTGAAATACCTCTTTGGCTGGTCCTTGCGCCAACTCGAATTCCAGATTCGCTTCAATCTGATCGTCAAGTGGTTTGTCGGCTACTCCATCTTTGCCGCCGGCCCAGACCATACCACCCTGGAGCGCTTCGAGGTGTGGGTGGATGAGCACCAACATCGTACCTTCTTCGACCACATCCTGCGCCAGATTGACGCTCACTTTCCTGAAGAACGAGACCAGCCGCAGATTGGAGACACCTTTGCTATGCAGGCCAATGCCGCCCCAGAATCCCTCGTCCGCCTGATCCGCCACACCTGCCAGCGGATGTTGGGAGACCTGGCTTCTACTGATCCCGTGCGTCATGCCAACGTGGTCGCTCAGTTGGATATGAACGCTCTCTTCGGTACCTCAGATGAACGCTCCGAGTATCGTCTGGACCAGGCAGGCCGGCAAGCCCGCTTGCAAATCACTGTCTGGGCTGCCCTACAATGTGCTCAATTCGTGCAAGCTCAGTTGGTCAGTCTGCCCACCGACGCCCGCCAAGCCACGACCATCTGGCTAGACCATTTGGACAAGATACTGACTGACGAGGTCTCCATCGAGCACAACGCAGCCACCCAAGTCCCTCACGTCACCGAGTTACCGAAGGATCAGAAGGGAAGCTACCGTATCAGCAGCGCCACCGACTCCGATGCGACCTATCGCGTCCATGGAGAGGACAAGGTGGACTTTGGTTACAACGTCAGTGTCGCTGCCACCACCCGCTTTATCCGAGAAATCCGTGCCGATACCGGTGCCCAACCGGATAACGTGGCCGTGCCCGAGTTGCTCAACGCTCAAATCAAGCACCACGACCTGACCCCGCCCAAGCTCATCTATGACGCCGCCGCTGGAGCCGGCAAGACCCGCTCCCAGGTCGCCCAAGTCACCGACGGGCAAACCCAACTCGTATCGCCCTTGATTCCCTACAGTGAGCGCACCGATCGGTTCACCCCCGACGACTTCACCCTCTCGGAGGCCTGTCCTGAGTTTGATCGAAGGGATGGCACTACCTTGACCTGCCCCAACGGTCAAATCTCTTCCACTGCGTATCGGTCCGGTAGTGGCGATGGACGCAACTTTCGTTTCTTCGCTCACCAATGTGCCGGCTGCCCGCTGTGGGAGCAGTGCCGAGACCCCGAAGCCAATCCAGAGGGGATGCGCCAGGTCTTCGTCAGTGACTACCGCCCGCTGCTGGACGCCGCTCGGGCCTACAATCAAACCGACGACTTCAAAGCCGACATGAAACTACGCCCCATCATCGAGCAAATCATCGCCGGCTTAACACGCTACAATGGGGCCCGCCGAGCACGCCGCCGAGGAAACGATAAGGCAGACTTCCAGGCCAAGATGAACGCCATGGCCTTCAACATCAAGCGCTGGATGAGCTTGCTCGACCCCGTGGCGATCACCTGAATCCGCATCAGCGCTTGCCTGGGTAGTCGCCACCCAGGTGTTGGGCCGACATCTTCAACGGCAAAATGCCACTGAGAGAGACCCAAACGCCCAGTTAGAGGATCCTGAGGTTCGTGCTTGGCTGAACAGACAAATATGACCGTCGAAAATGACCCGAAAAGGGCCATCACAGCCCCATATCCCGAATTCTGCAACACTCTCTCTCCAGGGATTCGTGGCTTCCGGATCCGCAAAGCGGACCTCGCTGAGGCCTAACGCCTTAAAAGTTTCGGTAGTGGTTACATGTTAACTGATGGGACACCACTCTGTGTTGTAGTAGTGGAGATACAACTTGAGCGCCGCTTCGTGGTAAACATCAGACTTCGAGAATGACAGTGCTTTCCGCACAAACCGAGC
>Ga0268277_1001456_pt1 | contig 16003 bp, 5 predicted proteins | sample saktaG_5_FD_190132 | JGI IMG/M metagenome (GOLD analysis project Ga0268277, IMG submission 190132) | Saline water microbial communities from Sakinaw Lake, British Columbia, Canada - sak_2010_1_5_50m | ecosystem: Environmental > Aquatic > Non-marine Saline and Alkaline > Saline ...
GATGAGGGTTAAAGATGGCCTGTTCTTGTTCTGATAACTGGCTTATGTAGCTTGTGTTTAACCAGATATAATCTGCCATCACATTAAGGACTGCTATATCAGCGCTGTCAACAAAACCGTCATTATTAAGGTCTAATGCCCCTATTGCAAAGAGCCCGGCATAAGACTCTAATGCGCCTCTTATCATTGCGTCAATCGGATTTTCCAAAAGCACGTGGGCCATTAAATAAGATAAATGCTCAATGTTTGTTGCATCCGGCATCAGCAGTCTTACTGACTCAAAATATGGCACACTGTCAAAATTTGGTTGGTTATGCGCGGTTATCGTAAATGAAGCTGTCTCCAGCACGATCACAGCATTTGCATTTATAATGAAACTCATGCCTGTCATCTGCCCTGTGATGGCCTTTGTAGTCGTGGGCACAATGTCAATCCTGTAATTTTCATTCTCAAGAGCTGTAACCGTGATGCCATATCCATACATTTCAGCTTCCTGACGAAGCGCTGCCTCAAAATCAATTACCGCCGCGGGAATAAAGTCAGAAAGATTTGACACAATAAGCAAGCCCAGGATATCACGAAAAACCTTGTAATCCTTGTTATCTTTAGTAAAAAATATCCCGCCATCCGTTGTGTCTACTGAAGTTACAATCAAGCGGCTCAGCCAACCCAAAATTTCAGCCTGATATAAAATACCTTCTATGCCCGGCTCGAGCTGCATTAAAGCATCTTTAAGCAAAACTCCATTTACAAAACCATCCACACCGCTATAAGCTACCGTTAGACCAGGAGCTGTTATATCGCCTGAAGCATTTACTGTCAATGTTAGCTCGCTCATGGCTCCTTCTGCGGAAGAATCAAAAACCGCATGAATGGTGTAGGAAACGGATGTCATGCCAATGACATTTGTTGTAATAGAAACCATTACACCATCTCTCAACTGACTGGCAATTGCAACGGCAAAATTTTGGACAGCAGCAGGAAATACCTCAACAACTGTTACATCACCAGCTACTTCAAGTGTCGCTCTATAATCTTTGCCGTCTTTCGTAAATTCAATCCACTGGGGTTGGTTATAGCCTATTCTCTTGTACGCCAAATTCATAAGCGCTGCCAAGACCTGGCGGTCTGTCATTGAACCAAAAATACTGCCTTTCATGGCTTCAAATAGTATTGAAGCATAGGCCAATCCTTGTCCATATCCGCTCAGATATTGCGCAGAACCCAAGCGCTGGAACGCCCAGTCCAGCGTATTGTACCTGATTTCATTGGTTGTTGAATCAACCATAAATTTCATAGCGGCAAATTCCATGCTACTGTGCGCAGGCGCCGTTTTTGGCACAATTGTTACCTGGTAGGTCAGATCCGCTTGAATGCCGCCACGGGTTATAATCACTTGATCTCCTAATTCAAGACAAAGCTCAGCCATCAAGGCCTCTACCTGCTCAGCAAGGTTCTCGACGACCAATTCACCGTTATGGCTAAAGGCTTTGTAATCTGCCCCATTAAGCGAAAATACAACAACTCCATTTGACGGTGACGCGATTATCGCGAGATCCATTATAACGGTTAAAATAAGCGCGGGATCAAGTCCATCAGGGCATAAAGACTTGACCGCATGGTAGTAAACCACAGGGTCAACTGTAGTCAGCCCGCTGAATGAAGCCTCAATAGAGTCTTCGATAAGATCACCGTTTTGATTAAGCGTTATTGTCATGGTTTCAAGCATATTTGTTTTGGCAGCTGTTGTCCTGGTAACTGTAACTTTGTAAGTGTCATCGTCTTGCAGCTCGCCTGTTACTGAAAAAACCGTGCCTCTATGCATTGAAAGGACTGCGATAAAATTCCTCCACTCCACGGTAAGGATCTTTCGCACAATTAAACGGCTGCCATTATGATAAGCCTTATACTGATTTTCGTTCATTGTAAATGTAATTGAGTTCTCTGTGTCATTTACGGAATTGACATTGATATTTATCATCTCAGAAAAAGCTTCAATGCCTGACGCGCCAGGCAATAGCTGGCCTATGGCTTCCCAGAGAAGACCTTTATCAATATCAGGGAATCCGTGAATGCTAAATGCCTGTGAGCCTGTTACCATAATACCGGCGCCGTTTACAACGCAGGCTGCTGAGCTTATTATTCCCTCAGCAGTGTTTGCAGGCGTCACAATAATATTATAAGCCTGGTTTTTCGTAACCGTGGCAATAGTCACATCAAAATTTGCTCCAATTTGCGCGCGAAGCTCTTGTGCAAACGCGTCCACCGCGGCAGGAAATATTTCACTCACAGAGATTTCTCCACCTGCAATTCGGACCGCTCTATAATCACGCCCTTGTTTTTCAAATGAGATGGAGGCGCCGCTTGCATCAAGGACAATGGCCTGTGTCATCGAAACCAGAATAGCTTCTTCAGGAACCCCGGCAGGGTGCAATATGCGCAATGCCTCAAAAAGAAGCAGGGCATCAATATTTATTCCTATATAACTGGCCTCTATGCTTTGCCATAAAATAATACCGCTTGCTGCAGCTGTAAAGCTTATATTTTCAGGATTACCAGCTCTAGACCAGCTAATCAGAATCTGATAAGAGTCATCGGGCTGTTTCTGGGCATTCACCAAAAATCCTGTTCCAATCTGACTGCTAAGGTCAGTGATTAAAGTGCGGATTTGCTGAGAATGAGTCAGGTTCACAGTAACAACTCCGCCTATATAACGTATCTCATAATCCTCGCCGTCTTTTCTAAAAATAAGAATTGAGTCATTGGACTCTTCCGGAAACAGGCCTATGCCTGTCATGCGTTTCACTATCTCTGCGACATTCTCTGTTACCCCAGAAAAGATCTTCATTCCATCAAAAAGAAGCTGTGTTTGGTTCTGGGTCAGCGTATGGCTGACTAAAGAACCATCTTCCTCGGTAATAAATGAAACGGGCATCATGCTAACCACCACCAACTCCTCAACATTCATAATAAAGCTAAAATACGACATTACGCAGTTTTCTCCGGGAAAAAGAAGGCTTGTTATAGTATATTCGTATGTTCCATCGTGCCTTAAGGTTCCGCGCGAGACTTCGAAGTCAGGCCCCAGAGATTCAGTAAGCTCCAAAATAAAATCATCAGCCCGATCCGAGAGGCAAATGAATTCGATCTCATTGTTTTCGCGGTACGACTTATAGTCATTATTATTATGCTTGAAAATCAAAACATGGTCCAAGGCGGGTGGGCTTACAACCAAAATTTGCGTCATTATTTCTATGGTATCAATCAGGCCTCCTGCTTCTTCAGAGAATATGCTCATGACATCAAAAAGAAACTGTGTTTGGTTTAAAGTAAACGCCTTGCTTACTGTTAAGCCGCCTTGCGTCTTGGAAAATATTACAGGCAGCATACTGGCTATGGAACAGCCTTCAACATCCATTATAAACCTAAATGATGAAAGCACATATTCCCCCACAGGGAATATAAGGCCTGTTACTGTAAACTCATATGTTCCGTCATGCCTTATTGTGCCGCGGCTTATACTAAAGCCTGCGCCTAATCGCTGGCTTAAGTCAGCAATAAACGCGTCTGCCAAGCCTGAAAGGCATATGCTTATTACGCTATCGCCTTCACGAAATGCCTTGTAGTCATTTCCCTGATAGGTAAATAAAAGCGCGTTCTGCGCTGAAGCGAATCTTACTACAACAGCCATAGTAAGCGCTGAAAGCGCTTGCGCTAAAGAGGCGTCCTGGCCAAGGATATCCTGCATGGCGCTAAGGAAGGCCCATCCATCTGTTATGGTAGTTGAGCCAAAGTTTACGGATATCTGCTGGTTGTTTACGCTTCCATCAGCGTTTAATATAAGGCTCATCTGCTTAAAGGTGTTTCCGGGGGAAGAGAGTTTCCTTTCAACCATTATCTGGAAAACCCCTCCTGCCTGCGATATTATGTTTACATTGAATGCCTGACCAAGCAGGCCTTGGAGCGCTGACACCAATGCCCTGATATCAGCGGGTATTCTTGCGTTTAAGAATATATCTATAGGGTCTACAAGCCCAAAGTGATGCTCTGTCGCGCGCCCATCCGCAAAGGTTACATGGGTCTGCAGGATATTGCCATACTGGTCGAATGAATAGCTGAAACTTAAAAATAGCACGCCGTCTATTGAGATAGAGCGCGCTAAGTCTGAGCCGTCATAATGTATAGTGCCTTCAGGTATTATATTGCATACGATAAGCCTTTCTAAGTTATACTCTCCCCTGTAATTATATATTGCACGCTTTTTTGACTCATCTGCCTGGGAAAGGTCTAATCCTACATCGCCATGGAATCTGTGCACATCAAAGCCGCCTGTTACCTCTTCATAAAGGTCAGTATACTCTACCTTAATAGAGCCGTTCGGATTTGAGACATTGTAGCCGTTTAGGATAAAATAATGGCTTATGCTTGTAACGCGGTAAACAACATTGTCTCCTTCTCCTGTATGGCTGACGCGTATTAGCGCTTTAAGGTTTCCGTCAGCGTCAAACTGCCATATCTCCTCGATATAGCCCTGCTGGGCAAACACAGGTATATCAAATGTGCCGTCAGGCTTTTGGATAATAATCAGGGAATCACCTGCATTAAGTTCAATATCAAAACCACCAAGCCATGAAGGCCAATTATCACCATAAACATAAACCCATGCACCAAAGCCCCAGCCCCAGCCAGCGCCCCAACCGCCGCCTCCGCCAAACCCGCCGCTCATGCCGGTAATTGTGCATACAAGTTCATTATCAGGATTGTATCTGCCCACCCATACCTGGTCTCCCTCACCATATACATATATGTCATATGAACCATCAAAGTATTCCACGCGCTTTACCTCTGAGGAAAACATAGACGCGATAGGCCAGTTTGTTGGATTGGTCAAATTTATCTGAATTGTATAGGTATAATCCCCATAAGGGGCAGGGTTCATTGTAGCGGATGAATCTCCCGCAGGGTTATCTCCTTCCGGCTCTGATACCATACCCGCTGGAAGAGGCCTGCGTATGGTAAAGGTATAGGTGCCGTCAGCATTCCTTATGACAGGGCCTACAAGCACAAACTCAGAGGGGTCAATTCTTAAACGCCATGCCATATCCTCCATGGCAGCGATTATTGCCTGCTGTACCATTATGCTCTGATGCTGATCTATAAACATCTGTATGCGCTCTGCCCTGAGGTTAAATACGGCCTGATAATTACCGTCAGCGGCTATTGCATCTTTTATATGCTGGGGTATATATTCCATATAAAGGTTAAAAAGAGGCCTCATCTGGTTTAAGAGCGCCAGATCTATGGCATTTATTACGTTATCATTGTTCAAATCCAATGTGCCTGTGCTGAATAAAATGGCAAAATTAATGGTTTCATGGGCTTTATTTAAACCATCAAGATAATAATCCGCATCTTTGCGATTAAGGTTATTCCATTCAAGCATGCCGTTTCCGTCAGCATCAAAAGCGCTAAATTCCTGGGCGCTTAATTCATATGCAAAACGCTGGTTTAATACAACAAAATTAAGTATACCCTGTAATACATCCCAGTCGCCTTCATCTATAATGCTGTTTCCGTTTAGGTCATAAGGGTTATTCAAAAGCTGTTGGGCATACGCGCTTAATTGCGCGATAATCGCGGGTATCTCGCTTGTCATGATAAGCCTTGGGTTATCAGCTCCTGTGCGGAAGGCGAGGTACGCTGTCCCGTCAAAATTTAACTCGATTGCGCCATCTGCTTTGATTGCCGCAATATTTATCCGCGACATAAGCACAAGCGCTTCCTGTGTTGTTATGCCCTGCTGGATAAAGGCAATAGCGCTTAAAAGCAGTCCTGTGTCCACATCAGCGCGATGCTTATAAGAGGCATTTACGGAATCTCTTATTAATGAGAGGCTTGAATCCATAAGAAAACTTAAGCTTTCAAGGCCTCCTGATACAACAGATGTGTTTGCTGTTATGTTTGCTATATAATATCCGTTTTCCTGAAGGGATATATCAACATCAAAGCCCGCGCCAAACTGCAAGGATAATTCCGCTATGAAAGCGTTTAATAGGCGCTCTCTTAACATATCAAGAAAAACCTTTGTGTCATGGGCATTTACGCTTTCCCATTGGAGTATGCCGTCTGCGTTGGCATCAAGTATCGCAAAATCTTCTGCTGATAGTCCTTCCGCAAAGCGCTGGTTTGCCTTTATGTAAACATACATATTCCAGAATGCCTCTGCATCATAGGTGTTCTCTGAAAGAATATTAGCATAAACGCTTAATTGCTCTGCTATTGTGAGGATTTCCGCTGTATCTATAACCCTTAAGGCATTGAACCCGTCGCGGTATGCTATATAAAATATGCCATCTGCATTAAATACAATGGCAGAGTCATGCTGGATTTCAGAAAGAGATATCTCAGAAAGCTTAGCAATAACTGCCTCTTCCGATGAGAGCCCAAAAAGCAGGGATACTGCCCTATAAATAAAGTCAGCATCCACCTCTGGCATGCCCTCATAAGAGACATAAAGTGAGCTTCTTATGAAATTACCGTCGCTATTCATTCTAAAGCTCATTGTTGCAAGCTGTCCTAACTCTACAGAACCATTGGCAATTGCCAGTATGTCATAACCATTGCTGTCATTTCGCGTGACAGTGATATCAAAACCATCTCCCAGCATAGAGAGTATCCTTTCCATTCCCAAACGAAGCGCAAGCTGCTGGTAAAATATTTTGGCATCGTCATCGTGGGCATTGTTCCATTCAAGGGCGCCATCTGCATCAGCGTCAAAAACCGCCAGTTCTCCTGCTGTTAATTGCGCTGTAAAACGCATATTTGTATTTATATAATTTAATATCGCATTATAGCCTGCAAGGGAATAGGCATCATTTAACAGCATCTGCGCATAATCCCGCAGTTGCGCTATAATGGCCTCAACCTCAGCCGCTTCTATAAGCACGGCTCCTCCAGCTGTATTCTGATAGGCTAAATAATCTGTTCCATCCAGTGAGAAAAGCACCGCTCCATCATCCTCAATGCCTGTTACTGTAATATGCGCAAGAAGGGAAAGCGCTTCCTGCCAAGTAATACCCTGCTGTAATAAGGCCATGGCATTATAAAGCATGCGTTCATCCACAGATGCCATATCTTTATAAGACAATTCAATATATGACGCGCTGACATGGCCGCTCGGGCTTACAATGAAGCTCATATGTTCTAATTCCCCTGACTGCACAATACCCTGCGGGGTTATATTAACTATATAAGACCCATCTCCTTGCCTGGATATCTCCACACTAAATATATGTGAAAATATTGCCCTTATCTCTTCCTCAAAAGCCCTGGCCTGAAGAAGGTCTAAATAGAATTTTGCGTCACTGGATGAGGCATTGTTCCATTCAAGGGCCCCATTGCCATTGGCATCTAATATGTCAAAATCAGCCTGTGAAAGTAAAAAAGCGAAACGCTGTTGCGCGCTTATGTAATTTAGCGCTTGCTGATACTGCGCAAGCGTGAAAGCATCTGAATCAAGTATCTGAGCATAAGCACCAAGTTGGGCAGCTATTAAAGCGGCTGTCGCGGCTTCTATAACATAAACAACGCCTGTTCCTCTGCCGCTATAATACGCCAGATATCCAATGCCTGAGTATGAGAAATTTATCGCATTATCATGTTCAATACCTGTGATATTTACCTCTGAAAGGACGAGCAGCATGTTCTGAACTGTTATAGGGCCTAATAAAAGCGGGATTGCTTCAAAAAGCAGGGCCTTATCAAAATCAGCATATCCCTGATATGAAAGTTCAAGGGAGTCCTGGCGGACTGAGCCGGCGCTATTAATCATAAAGCTCATACCCGTTAACTGGCCTTCTTGGGCATCAGCTATCAGGGAAATTGTAATATTATATTCACCATTTTCCTGAAGCGCTAACTCGATATCATAATTTTCCCCGAAAAGGTCTCTTATGTTGCTTAAAAACCTGCGTACAGGCAACGGTATCTCCGTGTCGATCTCTTCTACAAATACCCTGCCTAAGGCATCGTAAAAACACCTGTACTCTATACCATCTAATGAGAAAAATATATCATTACCCTGAATATAAGAGGCTACAACGCGCGACATCAGGCACAATGCCGCTATCTGGTCAGCACTGTCATTTAAAATCTGCATACCCTCAAAAAGAAGCTGGGCATTAATATTAAGCCCGCTGTAATTGGCTGATAGAGAATCTGTATCGATATCGCCTTCGGCTGAAAGGACAAAGCTCATCGCGGTCAGCTGATTTGCCATGATGCCCGCATCAGGGCTGAGGGCGACATGTATTACATACGTATCATCGACAATCTCTACTGTTACAAGGTATGCAGGCCCTATCTGCGTTTGGAGCTCATCTGCTATTGCCTGTACCTCTGCCGGTATCTGCGGTATTTGGTCTTTAAGCTGGTTTCCTTCGAAGATAAGAATGTTCATCTGTATCCTGGGGTCTTCTACAAGAAGATAGATTGCGGAAATCATCATTTTTGGGGGATAGTTTTGCTCTAATTCCTGTAATTGCTCTAATGTTGCTGCCTCGATAACTTGTTGATAATAATTCATAAGGCTTTGTATATAGCCTTCCTCTGATTGAATTGATGCAATAATCATTGTCAAAGGTATCGAGATAAATTGTATATACATCTCAGGCAAAGTCATTTGACCATCGCCCTCTAAGCTCTCTAAAAATAATCCCGCCGTTAATATATATGCCTCCACCTCAGCCCTTAACTCCGGGGTAAGGTTTGCATTATCAAGGGCCTCTTCAAAGGCACCAAGCAAGCTAATTAAATCCGCATGGCCAGCCTCTAATTCCGCTAGAAACTGCGCTATAGCAGCATTAATCTCAGGCTCTAGTTCAGCAAGCTGTGCCTGTAAACGGGCAATCTCTTCCTGAGATAGGTTCAAGTTAGCCATTACCCTGCCTAAAAGCTCCTGACGTATTTGCTCTATCTTTTCTGTTATGTTTTCAAGCACAACCTGTCCACTGTAATCACGGTATGTTTTATATTCTGTGTTATTATGAGTAAAATATATGGCACCTGCTTCTGTTTTAGTTACTGTTATGCTGGTTATAAGGGCAAGCTGTTCAATATCATTTGGCGCTCCTTCGGATATGCTCTTATAAAGTAAGGCCATTGCGCTAAAAAGCATATACGCGTCAACATGCTTTATGCCTGCATACGCAGCACTGAAAGAGCTTGCTTCAATATCACTACGTATATAATTATAATCAAAATTAACCGAAATAAGGCTGCCAAACGAATATCTATGATATTTACATTCAATTGAAATAGCATATACATCTTTATCTCCAGTAGGCACAGCTAATACGTTAAAGCTGCCGCCTATTTGGCCGTTAAGCCGGCTTATGAATTCCTTAACAGAGTCGGGAAGCTGCAATTCAATTATTATCTTGGAATCTTGATCGCGGTAAACTATGTAATTTAAGCCATTTTTTGTTATTCTTGCGAAATTATTGCCTGACTGGATTACTTTAAAACCTGCTATTTCATTTATGACATTTGCCATATAGATTCTGGGGCCGGGCAGCCATGTGCCAATTTTGCCTTGTGCGTAAAAATACTTTCCTGCCTCATACATAAGGGCACCGTCAACAGCTGTTCTTCCGCCTTCTGTATTATAAAAAGAGGTTTTAAACGAATCATAGTCAACATATCCTGCCTCATTCATTAAAAACGAAACATACGCGAGGTTTCCGGCCTGCACGGGAGGAATTACAAGAGGATATATCTTAGCGTCATTTATGATTATCTTATAGCTTGCATCTAACTGTATCTCAAAGGTAACTGTAAAATCATTGCCTAATACTTTTCTAATGCCCTCTATATACGCCCTTACAGCAGGCGGGAGCTTTTGCTCTATTATTACATGGCCTCTTTCATCTCGGTAAACTATATAGTTAATATTGTCTTTTGTGATGTATACATACTTCTCTTGTAAGGATATAACTTTAATCTCTGATATCTCTTTTATAATAGCAGCTCTATAACCTTCAGGCGAGGGCATCCATGTGCCATATTTGCCTTGTGCGTAAAAATACTCCCCTGCCTCATACATAAGAGCCCCGTCAACTTCTATGACACCTCCTTCTAAACCGTAGAAAGAGGTTTTAAAGGAATCATTGTTAACATTTCCATCCTTATCTATTAAAAATGACATGGATGAAAGATAACCGCCCTGTACAGGGGGTATTGCCAGGGTGTATCCCTTTGCATCTTTGATGGATATCATATAGCTTCCGTCTGACTGGGTTTCAGCTGTAACAGTAAAACCATTGCCAAGCGCTTGCTGTATGGCGTTTATATATGCCTGCACTGTTGCCGGTATCTGCGGTATTTGGTCTTTAAGCTGGTTTCCTTCGAAGATAAGAATGTTCATCTGTATCCTGGGGTCTTCTACAAGAAGATAGATTGCGGAAATCATCATTTTTGGGGGATAGTTTTGCTCTAATTCCTGTAATTGCTCTAATGTTGCTGCCTCGATAACTTGTTGATAATAATTCATAAGGCTTTGTATATAGCCTTCCTCTGATTGAATTGATGCAATAATCATTGTCAAAGGTATCGAGATAAATTGTATATACATCTCAGGCAAAGTCATTTGACCATCGCCCTCTAAGCTCTCTAAAAATAATCCCGCCGTTAATATATATGCCTCCACCTCAGCCCTTAACTCCGGGGTAAGGTTTGCATTATCAAGGGCCTCTTCAAAGGCACCAAGCAAGCTAATTAAATCCGCATGGCCAGCCTCTAATTCCGCTAGAAACTGCGCTATAGCAGCATTAATCTCAGGCTCTAGTTCAGCAAGCTGTGCCTGTAAACGGGCAATCTCTTCCTGAGATATGCCTAGATCAACCATTACCCTGCCTAAAAGCTCCTGTCGGAATTCTTCTATAGCATGATTGATATGCTCAACAATTACCTCACCATGTTGATTACGGTAAACCTTATAATCTATATTGTTTTTACTAAGGCGGACTACGCCATTTGCTATATCAGTTACTTTAAAACCTGCTATTTCATTTATAACAGAGGCTATATAAAATTCAGGATTAGTCATCCCTTCGCCGATTCCTCCTTGTGCGTAAAAATACTCCCCTGCCTCATACATAAGAGCCCCGTCAACTTCTATGACACCTCCTTCTAAACCGTAGAAAGAGGTTTTAAAGGAATCATTGTTAACATTTCCATTATTATCAATTAAAAATGACATGGATGAAAGATAGCCGCCCTGTACAGGGGGTATTGCCAGGGTGTATACTTTTGCATCTTTGATAGATATCATATAACTTCCGTCTGTCTGGGTTTCGGCTGTAACAGTAAAGCCATTGCCAAGCGCTTGCTGTATAGCGTCTATATATGCCTGCACTGTTTCCGGCAACTGTGCATTGATATATGAGTTTATACTATCTCTTACTTTATCAAAAGTGCTCTCAACGTCCCCTTCTCTTTCAAATACGCTTTTCTGGTTGTCTGTTGCATACCGGATATTGCCGATTACTATTTCATAATAACCCTCAAGGGCCTCCAGATCAGATACATCTATAATGGCATCATTGTTTATATCAAGGGTAAAGCTCTCTAATACTGCTACAATATCTTCCAGCTCAGCCCTGATAGCAGCTATTTCTTCTGCGGTAGGTTGTTCTGTTTCAGGCTCTTCTGTTTCAGGCTCTTCTGTTTCCGGTTCTTCTGTTTCCGGTTCTTCTGTTTCCGGTTCTTCTGTTTCCGGCTGCTGTCCCATTTGTCTTAGGTATTCATCTATAAGATCTTGTATTCTTGACAAAAAGTCATCGGTATCTTCTGGCGCTTTGGGCCTTTGTATTCCGCTAATATTTCTTGCCCTTTGTATCTGCTGCCTCAATTCTGCCCCTGATATCTTAAGTTCTTTATTGGCTTCATCCAACAGAATACTAAGCTGCTTAGATACATCTTTCCTGGTTTCTGTATCCACTTCCTCTTGTGACTGGCCGGCCTTTCTCCTGCTTTGCTCAGCAATAGCCCTGCGCTTTAACAGGATCTTTTTCTGATCGCTAATATACTTACTCTCAGATAAAGATATGGATGAACGCTCATAATCGTGTTTGCCTAAAGAGGTCTTGATATTTGATGCAAAACTAGGCTCTGGCATTAGAAATGCGGTTATTACCACAATTACGGTACACTTGTGTAATGCCTTGTAAATGTTCATTGGTTTTCTCCTTTTTAATAAAAATTGTTTGTCGTTACCTTTAATCTTTAATGTGTCCATTTTATCCTCCATTTAGTTAGCTTTTAAAATCCATTTATTAACTGATTTAAAAAATTGACTCTGCAAAGAGCCTCTAAAAACTTCGATCATACAACTATACACCACGTTTTGAAAAAGTCAAGGGGTCCGGGGTGTTTTATTTTATTATTTATTTATGCCAAACCTGTTCACCAGCTCCTGCTCAACGGCTCGCCTGAATTCGTATTCCATGGCCTGCTTATTCCTATATCTAAGCGCGCTTGTCAAGGCCTTGATGAATTTCTGAGTTTCTATTTTTATGCCATTTGCGGCATAGCTCATGATTTGAAATGAAAAAACTACTATGCCGGCATAGGCAGCTAACCTTTCATATAAAATTATTTGGCATTTTATTTTCATTTTAATATCTCAATTTTAAAAAACTTTCTGTAATCAGGCACTTCTAAAAACTTCGATCATACAAATATACACCACGTTTTGAAAAAGTCAAGGGCTTGGGAAAAAATATTTTTAGGGGGAAACATTAAAGCGGGCGGGCTAGAAGCTCTATTTTAAAACGTTTTAACCTATTAACATGCAATAGCGTTTTTTCAGCCTGTACGGCGTCTTTTAGTATCTGGGCACGGAGGGCATTTTCATCCTTAAACTTTCTCTCGGGCCTTAAACGCTTTATAAAATAAATCTCTATGTCTTTGCCATAGATGTTTCTGCTAAAGTCAAATATATGTACCTCAACACCAGGATCCTTGCCAAAAAAGGTGGGCCGCCTTCCTATGTTGACTACCGACTTATATCTTTTACAGTCAAGTATTGTATATGCGGCATATACACCACTTGGAGGTATTGCTTCGTGGTGAGGGTCTATATTAGCGGTTCTAAAACCTATAATCCTTCCTCTCTTCTGGCCATGAATAACTGTGCCTAAAACAGACACATGCCTTCCTAAAAGCCTTGACGCAATATCAAGCCTGCCTTTTTCTATAAGAGAGCGTATCATGCTCGAACTTATAACGCGGGAGTTATAGCGCTTGGCGGTAACGACAGAGATATTTAAATTAAGATTATCCGCGATATCTTTTAAATTATTGACTTCGCTGATCCTCTCTTTCCCAAAGGAGAATCTCTCGCCTACGACAAGATTCTTCATGCCTAATTTTTTTATAAGGGTGTGCTTTATAAAAAGATTGCACGGTTTTTTCGCAAAAGTCTGGTCAAACTTCAACACAACACACAGCTTAACACCAAAATCTGAAAGCAGATTCAGTCTGTGCCCAAGCGAGCATAGCATCGGGATCTTTTTATTCTTTGTCAATATGTTATCAGGGTGAGGGTTGAAAGTAACAACAGCAGGCACCAAACCTTTTTTCTTGGATATACGCATAAGCGCGGACATTATCTTTTTATGCCCGGAATGAAGGCCGTCAAACACTCCCACAGCCACCGCGGAGGGTTTAAGCTTTTTATTTATGCATTCCACACCATAAAAAACTCTCATCAGATATCCTTTAATAATACTGCATCTTTTATATGGAATCCACCTGAACGGGTTCTTCTTAAACTGCTCATATGCGCCCCGCAACCTAATTTCCTGCCTATATCGTGGCATAGGGTTCTTATGTAAGTCCCCTTGGAACAGATAACTTTAAAATCAGCATTTTCACCATGCACGGAAATGACGCTTATATCCTTTATATCTATATCGACGGGCTCTCTCTCGACGACAACTCCCTCTCTGGCAAGCTTGTACAGCCTTTCGCCTTTGTGGTGTTTTGCAGATACCATAGGGGGTATCTGCTTCTGCTTTCCCTTAAAAGACAGGATAGCATCTTTAATGCCTGATTCTGTTATGCCATTTACCTGCTTTCTCTCAATAATATTACCTGTGCTATCGTGGGTATCTGTTGACAGGCCAAGAGTCATCCGGCAGATATACTCCTTATCGTCACAACAAAGCTTGGCAGAAAGCTTTGTTGCCTTATTCATCAACACAACAAGCACGCCTGTTGCCATTGGGTCTAATGTGCCGCAATGGCCTACTTTCTTTATGCCGAACCTTCTGCGCACAGCATCAACAACATCATGTGATGTCATGCCCGCTGGTTTATCTATTACAAGTATACTTTCCATATTTTATCTTATGATTGCCTCGTCGCGCCCTTGGCGCTCCTCCAATGACAGAACATTTCAACAGTCCCTTTGCCTTAATCAGAACCGCTTTTTCGACTTCGCTTATGGTTCCTTTTAATGTGCATCCACTTGCCGAGGCGTGACCACCTCCTCCGAAGTACCGGGCGAGCCTGTTTACATCGACCCCGTCATTTGAACGAAGACTAACATTGATTACACCCTTTTCCGCTTCCTTGAATGCAATTGATATTTTTACTCCCTTTATCGCTCTTGGAAAACCGATAAAATCCTGCGTATCATCAATGCTAGATGAATGGCTCTTTAACATCTTTCTCGTTATGTGAACCCATGCTATACTTCCGTCTTTAGTTGTATTAAGAGTTGATAAGACTGATGCCAATAAAGAAAGGCTGGACTTACTTGCGCCTTCATATATTCTCCTGTATATATCCGTAGGGTCGAGGCCGCGTGATATAAGCTCTGAGGCTATTTCGTGCGTCTTTGCCGTTGTATTTGAATACTTAAAAGAGCCCGTATCCGTAAGGATCGCTATATAAATATAAAGGGCGGTTTTTTTACTGATAGGCAGATTCATTTTTTTAAAAAGGTGATATATCTGTTCACCCGAACACGACATGTCGGGTTCTACCCAGTTCACTGAACCAAAATAAGTATTGCTTATATGATGGTCTATGTTAATTATAGGCCTTGTAAGATATATGCCACCTTTTATATTACCCAGCCTGTCAATATCCGTGCAATCAACCAGGCAGGCCGCGTCATAATCGATGCCCCTTGGATTTTTTTTAGCTTTTACTCTCGACGCATTAGGCAAAAACTTATATGTATCAGGCATATCTTCAGGCGGGAGCAAGACAACCTTTTTCCCCGCTTTCTTAAGAAGCTCGGCCATGGCAAGCATGCTTCCTACGGCATCGCCTTCTAAGTTCTGGTGGGATGTTACGAGAAAACGTTTATTTTTTTTATCCTTTATTGCCTTTATTACATTTATCATGCCCATCTAAACGCTCCTTTTCTTTATGAAGGATATCTATTATCTCGTCTATCCTGTTGTTCTCAATCTCTGAAACATCATCAATAAAAGTTATTTGAGGTATAAACTTAATGCTCATCCGCTTCGCGAGCAAACTTCTTATAAGACCTCTCGATGCCTTGAGGCCCTTTAATGTATCCTCTACAGCCCCTTTACGCTGCATCGAGGTAAAATATATGCTTGTCGACCTAAGATCGGGCGAGGTATCAACCTTTGTTATTGTAATGAAACCAATTCGAGGATCATGGACACCCCTCTGGAGTATCGTACTTATATGGAAACGGATCTCCTCATTCACTCTATCTACGCGCGACACTCTTTTTCTCCTGAAAAACCTTCTAATCTGGCAAGCATCCTTGATGCCTTCTTCTCTTTTGATATAATAGCCTGCTCTCTTTCTATTCTCTGTTTTTTCAATTTATGCAGCACGCCGGAATTTACCGCGTGCCTTAAAAGCTGTTCTGTATGCGCTTCAATCCTAAAACCATATCTTTGCTCAAAACGAACTGCCCTGAATATCCTGGTTGGATCATCAATAAAACTCTGAT
>Ga0268277_1001462_pt1 | contig 15965 bp, 16 predicted proteins | sample saktaG_5_FD_190132 | JGI IMG/M metagenome (GOLD analysis project Ga0268277, IMG submission 190132) | Saline water microbial communities from Sakinaw Lake, British Columbia, Canada - sak_2010_1_5_50m | ecosystem: Environmental > Aquatic > Non-marine Saline and Alkaline > Saline ...
GGCCGTTACCAAAATCTCACCCTTCTCAACCTTTTCAATTTCTTTAATTGATTTAATGATTTGAACCGGACCGGCGGCAAAACCTGGGCTGGCTGGTGTCCCGGTTAAAATTGGTTTTCTTTTATCTTTTTGATCTTGGTCTTCGTTTTTTTCTTTTAAAGTGGTCACTGGTCTTGATTGGACAATACAAAATTTCTTTTTATACCAAACCCATTCGATATCCTGTGGATAAAAATAATGGTTATGAATTCTTTTGCCAATTTGAGCCAATTGTTTAATCTGAACATCAGTCAATTTTCTTTTTAATCTTAACCTTCTGGGGACAGCCGTTTTTTTAGTCAAATTCCCAACTTTAATTAATTGAATCGTTTGCTTTTCAATTTTTTTAGAGAGAATATCCAAGCTACTTTTTTCAATAACATAAATGTCAGGAGTCACCGTTCCCTGGACAATATATTCCCCCAGACCATAAATAGCTTCAATGATAATTCTGTTTTTTTCATGATTAACCGGGTCAACCGTAAACATCACTCCGGAAATTTCCGCCGGAACCATTTCTTGCACGGGGATGGCAATCCCGACTTTAAAATGACCAAAACCTTTTTCTTCACGATAAAAAATGGCTCGAGGTTCAAACAATGAAGCCCAGCATTCTTGGACTTTTTTAATGACATTGGCTTCACCTTTAATATTTAAGAAAGTCACTTGTTGCCCGGCAAAAGAGGCCGTTGGCAAATCTTCGGCGGTGGCTGAAGAACGAATCGCGACTAAAGCGTGTGAGATAAGACTACCTAACTTAAGATAATTTCTAATAATTTCTTTGGCTAAGAGAGGATTGAGACGGCCATTGAGAATTAATGATTTGATGTGCTGGGAAACTTCATTGATTGTGACCGGATCGTTAACATCAATTTTTCTTAACTCACGGTCAATTTTACTTTTAAGTTTATTTTCTTCTAAGAAGTCAAAATAGGCTTTACTGGTGACGATAAAACCCCGAGGAACCGGAAAGTTAGCGGTCGCCATTTCCCCCAAATTAGCGCCCTTGCCGCCAACCAAAGCCACATCTTCTTTCCCAACTTCTTCAAACCATAAAATATTTTTTTCTTTTTTGGTCATGGGCAGTAAATATTCTTATTAACCTTTCCATCCTCTATTGGCTTGTTCCCTCACTTGTTCTGTCTCTGTATCTCTTTGATAATCATCTTCTATTCTCACGGTATTGCCAGTTTCTGGCGTCGAGGTTTCGACAGTCCAGCAGTCGGTAACAGCACAAAAACGATGTTTTTGGAAAGGTTTAACATGATAACCCAAGTATGGCTCCATTTTACTTTTTTCTATCTCCCCTTTCTCATTTCCCAACCATATCTTGGCTTCGCCTTCGATTAAACAAATATCTTCTTCTTTTTTGTCATGATATTGAAAGCTCCAGCGGTGGCCAGCTTTTGTAAAAGCAAGTTTACCGACAAAAGGACTTTCCGGCTGGGTATAGAGAATTTCAAATCCCCATGGTTTTTCAATTTTTTGAGAAAATGATTGCTTCATTAATTATATTCTAAAGTGAAGCCACCAAAAGGTCAAGCTGATAAGATAAAGAAAAAGGGATGCGGCCGGTTTTTTGCAAAACTTCCATTTTTAAAAGCTGGCGATAAATTTTCATTAATTTAATCAGGGTAAATTTTTGAGCTTGACGAATTAGCTTTTCCGCTCGCCAATTATCCATCTGCTTTAAACCTTTTTGCCCTAAGTCAGCCGCTAAAATTAATTGTTTTATCTGCCTGGCCAGCATAAAGAAAACTATTTCCGGTGGTTCTTGTTCTAGACATTGATGAAGCAGAGTTAAAGAGTTTTTGGTATTGCCTGGAAAAAAAGAATCCAGAAAATGAAAAATCAAAGGGGTCAAATCAAATTTTAAAACGCCAGTTTTCAAAAAAGACAGCATTCTTCCGTCAACTTTTTTCCCTTCCCAAACAATAAGGTTTTGAGGCAAAGCTTTTTTAAGATAATCAATGATTTTCTGCTTTTCTTTACTGAGTCTTCCAGAAAAAAGATTTTCAATAACAATTAAAGAACTTCCTCCTAATAAGGAAGAAGGTTCTAGAGCCTGTCTTAAATCCATTAATTTTACGCTCTGGCCATCAAATTTTAAAACTTCACTTTGAGTTTTATTTTTGAAATTTTCCATTTCACTAAATAACCGCTGTCGGCTTAAAAGATTATTTTCGCCATGAAGAATAATCATCTTTTTCTCATCCTTCCATGAGGGAGTAAACTCCCGGAAAAATTACTGGGAATATGACGTAATTCATGGATTAAAATTTCTTCCTGCTGTTGAGGATGAAGTTTTTCAAATCTTTCGGAGATAACCTCTAAACAATAATGAGGTTCGACTTTTAAAGCCTGCTGCCAAATTCTCGGCAAACTCCAAATTCTGGCTCTGGCTCTGGCTTTGGAACCAAAACTGCGGAAAACAACTACCCTTTTGGGGTCAATATGAAAGTAATTTAAGGCAGAAACTAACTTTCCTACCTTTTTTTGGAGATCTGGAGCTAATTCCCAAATCATTTTACCCTACCTTATAAACTTCATCACCGTCTTTGACGGGCTGATCCATTTTCATGCCAACATCATTGCCTTTTTTGGCGGCTTGGATGTTTTGATGTTCTACTTGCATGGAGGTAATTTCCTGCTCAAATTCTTTATCATGACCGGAAATTTTAATACGGTCGCCAACTTTGAGTGGAGATAACACATTAATCACAGCCACCCCAATTTTGTCATAGAAATGAGTGACGGTGCCTACTTTAGTATCTGTCATCTTTTATTTCTCACCTCCCTTCCAGGAGTCCTAAGGCCGATTATAATCTTACTTGGTCCCCATTTCAAGCCAGTGGCAAATAGCCACCCCCAAAGCATCGGCGGCATGGGTCGGACGGGGAATTTTTCTTAATCTTAAAACTTTTCTAACCTTAGATTGGACTTCACTTTTCTCGGCCCGGCCATTACCCACTAATTTCATCTTTACTTTTAAAGGCGGGTATTCAAAAACTTTCAATTTTTTTTGAGCGGCGGCTAATTTAATGACCCCAATCGCCTGGCTAACGGCTGAGGCTGACTTGGCGTTGTTGCTGAAAAACAAACTTTCAACGGCTAAAATTTCTGGTTTGTATTTCACCATTAAAGTGATTACTTCTTCGTAAATCAAACTTAGGCGGTAAGAAGAATCATCGTGATTAGAAGTTTTAATACTCCCCTTTTCAATGAGTTTAATTTCTTCCTTAAGACAGCTGATAAGACCATAGCCAGTCATAGCTGTGCCAGGGTCAATCCCTAAAATAATCATTAAATAAGTATAACATAAGAATTTATCTTAATAAATCAGGTTTTTGGTTAAAAAGATAATTTTCTATCCTATAGCTTGATTTAGATTTAATTTTATGATATAAACACTCTCATAAGCTTTATTGGCAAAGCTTTAAAATATTGATCTTTAAAATTTAAATAGGAGGTTGTTCCGTGGATGATACATTAAACAAACATATCGTTGTGGTCTTAAAAGATCTTAATTTGCTTAAAAAGTCAAACGAGGATGTTTATTTTTTACTGGACTACTTTAAATCAGGAGGAAGTTTAGCAGAAGAACAAATAGAAACTCTCATTTCAGATCTAGGAAAACTAAAAATGGGTATTTTTAAAGGAGATGAAGAGATTGTTAATTCAATAATCAATGAATTAGAGAAACAATTAAAATCAAAGGGGAGGAAAGAATGAATATCAAATTAAAAGTAGGCCAAAAGGAAATTACTAAGGTAAGCTTGATTAAGGAGATTAAGGATATAATTCCAAAGCTACCAGATGGTTATGAAAAGGATTTCCTCAACAGAGATTTAGGAAAACTAAAATTAGCCCAGACTATTGATTTAATTAATACTCTTCACGACTGGTGTTGGAATGGAAAATATAGCCATGATAAGAAAATAAGGTCTTATCTTTTTAAGATTCACAACAGTCTTAAACAACTAGAAAAAATTATAAAAAGTGAAGAGTTTATTGAAGAGTTATTAAAGTTAGCCCAACAACTTCCTAATAGTGATGAAGGAGACGCCATTATTACTTCTTTTGAAAAAGGAGAGATTAGTGAAGAAAGTCTCAAATCATCCTCTGATTATCTTGAAGATTGGCTAGACAATGAAATGGTCGGAGAATTTGAAGAAGAAGAGCAGGATACTCTTTTAAGGATTGAAAAGATCATTGAGGAGCTTTCAACAATTCTTAAAGAGAACTGATCTTTATTATTTTCATTTATTAAAAATGCGCCCAGGTGTTTACCCTACAATTTTGCCAATACACCTGGGCTTTTTTATGTAGAAAAGAGCTTCTTTTTATGTTAAAATATTTTTAATAAGGGCCCGTAGCTCAGCGGTAGAGCAGTTGCCTTTTAAGCAATTGGCCGAAGGTTCGATTCCTTCCGGGCTCACATTTTACTATATTTATTCGGCCCCGTCGTCTAGCGGCCTAGGACATCTGGTTTTCATCCAGAAAATCGAGGGTTCAAATCCCTCCGGGGTCACAGCATCAAAAAGCCCTTTAAATAGGGATATTTTTAATACTTATTTTGTTAGATTACTCTTCATATGTTAAAATACTTGCAACCTAATTGAAAGTTATGTCCAAAAAAGAAATTGAGAATTCTATTGAAAACCAACCCTTTAAAGGTTTAAAAATTTATTATTCTGGTTCGATTAAGGGTATTCCAGAGGAAGACCCACAATTTCCATGGAAGCTAGTTGAATATATGTCGGAAAGAGGAGCTAATGTGTTGAGTGAACATGTTGCCGCTAGAACAAAAGAAGAAATGGATTCTATTAGGGCCATGCGAATTGGGAAAACGATTAGAGAATTACTTGAAAATACCAAACCTTGGTTTGAAATAAGAGAAACTGATGTTAAATGGGTAGATGAAGCAACCCATGTCATATCATTAGTTAATGGTCCTAGCCATGGAGTAGGTATGGAAATAGAAAGGGCACTTTTAAAGCCAGAAAGAGGTTTACCGTTTACTCCAGTGCTTGGTCTTATAAAAGAAGAATATTTAGAAAAGTTAAGCTACATGGTAAGAGGAATTAAAAATGAAGGCTTTTTTCTAAAAACTTATAAAAACCTCATTGATGCCGAATCTTTAATTAATGACTTTCTTCTAGGAAAACTAAAATAGTTCAAACTTTTAATGGTAATATCTCTAGGCTTGGCTGAGGAATAATAGAATATAGTTGTCTTAACTCAGCTACATATTGGTTCCAATTAAAATTCGTGTGGTTCACAGTTATTTTTAGGCATTATAAAAGCGTTATAGTTTTGATAGAAATTAAAGTCGTGATTGCGACTCGTGCTTTTAATTGAATCGCAATCACTTTACCTTTTTCTATTTTACTTATAACGCTTTTAACACTTTGATTGACTTAACTTTCTTTATTTAATATTTCTTCTCTCAATGTTGCTTTAATAACTGTCTTTTCTGAAAAGGAATTTTAAACTTCTCTTTTCTTGACCTCGTTTCTTCACTAAGAAATACTTTATTAAGGATATTAATATTTAAATCAAATAGATAAAAGATATTAATGACTTTATCGACACCAGGACTGTTAATGGTCCCATTTTCAAGTCTTCTAAGAAACTCTGTTGAAACTTCAACCATAAAAGCTGTTTCAGTATATGATAATCTATCTTTTTTTCTAGCTTCCTTAATAATTTTGCCAAGCATAAGACTTGGTTTTTCTTCTGAAGAAATATCATCTCTTTTACTCTTCCCCTTGATTTTCATTTTCTTCCCCTTTTTATTTAAATGTTCTATGACTTTTGAATAAAACGAACTATAGCATGAATGCGTGTAAAATTCAAGTTATAGGACTTTTAAATGGATTTATGCTCTTTTTATCTTGAAGTTATTTCTTTAAACTTTTCAGCCCGTTCTTCTTTAGAAAAAGACAACACCCAATCCCAAGCTAACTTGTGAACCCTTGGGCGATATTTAATATCTGCCTTAGCGTTCCTAATAGCAAAATCTTCACCATATAGTTTTGTAAAAACATCGTATTGGAATAAATAAATCAATTTATGAATTTCAAGAGAAGAATCCTCAATTTTTGGCAACTTAATATCATTAAATAAAATATGAATAAGTTCATGAATCAATGTAGCCAATTTTCTTTCTTTACTAATACTTGCTTTAAGAGTCAATGGGTGCGAAAAAGATGTTTCAGATATTGTTGCAATGATATTATTTTCCTTGAACCTTAAACCACTCATTTTTTCCAGTGCTTTAATAATTTTTTCTCCTTCTTTCTCCCAAATCGCTATATATTCTCCTACCCCATTATTAAGTTCTGGCTTGTCAGTTTTTCCAGAAAACTTTATATCTAGCATAGAACGATTATAACATTTTAGGTTCCATACCCTAATGGTAATAGTTCTAAGTTTCCTTTAGGAATAATTGAAGATAATTGCCTTAATTCAACTACATATTGGTTCCAATTAAAATTCATGTGGTTCACCTACTGATATCTTCGTTTCGTGCTGTGGTAAAATAAGAACTCATGAAAAAGAGATTATCTCTGGTTCTTTTTTTGTTTTTTGTTTTATCTTTCTTTTTGCCGACAAAGATTAAAGCCGACTCAGCCAATTTAAATTATCCTAATAATAAATTTGGTATTCATTTGGCTATTCCTGCTTTTGAAGACCTGCAAAAAGCTGCCAAGCTGGTAAATGCTAATGGTGATTGGGGCTATGTAACCTTAGTGATGGAAGAAAAAGATTTAAATAAAGACAAATGGGAGGGAATTTTTAATCAACTAAGAAAACTTCATTTAATTCCCATTATTCGTTTAGCCACCTCATTGGAAAATGGCCATTGGCGAGCTCCCAAAGAGGAAGATGCCCAAAGATGGGCTGATTTTTTAAATTCCTTAAATTGGGTGGTTAAAAACCGTTATATCGTTTTATTCAATGAAGCGAATCGAGCTGATGAGTGGGGCGGTCAAGTCAATCCTCAAAACTTTGCCGACGTGACTTACAATTTTGTCAAAACTCTTAAAGAAACCAACCCTGATTTTTTTGTGATGATGGCTGGTTTAGACAGCGCCGCTCCTTCTCAACCAAATCAATATGAAGATGAAGCAATCTTTCTAAAAAAAGTTTTAAATTATCAAAAAGACCTCTTTAATTATCTGGACGGTTGGGCTTCTCATTCTTATCCTAAAAATTACCTTAATTATGGACGAAATTCACAGTTTAACTATCAGTGGGAACTTTCTTTTCTTCAGTCTTTAGGGGTGAAAAAAAATCTTCCAATTTTTATTACGGAAACCGGCTGGTGCCATTGTGAGGGTAAAAGTTTGAATAAAAGTTTTCCGACAGAAGAAAAGACGGCCCAATTAACTGTGAATTACTTTAATAATGTTTTAAAAGATAATCAAGTTGTCGCCATCACTCCTTTTATTTTGAATTATCAAGATGAACCCTTTGACCATTATTCTTGGCAAAAAATAAATTCCAACGAATTTTATGAGCCATACTTAGCGGTGCAAAAAATGGTTAAAATTAAAGGCCAGCCATACCAGGAAGAAAAATTAACACTGATAAGCAAACTCCCGGAAAAACTCATTAAAAATTCCACTTATCAAATTAGCCTCATCATTAAAAATGAAGGTCAGGGTTTTTGGGACCAAAAGGATGGCTACGGATTAATAATTGAAGATCTACCAGTGGATAGTCGCTATCTTTTTTCTGATTTTTCTTCGCTTTTACCTTTTGAAGAAAGAAAAATCTGGCTCTATTTAAAAACCGGCGAAAAAACCGATAAATTAAAACTTAAAATATCCTTAACAAAAGAAGGCAAAGCTGTCAATCAAATTGATTGGAATTTAGAAATTGTGCCGGAAATAGACATCAAATTAATTACCAGATTACTCTTCAAAAGAAAAACCACGGCTTCTGATTTTAAATTCTTAATCTATAACCAAAACGAGGAAGTTATCTTTAGTCTCAATGATTTACCGGTGAAGAATGGAGAAACAGAAATCAAGGGGCTTAAAAATTTAATTATCAACGACCAATACCGGCTGGTTTTAATAAAGCCTTTTTATCTACCCAGACAATTACTTTTGATGATTAAAGAAGATAACAATCTTGCTACTTTTAAAACCCTTTTGCCTTTTGATTTTAATCAAGACGGAAGATTTTCCTTCGGTGATTTCCTGGCTTTCTTTAAAAAACCAAAATTAATAACTCTTTGGTGGCTAAATTAATAATCCTAGAGCTTGTCTTTCCTCGCCGATAGTCGTTTCTTCCCCATGGCCTGGATAAACAATTGTTTCATCCGGCAGTTTGAATAATTTATTTTTAATTGAAGATAACAAGTCAGGTTGGGAACAATAAGAGTATTGGGTTGTCCCCATCCCTTGTTTAAAAAGAGTATCGCCGCTAAAAACAACTCCCCTGCTTTCAAAAACTACCCCGCCAGGGGAGTGGCCTGGGGAATCGATCACTTTTAAATCCCCTTTCTTGCCAAAAGAAATGATGTCATTTTCTTTAATAAATTTATCAACTAATGGTTTTAAAGCGTCCTTCTCACCTGTAAAAAATTTAGCCGATGAAACGGCTCTTTTTAAAAGAAATAAATCTTTTTTATTAACAAGAAAAGGAATTTTCAAAGCTGTTTTTAATTCTAAAACCGCTAAAACATGATCAAAATGACCGTGAGTAGCTAAAATAAAAAGGGGTTTAATTTCTAGGTCTTTGACTCGATTAAGAATGTATTCGGCGTCATCGCCGGGGTCAATAATCACTCCCTCATGTGTCTCTTTCTCCCAAACCAGATAGCAATTTGTTTGAAGTTGGCCAACCACCAAACATTCAACTTTTAGTTGCTTGTCTTTATTTTTGGCCTGTTTTAGCGCGAGATTTCTTTTGGGGTTTCTTGGATTTTTCTGCCTCATGGACAAATTTAAGTTTACCAGGAGTGTTTCTTAAATAATAAAGTTTGGCCCGGCGAACCTTACCCTGCTTTAAAACTTTAATACTTTCAATCCAGGGAGAATTTAAAGGCCAGATTCTCTCCACGCCAATGCTACCAGTGGCAATTTTCCGGACGGTAAACATTTTATTTTCCCCTTCACCTTTAATCGAGATGACCACTCCTTCAAAAGACTGAAGACGAATTTTGTCGCCTTCCTGAATTTTTTGAAGAACTTTTATTTTATCTCCAACTGAAAAAACAGTGTCGCTGATTTTAACTTGATTAGCCATAGATTATTTTGAGCTTGCGAGAAACAAGCTTTGCTTATTTTAGCAAAATTAAAGCTATTCCTCAAGGATCTCTTTGATTTTCTCTTTGACCCCATTATCATATGTGACGCCGAAAGGCAAAATCATTCTCCTTTGACGCCCTTGGTTGTCAACAAAGACCAGGGCCAAACGATCCTTACCCTGATTCTGTTTTAAAACTTTATTTAGCTCAACCAGCTTTCTGGGTGACATTTTTGAAGGTAAAGTGACCTCAAAATCCCAGTTAACTTCTGCTTTTTCTCCTCCGATTGATCTTTCCGGCGGCAGATTTTTATCATCCAGCAGCCAAGCTTCATCAACCACGAGATTTGGAGTGTCTTCTCTTATCTGAATTCTCCCTTTAACCAAAACCAGTCTGTCTTTAGCCCAACACTGCTTGGTACGAGAATAAACTTTGGGAAAAACCACTGCCTCCATAGAACCACTTTCATCTTCAATTTTGACAAAAGCCATTTCCTGAGCTTGAGCTTTGGTTAAAACCACTCTTAGACCAACCACCACTCCGCCAACTTTGACTATGGCATCTTTTTTCTCCAAATGTTCCAAATCTTCAAGACGATGTGATCTTCTTGATTCTAAAAGAGGTAAAATCGGAGTTAAAGGATGTTCGGTTAGATAAAAGCCTAATAATTCTTTTTCCAAAGATAAAAGCTCTTGATGAGAGAACTCTTCCATATCAGGCAACTTGTCGGCAAATTGTGGTTCTTCTGAATTCTCTAAATCAAAAAAACCGGTTTGGCCATTGGCTTTTTGCTTTTGATTATTAGCTCCTTTACTGCGAATGTTTTCCAAAGAAGAAAGCATGGCGGCTCTTTTGCCAAATTTATCCATCGCTCCCACTCGAATTAAACTCTCCAAAACCTTTTTATTGGCTTTTTGCTGGTCAACTTTTTGGCAAATGTCAGCCAATGATTTGAAATTACCGCCAACTTCTCTGGCATCTAAAATGGCCTTAATGGCCGCTTCACCAACATTTTTAACGGCCGATAAGCCAAAACGAACGGCTTTGCCCTCCAAAGAATCTTTGTCCCTTTCAATAGTAAAACCAATTTTAGATAAATCAATGTCAGGAGGAAGAACCTTAATATGCATTCTTTGACATTCACTGATAGCCAGAGATAATTTTTCTTCTTTGGCCGGACCGGAATTGCCACTTGATTCAGCCGTCAGTAGGGCGGCCATAAACTCCACCGGCCAATGAGCTTTCATATAAGCCGTCTGATAGGCAATCATCGCATAAGAAGTCGAATGGGCTTTATTGAAACCATATCCAGCAAATCTTTCAATTAAACCAAAGATATTTTCAACAATTTCTTTTTTATAACCCAATTCCTGGGCTTTTTTAATAAATTTATTTTTTTCTCTGGTCATCATGCCCTTTTTCTTTTTACCAATAGCTCGGCGAAAAATTTCTGCCTCTCCCAAAGTGTACCCCGCAATAACATTGGCTATTTGGAGACATTGTTCCTGATAAACGGCAATCCCGTAGGTTTCTTCAAGGATTGGCTTTAAATCCGGATGAAGATAACGAATCTTTTGAAAATTTTCTTTGCCGGTAATAAATTCATCGATAAACTGCATTGGCCCCGGGCGGTACAGGGCAACCATGGCGGAAATATCAGAAAACTTGTTTGGTTTTAATTTTCTGGCCAATCTTCTCATTCCGGCGCTTTCCAACTGAAAGATACCGGTGGTTTCACCGGAAGCAATTACTCTTAAAGACGGTTTATCATCAAGGGGAAGTTCTGAAAGATCAATATATTCACCTTTGATATGACGGACATATTCCAAAGCTTTTTCTAAAGTAGTTAAATTGCGCAAGCCTAAAAGGTCCATCTTAAGAAGACCGATGGCTTTCTCAGAAACATTTAAATCCAAGGAGTACATATCATATTGGGTTATGATTCGTTCGCCTTTGGTTTCCTTTTGGAGAGGGGTGTATTCGATCAATTCTTTATCGGCAATGACCACTCCAGCGGCATGGGTCGAGGCATGTCTGGCTACTCCTTCAACTTTTTGAGCTAAATCTAAAAGTTTTTTAAATTCGGGCTGTCGGTAATAAACAGCCAACTCGGGGATCGATTTTAAAGAATCGGCAATCGATAAATTAGGCGGAATTAATTTAGAGATTTTATCCGGTTCTGAATAGGGCATGCCTAAGACCCGGCCGATATCACGGACGGATTCTTTGGCTTTCATAATATTAAAGGTAATAATTTGGGCCACTTTATCCTTACCATATTTTTGGGTAATATATTCAATGACTTCATCCCGACGATCATCAGCAAAATCTAAATCAATATCGGGTGGGCTTATTCGTTCAGGATTAAGAAATCTTTCAAAAGGCAAATTATGAACCAAAGGATTAATGGAAGTGATTCTTAAAATATAAGAAACTAAAGAGCCGGCCGCTGAACCCCGGCCAGGACCAACTCTGATTTTCTGTTCTTTGGCCCAGTTGACAAAATCCTGGACAATTAAAAAATAAGTGGCAAAGCCCTTATTACAAATAATCTCCAACTCATAACCAAGCCTTTCTAAAACTTCTTTGTCAGGTTTTTCATAACGATCTTTTAGCCTTTCATAGGTCAAATCTTTTAAATGCTGTTCGGCGGTTTTGTCTTCAGGCAAAGGATAGTTGGGTAAAATCCACTTACCGATAGGGATTTCTAAATTACAATCGTTGGTAATTTTTCTGGTATTTTTCAAAGCTTCCGGATAATCACGAAAAGCCTCAATCATTTCTTCTTGAGCTTTAAGATAAAAGTCAGGTGATTTAAGCATCGAAAGACGTTTTTCATCCTTGATCATTTTTTGGGTCTGGACGGCCAAAAGAGCATCTTGAGCTTCGGCATCATCCTTCTCAACATAATGAACATCATTCGTGGCAATCAGAGGAATACCTAGTTTCTGTGATAATTTAATTAATCCCTGGTTTGTCTTTTTATATTCTTCAATTTTAGGATGGTATTGAAGTTCCAAATAAAAGTCTTTACCAAAAATTTCTAAAAATTCCCTGGCCTTTTCTTCGGCCTTTTTTTCTTGATTTTGCAACAAAAGCTGGGGAATTTCCCCTTCAAGGCAAGCCGTTGAAACAATTAAGCCTTCAGAATATTTTTTGAGAATTTCCATATCAATTCTGGGCTTGTAATAAAAACCCTCAAGGTGAGATAAGGTTGTTAATTTCATTAAATTAACATAACCTATCTCATTTTTAGCCAGAAGAATTAAGTGATAACGGTCGGAATCAATGTTGGCTTGTTTATCAAGGCGTGAACGAGCCGCCACGTAAGCTTCCATGCCAATGATGGGTTTCATTCCAAATTCTTTGGCGGTTAAGAAAAATTTAACCGCCCCATACATGACTCCATGATCAGTTAAGGCCAAAGAGTCCATACCCATTTCCAAAGCTTTGGCAAAAAGTTTGTCAATTTTTGCTAAACCATCAAGAAGGGAATATTCAGAATGAACGTGAAGGTGGGTAAACTTGGCCATGTTTATTTCACTACTGTAGTCATTACAACATATGGTTCTTTCATATTCTTAATTGCTTCAGAAACCTTTCGGTCATTACTTGTGATAAATTCAATCGGTACACCTACATTGTTTTGAATAGTTATACTCCCATTATGTTTAAGAATGGATTCTGACCCAAATTCTTCATCAATCGCTGGTTCGATTATTTTTTGTATCCTAAAGGTAGGGTCTTTTTTGGTTATTATCTCCACAATATTATGAAGAAGTCTAAAATCACTTAAGGAACGTTTATAGGGAGTAAGATTTTTATCTGATTTAGACTCATGGGAGCTTGATTCAAGAACAATGATAACATCAATATCCTTTCTTGGCGGCTGCTTTGTGATGCTACCTCTCACGGCAAATAAGGCCCCACGATGGCCTTTTTCTTTCATCGTTTGTTCGAATAGTTGTTCAATCCTTACGAGATTTTTTTTGTCTATTTCAGAAAGCCGGGTTAAATATTTATCTTTTTCTACCCTAATCAAGGGTTGGTAAGGTTGATTCTCAATAAAAATGCTATTTTTTTCCATATTATCTTCTTCAGATTAACGCTTTTTATGGGAATTTTCAAGCAGCTTTTAGTTTTTCACGAAGAATTTCACGAATTTGATTTGGGTCAGCCTGACCTTTAGTTTGGGTCATAACTTGACCAATTAAAAATTCGACAACAGTCTCTTTACCTTTTTTAAATTGTTCGACAGCTTGAGGATTGCTTTTAATGATTTCAGTTATCTTTTTAATTAAATCTTCTTGAGATATTTTCGGAGCTGACTTTTTACCAGCCAGTATCTTTACCAACTGTTCTGGATTAGTTTTTTCAATATCAACTTTCTTGTTGATAATAATATTGGCTACCTCTTTAAAATCAATCTTGTCTTTTAAGGCTAGTTTAATTGTCTTCTCAAAATAATCAGTATTTTCTTTTGATTCCAATAGTATTTTTGCCTGATGCTCTGGTAAATGATAATTTTTCATTAATCTTAGTAACTTTTGTTCAGGTAATTCTGGAATCTGGTTTTTAATTTTATCAATCTGTTCTTGGGTTAATCTTATTGGCGGTAAATCAGGTTCCGGAAAATAGCGGTAGTCAGCCGCTTCTTCTTTTTCTCTTTGTAAAACAGTTGCCTGTTTTTTTTCATCCCAGCCACGAGTAGTTTTGTTGCCTGATTTTTTAATGACTCCGGTTTTGTTAAACTCCTCTGCCTGCCTTTTGATTTCATAATTGATCGCTTTTTCCACAAAACGAAAAGAGTTGATATTTTTCAATTCCACCAAGGGAGTATAAAAAATTTTATTGTCTTTTTTAATTTCCAAATTAACAGTTGGCTCACAGCGCATTTGTCCTTTTTCCATATCAGCGTTGGAAATAACCAATGAACGAATAATTTGTTGGAGATTTTTCAAAAATTCTTTGGCTTGGGCGGAAGAATGGATATCCGGTTCGGTAACAATTTCAATCAAAGGTACTCCCGACCGATTAAAATCAATCAATGTCACATCTTTGCCATGAAGCTTTTCATGAAAAAGTTTGCCAGTATCTTCTTCAAGATGGACTCTTTTAATTCTTATCTCATTCAGCTTGCCATTTTGGCAAAAGGGCAAATCATATTGACTAATTTGATAACCTTTAGGCAAGTCAGGATAAAAATAATTTTTACGATCAAATTTGCTTAAATAGGCTATTTGGCAACCCAAAGCCAAACCAGCCATAATTGTTTTTTCAACTGCTTTTTGGTTGACATATGGCAAGGCGCCCGGCAAACCCAAACAAACAGGACAAACATAGGTATTTGGCGGTTTGCCAAAATAATCGGCCGCGCAACGGCAAAACATTTTCGACTTTGTCCCAAGTTCAATATGAATTTCAAGACCGATTAAAACGGAAGGCAATATTTTCTCCTTTCAGGGAAACAATCCCTAGAATAAAAATTAAGGTAGCTAAAATTAAAAGCATCCAAATTTCTCCAAAAAATTCGGCAATTAATGCCGAAAATAAAACCGGCAACACCGCCGAGATGGTAATCATAAAACCTAAAACACCAAAAACCCTGCCTCTTAAATTGTGAGGCGTTTTTTCCTGAAGCAATGTTTGTGTCGGTACCAAAAAAAGACTAAAAGCATAACCAGCCAAAACACCCAACAAAATAACCGCTAGAGTTTTCCAAACATAATTTAAATGAGGAACGACTAAAATTAAAAGAAATAGAGAAAAGCTTAGAACAAAAAGGCCTGTATTAATGAGGCGGATTTTCCTTATTTTGGTCAGAAGTTTAACGATTGTCGCCATTCCCAAAATACCACCAAAGCCAATCGGTAAAATCAAACGACTGCCGATATTAAGCAAGTCTATTTTCAAAATCTTCACTATCAATGCCGGCGCCATCACAAAAATTACACTTAAAATAATCTGTGAAAAAACAAGCAGTAATAATGGCAAAAGGACATGTGGACTCGTCTTAATAAATTGATAGCCTTCTTTGATCTTTCTAAAAAAGCCAGTAATGCCGGCTAAACTTTGTCGAGAAGCATTGGAGAAAGTTTTGGCTGGTAAAAGACGCACAATAATCGCCGCGGCAATTAACATTAAGCTTCCCAAAATAAAAGGAAATTTGAGACCGATTAATTTAATCAATGGTCCAGCCAAACCATAACCTAAAATTAAAGTGGCATAAGTCGTAAAAAGAAAAAGACTGTTGGCGGCCGGGAGCAATCTTTTAGCTACAGCCCTTGGCAAGGTAGTGGCTTCCGCAGGGAAATAAAATTGGTTAGAAAAAGAATAAATAAGCAAGATGCTGTAAATCGGCCAGATTGAATTGCCTACTGGCAGATAAAAAAGAACTACCAAAGCCTGAAAAAGATTAGTAAAAATCAAAATTCTTCTGGTCCCCAAAAAATCAATTAAAACACCGGAAAAAGGACCTAGGAAAATGGCCGGCAAAGACCAGAAAAACCAAAAGATGGATATCGCCACTGTTGAGTGGGTATTTTCAAAAATTTTTAAAATTAAAACAAAATTCAATAAATTAACCGTCAGTTGAGAAAGGATCTGTGATCCCCAAATTTTAAGAAAATTCTTGGTTTTTAAAACTTCAAGAAAAGTGTTT
>Ga0268277_1001464_pt1 | contig 15951 bp, 4 predicted proteins | sample saktaG_5_FD_190132 | JGI IMG/M metagenome (GOLD analysis project Ga0268277, IMG submission 190132) | Saline water microbial communities from Sakinaw Lake, British Columbia, Canada - sak_2010_1_5_50m | ecosystem: Environmental > Aquatic > Non-marine Saline and Alkaline > Saline ...
ACCTCAAAAAGAAGAATGCAAGTATTGTTGCACCTCATCTATTTTTGATGATGCTGGATTTTATAATATATGCGGAAGTTTTAACGATTAACCACCCGAAAGGGATAAAACAACAAACAAATGAAAAAACTACTAACATTAATCCTGCTTCTGGTCGGGATGATCGGAATGGGGCAAGGAGTATTCAATATCCATTTCGACCCTTCAAAAAAAGACACTTTCTACTTTTCAAATTATTATCATTCCTATTGTTTTGATTATAATTACAGTACCAAAATACCATTGGGTGTTTGTGGGATTATTGTCGGGAAGGGAGATACAATGCAATATTTATATTTTGATCGAGTAAAACTTATAAATCCAAAAGAGTGGGAGTTTACAAATATTGATTATTTACGATTACTTGTAGATCAATGGGACAAGTATAAACAAGAGTGCTGGAATGATAGCACGTTTACTGGAATAATAAACACTAATCCAGACAGAAATAGAAAAACAAATTCAGCTACTACCCTTTTGTATTTTGAACCACACTACGATACTATCTGGGAACACAAACAACCAGCCCTTGAAGGATTCATGCAGTGGCTAAAAGAAAAAGTAAAATGAACACTAATAGAAAAAGTAAAAGAACTATGGATAAGGAAATCCGCAGGCTGTTAAGAAAAGACTGTAAACTATCTGCTGTTAAGTATGTAAAAGAACAAACTGAATGGGGACTTGCTGAATCAAAGAATTACGTAGATCAAATACAGTTAAATATGAAATCATGAGTAAATATATAACTAAAATGATACTTAACGGAGAACAAGTAGGTGTAAGAGTATTTAAAAAAGAAGCACCTGCTAAACGTAAAGGACAAGATTGGTATAACCAATACAAAGATAAGCCGGGAATTGTAATAACTGTTGAAAAAGAAGAGGAAGATAAGCCATAGCTCATCCCCCCTTTTTGTTATTCGGTGTTCTTTATCTGCTTCTGTATTGCTTATCTTGTTCCATAACTTCTATTAATCTACGTAGATGTGACATACCCGGAAAAAATTGAGAACCGTAATACAAAAAAGGTGTTTTATCCCCTTTACTATTCTCTCCAAATATAAAATCTCTACTCTCATCAAACGTATTACCTATCATATAATAAAGATCAGCAAACACTTTAGATGTAGGTAATGGATTACCCATTAATCTTAAAAACTCAACTGGATTATAGGCAGCCATTACTTCTGTTTCAGTTCTATTTATCAGAGCAAATAGTTTTCTAGTAACCCAATATTCTGTGTAATTCTTCCTACCATCATCATCCCAATCACCACCCATTGCTAATATAACACCTACTATTATTAACATATATCTTAACTCTGACATCATAGCTCTAGTCTGAGCTTTCTTAATTTCTAAATAAGATTCAAATGACATATCACTAGAGGACATTAGATTATTTTCAAGATACTTATTATACATATAATGCATTTTATCCTCATTAACTTTAAACTTATAGAGTTTACCAAAATTAAGTAGATCTAAGGTTACTTTACCTATGTTAGGTAAAATAGTACCCATTATAAAGTTTGTTAATGATTTACTATCAGCATATGCAAAGTTACTAATAAATGCTATATATCTACCCTGATCAGCAATATCATACAACTCATTATATTTCATTTTACCAAGACGCTCTAGATAAAATCCTGGCATCCAGTTCTTAAATTGCATAATAAGTTGTCCAGCTAATAGCATGTCTGCATATTTAACATCCTCATTAGACATATTACCTTTAATGCCAGAACCTATATCTTTAATCAAATTACGTACTTTTGTAAAAGCTTCTAAATTAGTTATCTTACCATTTTTATCTGTAATCCCAGATATGATGATAATACCAGTTGCGGTGTTGTATGAAAGTAGTTCTCTAATACTTTTAGCTTCAGGATTCTTTTTAAGTAATCTATCAATTCTATCTAATTTACCGTTCTCGTCAAAACCCCAGTTACGTATAGCAGCATTAGTTGTTAGATTATCTAAGTTAGCATCAATAGCTCTATAAGGCATGAACAAATCACTCATCCAATTAATATTTCTACGTCTTTTCTTAGATGAAAGTTTATTAGCTATTCTATGATACAAAGTATCTTGATAAGGTTCAAAGAAAGCTCCTATAGCATGATATTCAGCCATACTTTCTCTTCCTTTCATCATAAGCATAGACTTTCTAACATTATCTTTAGTTATATAAAGTCCTTTAGATGCTTCTCCAGATAATGCTATTCTACCAGCTAACCATGCAGCTCCAGCAGGTATAAGACCAAAACCTAATATCTTAAGAGAAACATAACGCTTAATAGTTAATATAGTCTTTGTACTACTAAAACCAGAAGCTGAAGTAAAATCTTTACCCCTCATTCTAACACCATACAAATAATAATCTCTAAAAGCTTCAAACAACTCTATAGTATTAGGAACTATACCTTTTTTCTTTAATGGTGATCCATCTATAGCGGATGTAGCAATACCTCTATCATTCTTTATAATCTCACCATTCTGATTTAATTTTACAGTTTGTAGTAAAGCATTAACATCAGCCTCAATCTCTGTCATGGCTTCGTGACTGTAAGCCATTTCAGCAAATAAGTATAAACTGTACGCTAAATCTTTAGTCTTAGCACCATAATCAATAGTGCCATCTGCTTTGACTAGAGGATTAATAAAATATATAGGAACTGAGGGTATCTTATTACCAGTTTGTGGATCTATTACACCAACAACATTTTCATACTCTCTTATATTTACCAATGAATTAGCAAACTCTTCGCTAAAAGATATTAGACCATTATTTATTATCCTATCTAATGAATCTTTTCTGATCCAAGGAAGGAAGTTAGCTGGTATATCAGATTGACCTAATCCTAAAACATCTCTAAACTCCTTATTATAAGTCTCCATCATCTCATAAAAATCTAATAATGGCTTGTTTCTACTTATAAGTTTAAACTCTTCTGATAAATTAGAATCATTAAATACTTCGTCTTTAAGAGTAATATATTTCCAACCATTTTGACTAATCCATGCATTATCACTTTTAGCCGGATTATTATCCTTAACCCAATTCTCTATCGCTATATCTTTCTCTCTCTTTACCGCACTTGCGCTCTTTATTCCTTCTACTTCAGCATAAGCAGTCTCTAAGTTTTTTAAAAACTTATCATAACGTATTTTATAAAGCTCTTCCCATCCTTCTCTAAGCTTATAATTCTTTTTCATCCAAACAACATCGTTATCTAGTATAGCTTTAGTACGAGCATTCCAGAAATCTTTTTTAAGTCTACCATGCATATTACCAGTAGATTCGTTGATTAGAAGATCCATAGCTTCTTGTGTAGTTTTATTATTAGTCTTTGCCCAATCCTCTAAAGCTTGAAGACGTTCTTTTATATCAGCTTCTACTTCTCTCAAATGAATTCTAACTTCATTTTGTTTAAGATTTATCATTTTACTAAAAGCTTGAAACGCTGGATGATCTATTTGAGATAACCTTTTAAGATACTTTTCTATAGAACCTACTGCTTTAAACGATCTATCTTCTATACCCAATCTATCATATAATTCACTCATTCTTTCATGAATCTTTTTTTCTACTAGATTAAGAGTACTGTTAATATTACCTTCTAATAAAGTTACAGATTTACTAAGAGCTTCTAATAAAGTCTTATCTTTTAGGTTAGTAGACTCTCTTAAATCATTAAAGTTTTCTTCTAAAGCCAATCTTAAATTACTATAAATAGTTAATAGTTCTTGGTATTGTAATAAAGAGTCAGTAGAAACATAATCAGGATTAGTATCATCTTCTATAGATAATCCGCCATGAATCCCATCTTTACCAATAAGTGATATAACTATACCTCTAATATGACTAAAAGTACCACTTATATCACTTTTTAGTAAAAGACTATTAAGATTTTTACGAAGTAAATTAATCTCATTTGAATATTTTTCATAAGCATCACCTCTTACAGATTTCTGTTTAGATTCTAAAAGATCAATTCTCTCCTGTAATGGTCCGATTAACTCTTTGTTCAATACTTCACTACTAGATAATTCTTTTGCTAAAGGTAGTTGTGAGAGCATACTTGGGTTCTCTAGTTCAGTAGTAACTTGTACTATTTCATTAATTAAAGCAGCTCCAGATTTTCTATCACCTTCTCTCTTGAGACCAAAATGTACTTGAATAGGTACTATACGGATATGTTTAAACATTGACTTAGCATCTTCACTTTTTCTAGCTGTCGGATCAATAGTAGCATAGTCTTGCATAAGTATCTTCTTATATCCAGACATCTGTACATTATAAGCTGTATATTTACCTGCTGTAATAGGATTACCTACTAAATCTATAGTACCAGTTTCATAATTATATTTAGTATACCTAGCTGTAGGTGACATAAACTTATAATCATAGAGTGATTTAGTAGTATCACTAAATACTACTAATAGGTCAATAGTACCACCAGTGTTCTCATTACTATTAACAACAAACTGTTCTGGTAATATAGCTACTTTACCATTAAGACCAGTTTGCTCATTAATTTTAGTTTGTTCTTCTTTAACCTTATTTAAGATATTTTTGACAACAGCTTTTAAAGAAGCTAGTTGATTTATATTAACTCCTAATTCTGAACCACCTAACTCTAATAATTGAGCATCAGTTTGAGTTATTTTATCAATACCTCTAGCTTTAAATATAGCATCTGCATCAAGTAGACCTGATGTATCTTCTTGAATTAATTTTAATGCTAAAGTATACATTAAAGCATGAAACATGGTACCAGTTTCACGTTTTATTTTATTGTCATTTGTTTCATTCAGATGTTTAGCTAATGCATAAGACTTATATTTCATAAATATCTTATGAACAGCATCAGTTACAGAATAAGGAACCATTACACCGTCACTTTTCCTATAATATCTAAGAGTTTCACCAGATGGGTCTTGTTGTACACCTTTAGGAAGTTTTTCATTTTTAGTTAATACTCTTTCAAAAGCATTATGATCAGAAGCAAATTTAGCTATTACTTCACTATAAGTAGAACCTAAAGGAATACGTTGAAACATAACCCCGTAAATTTCACTATTAAGAGTAAGACTATCAACATTAAGTTCTAGTATAGCTTTAGCAACTTCTTGATATGGTGTAAGATATTCTATAGCTTTATCAACCTCAACTTTAATAAACCAGCTCTTAATAGTATTCCATATTCTTTGAAATAAATTCTTACGTCCTTCTTCTTCTCTGTTAGTAGCTTCTTTATGATAATTTACTATCTCGGTTGCTATCATTTGTCCTGCAGCCTCATCTGCAATAAGGTCTAATTTAAGAGAACTGTCATCATTTTGATATTCTTTATAATCTTTATATTCTTCCAGAACTCGTTTATATTCAGGAGTATTCTCAATACCATTCATTAATTGCTTATATAGAGGATGATCTTTTCCTAATAAAGCTACAAAGAAGTGTGCTGCTTCTTCAGGTAATGTATCTATACTAGCTCTACCATGAGCTACTTCTATAACTCTAGTTAATAAATTAGCTTTTGCAGTAATATTCATAGGAGTACCGTCAGCATTCTTAATAGCATCTAATGTCTTTATATCTACTCCTATGATACGCAAGAATGCTTTTATCTTCTGATCAAGCTCTAAATTAGCTTTTTCTTTAGATTTACTGGATAGCATGAGAGTAGCCTGTCTTCCAGTATTAACTTTATCAATAACTCTTTTATTTATCTTGACTTCGTAAGCTTTACCGAACTCTTTAAGTTCATATATATCTTCAGTTACTCCATACTTTCTTCTAACATAATCGTTAACCTCTCGTATTCTTGCAATATTTTCTCCTTGTACATTACGAGAGTATTTATCCATAGGTTTACCTTCTGTACGTCTAACTAACCACTTATTCTGAAACTGTATTTTATTAACTAAACCTTCCTGCTTTAGATAATCAAGAGCTTCCTGTTCTGTTTCAACTTGTATAACATTACCTTCTCTATCACGTTGGAACATTAAATCATCTTCAATTTCTCCACGTTTAACTATAGTATATCCATCTTTAGTTAATTTAGAAAAAGGTATACCAAATATAGGTTCTGCAATATCTGCACTTATTTCGTTTGTCTCTACATTAATAGGACTTAGATCATAATTCTTATCTGCAGCTTCATACGGCTCTGGACTAGCATTATCTTCCTGCATACTCAATATTTGCTCTCCTGATAGTCTTCGTTGCTCAGAAACATTAGCACGATAATTTATATTATTGTAGTTAATAATATCATTTTCACTAATAGTTTCTTCTAAAAATACTCCACTAAAGCTAGGCATATCAAAATTATTTTCGGTATACAGCTTATAAGCAGCATCTTCACTACCTGTCTTATCAACTAATAATTCCCAATCAGTACTAGTCTGTTCTGGGTTAGTTTTATACGTTTTATTTGGACAACTAAATGGCATATTAGCAGATTTTTTTCAATATGTTAGCAACATCTTCACTTGTCTTAGCATCGGTAAGCTCTTTAATAAGATCATCTTTAACTAAACCTTTCTCCTCTATAACAGCATCCCAAAGACCTTCTTTCATTTGAGCTAAACCATCAGCTTTCCTATTTTGAATTTGCTTATTCAATACATTAGCATAAGCTGTATTCAAAGCTTTAATAAACCAGTTTTGACCACCAGTTTCCCATACAGTATTCTTGTTAGTAGGTTGATGTGTAGATTTAAGTATATATTCAGAACCACCATTTTCAGTTATAGCTTTAACTAATTGAGGATATTGTTCTAGCTTAGCAGTTAGTATTTTAGTCATTAAAGTATATGTACTACCAGCATCTTCTCCTCTAGTTGGATAGCTCTTTTTATTAGCTTGATAAGCTGCTTCAGCATCTACATATTCCTTATCTTCAAAAGTAACAGGATATGGTTGCTTAATATTACCTTTCTTCTTAGATAACTCTGTTGGATTAGTTAAGGCTGCAGCTAATCCTTTAGTATTAGATGATATCTCTTCTCCTATCTTCTTTTCTGTAGTAGTCTCTACTATAGGTCTAGCTTCACCAAAGTCTAAACTTAACTGACCACCTTCTTCTGCTGTAGGAATAATATTCTCACCACCTTGATAAACAGGTATCTTATCTGCTCTATCTTCTATGTTATTTTGAGCTAGCATAGAATATGGTACTCCATACTCGACAAAGTATTTACCATCATTAGTATTAGTAGTACCTCTTGTCTCTACCTGGGTTACAGTCTTACCATCTTTGACTACCTCATAACCACTAAATTCAGTAGACCCTTCATAATTAGGATTAATCATAACAAAAGCTGTATCTTTACTGAAATAAGGTATTCCTTTTTTACTTAACAGTCTTCTAGCTTCTTTCTCTGACTTACCTTCACTTATATACTGCTTTAGACGTTTAGCGTGTTCTTCATTAACTATACCCATTTTAATTAAAGGATAAGCTTTACTTATATTTTTATAATTACGCATACCAGTTATTCTAGGTACTAGAGTATCATCCATATAGTTATTAAGAAAGAAATCTACGTAAAAGTTAGAGAAATCATTACTAGGGTCTTGTTTAGCCTGAGTTAGAGTAGAGCTCATTATCTGTGTGAATATTTCTGCTGGAATAAAGCTGGACAAATTCATTACTGAAGAATGTAATCCTGTTTGAAGAATAGCAAATTTCACTAAATCTATTGCAAACTCTGGTTGAGCATCAAATATAGCATACCAATCGTTTACTATTTGATTAACCATATCTGTTTCATATCTAAGTTGTTCAAACTTAGCATTATCCATTTCATCACTGGTTATAGATATAATAGATAAGATGAATTGATTATCAAATAAATCAGGATACATTAAACCTTTTCTGATAGCAGCTATCTGCTTAGGAATAGAATCATCACCAGTCATTAATCTTCTAGCTTCAGTTTTAATAGCAGGATAAGTTGTTTTATTTACTGTATATTCATAATTAGTAGCTATATAAGATAGTGCTGCTGTCTTTAATCTACTTAATAATTTAACAGCATCATCTTCTTTAACAATACGTGCTACTTCAGTTTCATTCAGTAAAGTTCTAGCTAAATCTGTAACTCTATTAGATATACCTTCACTAGCAGCTGTTATAGTTACTGCTTTATGTACACCAATCATTTGCTTAGCCATATCATAATACATACCAAAGAAAGAATTTGGTGCAAATGAATCCTTAAAGTTAGATATTAGTGTTTGTCTAGACTCTGGCTTAATAAGCATTTCTGTAGATAATGTTCTATAAGTAAGAGAAGATATATCTGTTCCTGCACCTTTGGTATCATAAGTTGTAGAAGACATATGTGCTAACATTCTTCTGGCTAACTCTAAATACTTAACATATTCTTTAAGGACTTTTTCTTGTTCAGCTTTATCTTGTTCTGTTAAGCTTTTCTTATTCTTAATAAATTCTTCAAGTTCAGTATTAGTAAATTTATGCTCCTTTCCTTCATCAGTTTTAGGCGCCTTTTTATTTTTATATTTAGCTAATGTATCTGTATAAATTTTATATCTAGATTTAGATGTACCATTAGCACGAGCAAATTCATTATTATATTTTATCTCGTTAATAAGATAATCTTTAATAATAGGTTGTTTCATAAACAACATAACAGTATAAGGAGTTACACCTGATCTTAATAGTACCTCTACTGTACCTAAATTGGTATCTCTAATATTACTAGACATAAAATAAGAGTCTTTAGCACCATCAATGATAGCCTGCATAATCTGGTTAAGAATGTCAGATATAGCTTGTCCATCATTATTATAAATAGTACCAAGAGTGCCATCAGATGAACCTTCAAGTAGTATAGATGTAGGAGCTGTAATCGGAGTAGCACTACCTATCTGATACTCTATATCATCTTTAAATATATAATTAATAAGTTGTGAGTCTATATTACTAGAAGATTGTAATGCACTTATACCTACCATAGCTTGTAATCCTAATAAATCATTTTCTTTTTTAAGTAAATATTTAGGATCAATTAGATTTGCAAATCCTTTATCATCAACTTTAGTATCTAAGTCCTTATCTAATTCATTAACTTTAGTTACAGCATCTTTAATAGTACTTGATCTAGTAGGCACTACTAATTGATCAAAACGTTCTTTAGCTGTTAACAGTTCACTTTCTATAGTAAGCATTTTATTCTCTAAGGCTAGTCTTTCAAAAGAATCTTTAGATAAAATTGCAGTATTTCTACCAATACTATCTAATAATTCTGGCTTTTCGCTTATCATGCCCAACTTATCAGAAAATCTAATTAAAATAGCAAGATCAGTATTAGCTGCATCTTTTTCAATAATACTTATACCTTCTTTTAATAAACTAACTAGTCTACTTATATCTGCATCGACATTAGTCTGAAGATTTTTTAGTGTTTCTTCAGTACTAATATCAGATTTTAAATCTCGTACTAAATCTTTAAGATATCTATCTCTTGTAGCTGGTAAACTAGTAAGTATATCGTTAGTTAGTTTATCAAGCTCAAGTAGTAATCTACCTTTAGTAGCTTTAACATATTTAGTATACTGTTTATCAATATCAGTAGATTCTATAAATACTGGTTGACCAGATTCATCATAGAAGAAATTAGGGAAATATAAGAATTGTTTATCAAAGTCAAAGTCTTTACCTTGTGTAACAATAGTTTCTACAGGGGTTATGATAGCATTACCAGATGATTTAGGTAAAAATCCTTTTACTATTACACTTTCAATACAGTTAAGGCCACCAGTAGGAATACGAAACATGACAGCTTTCCTAAGACGTTCATCTTTAATATCTTCTATTCGTATCTGCTGATTTAAATCTATTGAAAAGTAGTCAGGAACAAGTACTTCCATAGATGTTATTCTACCATTCTCATCACGATAGGATTTAAGTAAATCAGAAACCATTATCCCATCTTTATCTATTCTACTTTGAGATTCTAACTCAAACATAGATGATGAGATATCATATAACTGTCTACCAAATCTTTTAGGTCTAAGAGTCATTTTATCACCAAGAGCTACTAATGCACCTTCTATACGTTTACTGTTTACTATAGTATCTATACCATGATGTATTTCTTCTCGTAAAAGTTCTATACCTCTTATAATATGGTCAGGAAGTTGTTTACTCCTAGCTTCTCTTTCAAGCCTATTAACAAACTTTTCTATAGCAACTTTATCTTGAACATAATCACCATTTTCATCTTGTCTAGTTCCTATTGAATATCTCCCATCATCTATCTCAATAAGACCAAATCTTTTAATAAAGATATTCTTACCAAGTTCCATTCTACGTCTAGCAGTAGTTACAAATTCAATAAATACTTGTTTAGTTAGTTCAGAAGATACTTCTTTATCAGCTAAACTTAATGATATAAATTCACCATTCCCAGCTATACTATTAAGCATTTGTTTAGCTTGCTGACTACCATCAGTTACAATCTCTTTCACTTCATTACCAGTATCTAGTTGGATACCTAAGTATTCCATATATAGATACTGCATAACATTATCTTCACTTATATTAAGTAAACCGTCCTCACCATATTGTTGATTAAATATACCGTCTTCTTTAGTAGAAGCACCTACTTTAACAGCACTAGTAAAAGTAACTAAGTCTATACTCTCGTCAATCATATGTTCGCTAAGCTTAGTAAGATTAGTTCTACTACCAGCTAACTGTTCAGATGCTGCAACTAATGACGGAGTAAGAGGGTAGAAAGACATCTTATATAAAGCAGGAAAAAATCCATCTTTAGCTAATGCTCCGCAATACTGTGGTTTAGCTGGATCAAGTATAGTTAACATATTATCAGTAATCTCTTGTCCAGCATATTGTCCATATAATGGTATATCTGGAAAATGAGTAGCACCATATTCTTTAAGGAATGTAGCTTCATGATTAATAGTCCATGAACCTATTCTGATATGCAAATCACGATAAGCATCTAAGCTAATTATACACTGACCGTCAGATTCACTAATACTTGTATAAGCCTCTAATATATCACCAGCATGAGTACTAGCTTTATCAAGATAGTATTTATCTTTAATAGTAATTATTTCTTCTGTAGTAAGTTCTTCTAACTTTTTACCTGATAGTTTTTCTACTTGCTCATCAGTTAGCGGAGTCCTCTTTAATTCAGCTATTTTATTATCTGTAATTATCTTTCTCCAAGCCTCTATATATTGTGATTTAACAAAAGGTTCTTCATATACAAGAGATCTAAGAATAGGTTTACCATTAAATGTAGTATTCTTAGTTAATCTCCAAGGCAATCTATCTAAATAGATAGCTAATGTATTAGTTAGGCTGTCCATCCAGCTATCAATTCTAGGATCAATTGTAGGATATTTCTTAGTACCAGTATAACCAGACATTCTTTTAAAGAAATCATCTAATGTATTATACCATCCTGGATGACCTGTTATAAGTTTAGCTTGTTCAATACTAGATATAGCTTGATTAATTACATAGATTTTAGCTATTAGTTTGGCATCTTCTACAGATAAAGTTTCTGATACTTCATTACCTAATACATTAACTACACCATTATTATCAAATCCTTTTTCTGATTTAACTAGTATATTATATCCTTGCAAAGTAGCTAAAATATTAGTTGTATTATCAAGATTATCTCCACCAAAAGCTTTCTCATCAATGAATGATTTAATCTGTTCTTTAGCAATACCATTCTCTCCCCATACTGATTCTACAGCTTCTTCAGCACCATTTTTTCTAGCATCAGCGATAATAGCTAATCTATCATTATCATCAAATAGATCAAGTATAATACCATGATCTAATACTTTACTGATATTTGCGACGCCAACTGTTTCAGCTTCTAAATCTATCAGATATTGTAGTTCATCAATTAGATAGCCTTTAAATATACTTAAATAATCTTCATTAATCACACTATTAAAATCTACTAGTACAGTAGTTTTACCTTTAATCTTAATATCTATATTACGTTCTACTTTATTATCTGCTGGTCTCTGTAAAGGATTACTACCAAGTAATGTATTGTTAATCCTGCTTACTAGTCTTTCAACAGGGTTAAATTTATTAAATGATTTAGAGGAACGTTCTCCGGGTCTAGAACTACCATCAAAAAGAGATAAATCAATAGTAACGTCTTTTATTCTATTACCATTCTCATCGAATAGTTTATTTAACCAAGCAGAATTACGTGACCAAGTAGACTTAAGATATGGTAGCCTTTCAAATAGATCATCTTTTGTTTTAATATTATTCCCAGATATGATTGAAAGAATATAAGTAGCTTGCCCATAAAGGGAATTGAGATAGATAAAATCTCCATTTATATTCCTAGTACTATTTTCTACATAGTCAGTAGAACTATTTAATTCAACATTAACTAAAAACTCTAAATCTTCTTTTGAACCTTTCTCGTTTTCAAGTTCAGAAAATATATTAGATATTTCACCCTTCTTTATTCCTCTAAGTATAAATCTAGTCTTACTTACTAATGTATCTTTTAATTCTCTATTTGGTAGTATCTTCCCTATTTCTGTGTTAGATTGAATAGGATCAGTATTGTTTAGTAGGTCATAATTGACTTCACTAAATGTAATACCGATAGTACGTAGAAAGTTAAGAGCATGTTTAGTATTAAGTACTTCAGTAGATTCAGGTAATTTCTCAATAAAACTATCTGAATAAACTAATACTTTACTAGATTTTACTTTAACATAGTTTCTATTATTTGTTAATACACTACCCCATCTATCTACTACTTTCTTATATCTAGCTTGAAATGTAGTATCTTGCCTAATAAATTCTCCATCAGAATCAATCAGGGAATGAAATAAGCTATGTCTATACTTTTTAAATGTCTGATGAAAGGCTAATATATTTCTAACTTGTTCAAAACTTTTAGTATTATAAGATTTAGAACCCATATCCAACTGTTCTAGTAATGCATGAACAGACGGTATAGTATCAATAGATTCTTCTAGTTTAGTAGTCTGGTCTTCAATAGTAGTAGTATTAGCTAATAGATTACTTACTATAGCAAATGTTTGTCCTGCTGGCATTACTGATTGAATACCAAATATAGTAAATTTAGGTTTAGCTTTTTTCTCATACCTATCAATATACTCAGCTGGAAGCATAGCCATTATAAGCTTAATCTCTCTGGTAGCATCTTGCTGAGCAGATATCTTCATGTTATCATAATGCCAATCTTTAGTAGAGTCAGGAGTATCTTTATCAAGTTCATCCTTATCCATATTAGTCATTAGCTCTACATTAAGATTATAATCAGCTAGATGTCTACTATGTATATGAACTACTGATTTTTCAATAGCTTCTTTTCCACTTAATCCATCAGCAAAATACCAGTTATCAAGTAAGAATTGTAAATTTCTCCTATAATCTTTATATAAGTCTAATTTATTTTGATCTTTAACTGTAGTTATAAGAGTATCTAACTTATTAACAATAGTTGTTATATCTTTCTGCATTGTAGAATATAACTCTTTAGAATCAACACCACCTGCAAATAATTTAGATACACCACCTTCTAGACCTCTTAACTGTTTAAACAATAGAAAGTCTAATGATTTCATAGCTTCTGCTGTATAGAACTCTGATTTACCACGTAAGCTTCTTTTATTAGTGATACCTTGAGCTGAAAACTTTATAGCTTTACTTCTATAATAACCAGATTTAATTCTATTGAATGTAGTTTCTATATTAGGAGAAGCAAAAATACCTTTAATTAAATCCCATAAGAATTGGAAGAAATTTTTAGTTTGTTCACCTTTAAAATAGTTAATAGGTTTACCTAACATAAAATCTCTAAAGTCTTCTGCTAATAATTCTTCTACCTCTTTATCAATAAGCTTAGGCATGTTATTAAGTTGCCTATATTCATTATATAAAGCTTTTTGCTGTCGCTTACTTAATAACATATGACTTACACCATGAAAAGCTTCATGATAACCTGTACCTACTTCAGCAACATCCGATAGAAATATAACACCATTAACAAGTGCACCCCAAGCATCAGACATCTCTCTAATACTCTCTAACTTATCAGTAGGAATTTGCGGTAAGTTTTCTGATAACCAAACAACTACTTCTTCTCTAGTTTCCAAACCTTCAACAGCTTCACCAGTTCTAGATCTCAAGTTCTCCTTAGTATTTTCATTGATAATCCTTTGTACTTCATCTGGATTATTAGATAGCATCTCTATAGCCTTCTTATCATAACCTAGAGTAGATAATAATTTCTTCTGGGCAGTAGTAATAGTAGTAGCATTATATTTCTTCTCAACACCGCCAAATAAATCAGCTTCTAACTGTTCTTCTGTTTTATTTTCAACTGGTACACCTTCACTTTTTAATTCACTAGAACTATACAATCCACCACTAGCACCAGCGTTATCAACATTGTCTTGTGTTTCATTTACAGCTTTATTTACAGTTTTAGTAGTTTCACTAGCATCTAATTTACCTGATTGCGGTTCTTGTTCTATTTCAACAACTAAATACTTATTCTTAAATTGAACGATTCCTAGCTCTTCAGCACTAAGTGGTACTATGGAAGTTGTTAACACATCATCAATCAGATAATCTTTATAACTTTTATATGCTTTACTTACAATCTTATTACCTTTAGCACTATAAGCAAAGTACTTTTCAGCAGGTTTATTAATAATAGAATCTACCTGTAACCACATATTAGGTAATTCTTCCTTTAAAGCATTGAGAAAGTCTTTATTAATTTGAAGTTTACCATCTTTTAATACAATCTTATTATTATCGTCCAGTTGCACTAAATTATAAGACACTCCATTAAGAACAACCTTACCACCGGGGGTCCTCTTGGATTCTTCGCTATCATCAAAGTATGATTTAGCTGTAGGTGCATCTTCTTTCTTATTAGCAAAATAGATAATTTGTTTAATAACTGCAAGTGGTGATATATTATTAACTTTTACATCTTCTGATATTACTGTATTTGAATTAATATTAAATCTACTACCAGCTATAAATAACTTAAATAGTTCGATAACATTATTAGTATCAGCTTCATTCAGTTTTCTAGACTGCATTCTATATAGATTACCATCTAGTTCATTATAAATGTAAGTTATACCATCAGCAGTTCTATATCTAGTACCACCTACAACAATAGACTTATTTTGAGAAACTACTACTGTCCAGTTATCTTTATTACCTCTAATAACTGTTTGTAAATTAGCTTCACCAGTTTCACTGAATTGGTATTCTCCATCTACTTTAGGATTAAAATTAGGAATACCTGTAGACTTATAATAGATAACTCTATTAGTAGCACCATTATCTATAATACTTTTCTTAAATTCTATATACTGATCTCTGGCTTTTTTTATTTTATCTGTATCTGTTTCATATGTAGCACTCTTACCACTAGCATAAAGTTCAGAAGGTAATCTGAACATAGTAAAGATTCCTTTTTCTAATACAGTATTATCATCTATAAATTCACCATTCTGATCAACAGGTCTAAAGCTAGTACCATCCTGTTTTTGTATAACAGAAATAAGAGTCTTATTTATATAGGTATCAATTTCATCTCGCCTCTTTTTACTTAATTGAGAATAGTAGGCTACATTAAAAAACTCTTTAGCCATTCTATTTCTAGAATCTTTTTCCCACCTAGCTACTTCTTCATCAGTATAATACTCTCCAAATCTATCTTTAAACTCTTGCATTGTGCAACAATATGCACTATATGTTCCATCATGTATGTTTACATTATGAGTAAAGTTTCTATATCTTATATTAGGTTCGTATTGCTTAGTACCTTTTAATTTTTCTAAATCTACTTCACT
>Ga0268277_1001468_pt1 | contig 15931 bp, 23 predicted proteins | sample saktaG_5_FD_190132 | JGI IMG/M metagenome (GOLD analysis project Ga0268277, IMG submission 190132) | Saline water microbial communities from Sakinaw Lake, British Columbia, Canada - sak_2010_1_5_50m | ecosystem: Environmental > Aquatic > Non-marine Saline and Alkaline > Saline ...
TGTTGAGGATTGTTTCTTTGTCGGTCGGGATTACGCCGCCGGTTTTTGGGTCGAGTCGGGAGGAGATTGTTCCGCCTGTGATTATGATAGCGACATTTGGAAGTTTTTTATTTATTGTTGTTGGTTGTGAGTTGTTGGTTGACGGTTTTGATTTTTCGATTATTTTGGCGTCGAGGATTTCGTTTTCGCGGATTCCGATGTTGTAGCCAGATGGTAGTTTTATGAGAATTATTTCCGGGTCGTGGGATTCGAGCGTGTAGCCTTCCCATGTTTTTGTTTTTGTTTTGATTTCGACTTTGTCGCCGATATCAAATGTTTTTGTTTCCATGTTATAGTTAATTTGAGAAGATATAAAAAGGTTTGGTGGTTAATATATGGATGAATAGAAAAGTTTTGTTTTGGGTGTTGGCATTGGTTGTGGTGGTGGGATGTGTTTTAGTTTATTTTAGTTTATTTAAGGAGAGTATTCCTGAAGAATCTATTAGTAATTGGAAAGTATATAGTAATGAGGAGTTTGGATATTCTTTTAAGTATCCGAGTCGTTTTGATATTGTTCAGCCATTAGCGTGGGGTTATGAAGGGGGTAATATTTTGGTAGATGAAGGTGTTTCTTATATAACTGTGTATGTTGTTAAAGATGCACCTTCGATGGATGGTTCTGCCGATTTGACTTTAGGAGGGTATGGTGCTAAATTTAGTCCTCCATTTGGGAAATATCGTAGTGGGGTTAGTATTTACAAGGGTGATAATTTAATTGTGATTTATTTGCAGGATGTTGGCAGAGATATTAATGAAGATATAGATTCGCTTATTAGAGATATTGTTTCTACAATTGAATTGACGAATTAGTTTTCATAGTTGTTTAAGTTTGAGAAGATATAAAAAGGTTTGGTGGTTTTGGGTTTTATGAAGGCGTTTCCGGTGAAGATTGGGCTTGAGGTTCACGGGTATTTGAATAGTCGGGAGAAGTTGTTTTGTATGTGCTCGACGCGGAGCGTCGAGGAGTCAGAACTCAGAACTCAGAACTCAGATGTTAATAGTAGGATTTGTCCGATTTGCACGGGGACGCCTGGGTCGAAGCCGATGGGCGTGAATTCTGAGGCGGTGCGGAAGATGGTTGAGGTTGCGTTGATTTTGGGTTCGCGAATTAATCTTGATGGTTTGATTTGGCAGAGGAAGCATTATAATTGGGCGGATTTGCCTAAAGGTTATCAGATTACAATGTCTGGGTCGCACGCGAGAGTGAATGCATCTGGTGGGAAATTTCGCGGGATTAATATTACAGAGTTACATTTAGAGGAGGATCCGGCACAATGGAATCCCGAGACGGGGAAGATAAATTATAATCGGAGCGGGTTGCCGTTGATTGAGATTGTGACGGAGCCGGAGTTTTCCGACGCTGAGCAAGTTGTTGAGTGGTTGAAGAATTTGGTTTTGTCGCTTAGTTATATTAAGGCGGTGCGGAAAAATGCGGGGATAAAAGTTGATGTGAATGTTTCGACTTATGGTGAGCGGGTCGAGATGAAGAATTTGAATTCGTTGGAGAAAATTCGGAAGGCGATTGAGTATGAGATTCGACGCCAAGTAGAACTTGCTGAGTCGGGTGTTGCTGGTCGTCAGTCGCTTGTTAGAGAAACGAGGATGTTTGATGAGAAGAGTGGGAAGACGATTAAGATGAGGAGCAAGGAGGGCGCGGCGGATTATCGATTTATTCCGGAGCCGGATTTGCCGGTTTTGAGAATTGAGAAGAGGTTGGTTGAGGAGGTTAGGAAGAGTTTGCCAGAGATGCCGGAGGTTAAATTAGAGAGGTTGTTGAAGAAATATAAAGTTAGCGAGGAGGATGCGCGGATATTGACGAAGAATTTGGAGTTGGTTGAGTTTTTTGAGGCGTTGGTAAATTCGCAATTCACAGGTCGCAATTCACAGGTCGCGAAAATGGTTTCTTGGGTTACTGTTGAGTTGTTGCGGGTTTTGAATTATAATCGGAAGACGCTGGAGGATGAGGATGTTGAGATTTTGCCAGAGCATTTGGCGGAGTTGATTGGGGCGGTGTCGTCGGGGAGGATTACGGTTTTGAAAGCGAAGCAGATTATGAATGATTTTGTGCCGCGGAGTTTTAGTATTAAAGACGGGAAAGATATTGGAATGATTTCTGATGATGCTATTGAGAATTTGTGTAGGCAGGTTGTCGACGAGAATGTGCATGTCGTTGATGAGTATCGGAGCGGGAAGGAAGCGAGTTTGAATTGGTTGATTGGGCAGGTGATGAGGTTGAGTGAGAGGAGGGCTGGTCCCGACGAGGTTAGAGAGATTTTAAGGAGGAGGTGTGAGTAGTGGGTTGGGAATGTTTTACAGGATTTCTTAGAAATTAAAATTTGTGTTTTCTGAAGGAGTTGTACAATAAGTTTGTAAGAAGTTCATTATTATATTTATTTTTAGGGATTGAAGGTTTTGAGTAATTTTATAAAGTTTGGATTGCTATATTGTTTATGAAGGTGAATTGGTTTTTGCTTATTGTTTTTATTATTGTTTGTAATCTGATTGGTTCTCTTGGGGCGATTTGGACGGCTTCGGATGGTTCTTGGTATAAAGGAATTAATAAGCTGAGTTTTAATCCGCCGAGTTGGATTTTTGCTCCGGTTTGGACTTTGTTGTTTACTTTGATGGGAATAGCATTGTATTTTGTTTGGGTAACTCCGTCTTCGAAAATTAGGAGTGTGGCCCTTGTTTTATTTGGAGTTCAATTTGTGTTTAATGTTTTGTGGAGTTACCTGTTTTTTGGAATTAATAATCTGTTCTTTTCTTTGATAGAGATTTTTGTTTTGTTAGTATTTATTTTGGCGACGGGAATTTATTTTTATTTTGTGAATAGATTCGCGGGATATTTGTTGATACCTTATTTTCTTTGGGTTGGCTTTGCGAGTTTTCTGAATTATTATATTTGGAATTTGAATAGATAAATTAAGAGATATCGATGGCGGGCGATGGGGAACGGCGACGGCGTGGGCGTAGAATTTTAGAACCAGTTCCAGATTTGCATTGCGCGGAATGCGATGTAGAACCAGCTAAGGACGCCGTGGAGAATTGCGTAGAGGATTGATGCTGAGCGTTCGTATGAGAGAATCATTGCGAGGGCTGAGCCGAAAATCCAAAAGTTGCTTTTGTGATGGTGGCATCTTATTTTTTTTAACTTGATTGTTTTGTTGAGGTTTCTGATTGGTCTCTTTTTTGTGGGCATGATTTGTTTAAGAAAGTTTAGTATAAAAAGGCGTCGGTGGTTTTATAAAGTTTGAGTTATTATTTTGTTTATGATGTCGTCGCAGATTTATATTTTGGTTTCGATTTTGGTTTTGTTGGTGGTTGGTATTATTTTATTTTTCTTTAAGAAAGAAGGTGGTAGGAGGATGGGTCCGTTGGGGGGACTTGCTTTTGGGTTTATTTTGGCTGGGATTATTTTTAGAGAGAGTAGTTTGATTGGTTATGGATTGATTGGCGTCGGTGTTGTTCTTGCGGTTGTTGATATAGTTTTGAAATTGAAGAAATAATTTTATGTAATATATTTTTGACATGAAGAAAATTAATAAAATGGCTTGGGGCAGATATGTTTTTGCGCTGGCGGTTGTGTCTTTGGGTGTGGTTTTTGTTTGTGAAAATGTTGGGAGTGAGTTTTTTGGTTTCGGGTCGGTCGGGAATTGGTTGATTTATGTTTGGTTTGTGATGTTAGCTGTGATAAGTTTGCAAATGATTATTAATAAAAAGAGAATTGTCGACGAGAGAATGATGGCGATGGCATTTGAGGCGTCGAGGATAACTTTTGTGTTTGTAATTTTCTCGGCATTTGTTGTGATAGTCTTGGATGGAGTTAAGTCGATTGCGATTCCTTATCGTTTGTTTATGAGTTAGGCGATTGCGTATATTGTGCTTGTTTATTTTGTGGTTTATAAAATTTTGGAGAGATAATTTTGAAAACTAAGATTAGAGATTTGAGAATAAAGTTAGGAATGACGCAGGAGGATTTGGCGGGTAGGATTAGTGTTACGAGGCAAACAATTAATGCGTTGGAACAGGGACGATACAATCCGAGTTTGGAGCTTGCATGTAAGATTACAAAGGCGTTGAAAAAGAAATTTGTCGAGGATGTTTTCAAGATATAAGAGAATGTAATTAAATAAAAATATTTTTGTTTTTAGTGATTACTTTTTTTTCTTTTTCTTTACAGCTTTTTTTGTAGTCTTCTTTTTTGTCGTTTTCTTCTTTGCTGTTTTCTTTTTCGCTGGCATTTTTCACCTCTATTTAGTTGGTTTAACTTATTATTTTGTAGACGTACTTATATTTAAAATGTGCGTTTTTGTTTGGTTGTGCAAATTAGATTCCGTAAGGTTTCGTCGGGTTTTATTTGGTTGAATTTTTAGATGTTTAAATTTTGACGAGATTTTTGAAGTTTGATTTTTAGGGGACCGAAATCGTAAACCAAAAGGTTTATATTTTGATGATATTAAAATTGTTATCTAAAATTGGAGGGCAAAAATATGTGTGCTGATTGGGATGATGGCGATGGCGATAAGGATATTGACGACGACGAAGACGATTTTGAGTAGGGTCTGGTGAAATATTTTTATTTTTTTGTGTTGTGATTTATTTTTGTTTATGTTTGTTTTTGGGCAGATAGAGAGGGTGAAAATATTAAAATAAAATAAAAATTTGGTTTAAGATTAATCTTCGTCGTCAGTGTCGTTGTCGATTATTTCTGGCGAGTCTTCTTCTTCGATAGAATCTTCTTCCGAGTCTTCTATCTCTGATGGATTTGCCATTTGAGCTTTTTTTGAGCCGAAATTGTTTGATGATGTCCGTGAAGAATCATCTCTTTGAACCATTGGTCGTGCTTCGCTAACTGTTAGCGGTCGTCCATCTATTTCTTTTTGGTGCATTTCTGAAAGCGCTTTTTGGGCTGCCTTGTCATCTGCGATTGTTACAAAACCGAAACCTTTTGATCTACCTGAGTATTTATCGGTGATTAGGGTTGCTTCTTCTACTTTGAATTTTGAGAAGAGTTTTTTTAGCCCGTCTTGGTCGATGCTCCATGGTAGATTTCCTACATATAACTTCATTGTTTCCTCCTGATTAATTTAATATTAGAAATGTCATTTAGTTGCTCTGTTCCTTATGTGGTTTTTTGGGAAGAGGGGTATATAAAGTTTTAGGGTATAAATGTCACCTTTTAATAAAAGTAACATAATAGAAAAGCTTATAAATTATTTATTTCTAAAATTATTATGAGAGTAAAAGATGTAAAAAAAGTTGAAAGGAAAGAAGGAGTAGCTTCAACTTTAAATGCTAAAGAATTTGCACCAGTTTATGCCGAGAGAGTTGAAAAATTTTTACTAGATAATTCTTCACTTGGAAGAAATTGGACAAGAGACGTGGCATCAAAATTATATGTTCCTAATAAAAATAAGGACGGAGAGTTTGTTGGTTCAAATCCGTATTGAGTTTGGAGTTCAGGCAAATGGAAGCCCAATTACAAACCCCGCTCAAGCAGAAGCGCTTTTAGAAGATTATAAAACTAGAGGGATAAGTTCTAAAGAAATATGAGTGCCAAATTTCTCGCAGTTAGTATTAAATGCAGATGCAGATTTGGGTTTAGTTTTTAAATTAAATAAAGGGGTCGAACAAAAAGATTTAACTTCCGTATCAGAATATAGTTTTATATCTATTGGGGAAAACGGATTTTTCAGGGCTGGCCTCAGTGTCGGTGGTTGCTGGTGTGCGGGTGGTGTCGTGTTGTCGGATTCGCGCGGCGATGTTAGGGCGGTTCGTTATGACGCCGAAGGCGTCGAGCCGAAAAAATTTAAAACTTCAGATTTAGTATCAGTTTTAACTGCCGATTTTTTGAAAAAATTTGATTGAAATTTTTGGTTTATGAAATTTTCCATTTTATTATGAAGTAAGAGAGGGCGATTGGGATTATGAATTTGAAGACGAGTTGGGTTCCGATTAAGATTGAATAAATTTCTGATGTGATTAGATTTTCTTCAAGGAGAAGTTTTAGGATTACAATACTTGTACTGAGGCGGACGCAGAGGCCGATTCCGAGGAGGAATGCCTTTTTGTTTCCAAGTTGAGATTTTGTCATGAAGAAGCTGGTGGTGGCTTTGACGAGATAGGTTGTAGTTGTGAAAAGAATGATTAGTAATGGATATTTTATTAAATAATTTATGTTGACGTCGATGCCAACCCAGAGGAAAAAGATTGGAGCGAAGAGTCCGTAGGTTATTATTTTTATTTGGGAGTGAATTGTTTCGAGAGATTTTGCGGGGATGATTTTTTTGGACGCCATTCCGGATAGTAATGCTCCGAGTGCGGCGGCACTGATGATGTTGCCGATTCCTATGAATAAAAGGAAAAGAAACATGACGGCGAGGAAGATTAGGGAGTTGTTTTTGTATTTTGCAGGTTGGATTTTTTTTCTGTATTTGATTATGAGGAAGGTTAGGGCGAAGAGTGCGATGAGGACGAGAATGTTTTTTTCAATATAGGACGAGGAATTTCCGAGGGAGTAGCCGAATAATATCGTTACTGCTATTATTGTTATGACTTCAAATATGTCGTCGGTAACTCCTATTGATAGGATGGTTTGTCCGAATTTTGTTTTTGTGAGTTTGAATTCGTCGAGGATTGGAAGAAGGATTGCTTCTCCGACGGTTGCGAAAGATAGGGATAATAAGAAGGAAATTATCCATGATAGGTTGAAGATGTAATGCAGAAGTATTGATGCGATGATGGCTTCGGAGAGGATTATTACGAAAGTTGTTTGGATTATGAATTTTTTGCTTTTTAACATTTTTCTCAAATCGAGTTCGAAGCCGATTGAGAAGAGGAGGAAATACATTCCGAGTTGGGCGAGAAAGATGAAGGTTGTCGACGATGTTATGGTTGCGAATGGGTTGTATGCGGATAGTCCGAGACCGATTAGGAGTGGTGCGAAAATCCAGGGGATTCTGATTTTTTCGAGGAGTCGGCCGATTAGGTAAGTTAGCAAGAATATTATTGCCAGAAATAAAATTATCTCCATTTTGGATTTAGTTGTTTCTCGTTAATAAAAGTTTCTTTTGATAGATAATCTTATAAATTTGTTTTGAGTTTGAAAAGTAGAGCCCATAGTTTAATGGATAGAATAACAGGTTTCGGCCCTGTTGATGGGAGTTCAATTCTTCCTGGGCTCGTAGATAATTTTAAAAATAGTGATGATGTTGATTGGTGTTAGGATGAATTGTAATGTTTGGGGGTGTCGGTAGTGGGAGAGAATATTGTTATTGGGAAAAGAGTGCCGAGGGATTTTTTTGTTGCGAAGGGCGTCGGTGAAAGTGATATTGCGGTGCATGCGGGTTCTTATCATTTGGCTTTGAAGGACGCGGGAATTGAGATGTGTAATATTATGACTTACTCTTCGATTTTGCCAAGGATTGCAAGGGAAGTGCCGCGGCCCAGTTCTATTGTTCATGGTTCGGTGATGGAGACGATTTCGGCGGTTGCGAATTGTGGGAGGGGTGAGTGGGCGACGGCTGGAATTATTTTTGGTTGGCTTTATGATAGAGAGACGGGAGAGAAATATGGGGGGTTGGTTTGTGAATATAATGGGTCGAAGAGTGTTTCCGAGGCTGAGGCGGAGTTGAGGGCGAGTTTAAATGAGCTTTATGTTAATGGATTCGATGAGAAGTTTGAGTTGAGAGATGTTGTTGTTAATTCGTCGACGGTTGAGCCGAAGAAAAAATTCGGGACGGCGTTGGTTGCGATTTGTTTTGTTAATTATGAAGTGCCTTTGCTTAGTTGTTAGGAGTTAGATGAGATGGGATTTTGGGAAACAGGGAGGGGATTTTAGAGAACTTTCGGTTCTCATATCTTGGCGGCTTCGCCGCCCCGCGTGGTGTGTGTGAGTTCTGGGCGGTGGTTTTAAATATTGTGATGGTTATTGATTTTGATGGGGAAGAAAGTGACTTTTAATATTTCGAAGGTGGAAAATTTTAGCGAGTGGTATTCGGAGATTTTGGTGCGGGCGGAGGTGACGGATTTGCGTTATGGGGTTAAAGGGTTTGTTGTGATTCGACCGTGGGGTGCGAGGATTATTGATAAGATGTATCGGATTTATGAGTCGGCGTTGCGGGCGACGGAACATTCGCCGGTGATTTTTCCGTCGGTGATTCCGGAGGGGAATTTTAAGAAAGAGAGTTCTCATGTCGAGGGATTTGCGCCGGATGTTTTTTGGTTGGAGAAAAAGCAGGGCGAGGATAGGTTGGCGTTGCGTCCGACGAGCGAGACGGCGTTTTATGATTTGTATAAATTGTGGATTAGGAGTTATCGGGATTTGCCGATGAGGTTGTATCAGAGAGCTAATGTTTTTCGGAACGAGACGAAGGCGACGCGGCCATTGATTCGTTCGAGGGAATTTTATTGGATTGAATCACATGATGCTTTTTCGACGAAGAAAGAGGCGGAGGCACAGGTTCAGGACGATATTAATATGACGGAGGAAGTTATGCATAAGATTTTTGGGGTTCCGTTTTTGGCGATGAAGAGGCCGGAGTGGGATAAGTTTCCTGGGGCGGAGTATACGATTGGGTCTGATTCGATTTTGCCTGACGGAAGAATTATTCAGCAACCGTCGACGCATTTGATTAGCCAGCATTTTGTGAAGGCGTTTGATTTGAGTTTTAAGGATGATAAGGAAAAAGATAAGATGCCGTGGCTGACTTGTTATGGACCGGCGATGTCGAGGATTTTGGCGTCGGTGATTTCAGTTCATGGTGACGATAATGGTTTGGTTTTGCCTTACACAATTGCGCCGGTTCAGGTTGTGATTGTTCCAATTGGGAATGATGCGCAGGTCGCAGGTCGCAGGTCGCAGGTCGGCGATGTTGTTGAAAAATTGAGGGCGGATTTGATGAAGGAGTATGTTGATGTTTTGATTGATGATTCGGATAAGCGGGTGGGTGAGAAGTTTTTTTATTGGGAGATGAAGGGTGTGCCGTTTAGGATCGAGGTTGGGAAGAAGGAGTTGGGGGACGAGGAAGTTACTTTGTTTGTGCGTGATACGAGGGAGAAGATTTTGGTTAAGATTAAGGATTTGGCGGAGACGATTAAGGATTTAGGTGCGGAGTATGACGAGAGGTTGATTGCGCGGGCTGATGAGTTTTTCGCGTCGAGGATTGTAGATTGTTCGTCGAAGGTCGAGATTAAGAAAGCTTTGGATTCTGGGAAGATTGCGAAGTTTAGTTTTTGTTCTTGCGATAAGGACGGGGAGAAATGCGCGGAGTTTGTCGAGAAGGAATTGCAGGCGAGAATAATGGGCACTCTCGTCTCCGACGAGAGTGAGATGTTAGGTGTCAGGTGTCAGATTTCAGGGAAGAAGTTGGGGAAGTGTCCTTTTTGCGGGAAGAAGGCTGAGTGTGTTGTTTATGCGGGGAAGAGTTATTAGGATGGTTTTAAGATTGAGTTTTTTATAAATCGAATAATTAATGAGTTTTTTAGTTAAGTATTTTTTAGGGCGTATAATTAAATGGTCAAGTATTTAGAGAAAGAGTTAAATTGGTGTTAGTCTATAATCTTAACTAAACTTGGATTTTAAAAAGATTTAAAAGAAAGAAGGGCTTAACTTTTTTATGGTTAGTTTTAGTAAGTTGGGCGTAGCTTCTGTTTTGATGTTATTGCTTGATATAATTTTAAACGTTTGGATTTGGAGTTTTATTCCAGAGTATCAAGATTTTTTTGATATGTTTTTTAAGTTGAGTATATCCGTGGTGTTTCTTGTGATTGTAATTATACTTTCAATTATTTCGTTGATTCAAATAAAAAAATATAATCTGAGGGGGAGGTGGTTATCTATATTAACTTTAATCTTTTCCATAATCGTTTTGATATTGATTTTATTTAGTTTATTTAATCCTCTCTATGTAATGATAGTTGGTTTGAGAGTAACTGGAGGAGATAGAGATTATTATTATAATATTCCTGTAAAAGCAGATGTATCTGGGTCTAGTTTTAAAATAAGTCCAATTAGTGAAAGTAATTTAGTTCCGGATATTTTTATATTAACTATAAATGAAACAAATTTTATTCCTCAGAAATGTATGATAGATAATTATTATTTCCTTTTCTCAAGTGGGAATTATCTCTCTCAAAATAGTTTAGTTGGGAAACAGATAAGTAGTTTTGAGGGAGGTTATCCAAGAGATATAGATAATAATGAACTAATTTCAGATTCTATAAGGGAAGGAGCAAAAGCCACATATAAACAGAAAAGTAAAGTTTATACACATTATTCTTTTTCAGAACCAGAAAATAAAGTTGGGAATGTTGAAAATATGCTAAAAAACGACAACGGAGAATTTTATATAAGATACAGGATGGACCCATTTACTCAGATTAAAACAATATATAGCGATGAAGATATGAAAACAGATGGATGTATTGTAGATATTAGACGCTCAATTACTTATTCAAATTTAACACTTCCATTAAAGTCCGAAAAAACAATTAACTATTCTTATAAAAATATTATTTGTTTAAGAAAATATGATGAATTAGACAAAGTTGCTGAAGAAAATCCTAACATGAATGGACAAATTAATAGAACAATTGAGGGATGTGTTTTTTATGAAGTAGAATCAATTATATATATCACTTTTATTAGCTATCCTTTTGATGGAACTGAAAGTTATAAATTAAAACCTATTTTTTAGTAATTCTAGTAATGAGTAAAATATTGGTGTCTTAATACTCGGGATTGAGTAATTATGGAGCATTATGCAAAGTTGTCAAGTTTGAGATAATTTTATAAATTGTTTTGGTGTTTTGTTTTTATGGTGGAGATTGAGAAACAGTCGAAGGCGATTGGTGATTTGAAAGAGGGCGACAAGGTTTGGATTAATGGGAGTGAGATGATTGTCGATAAGCAATATTTGTTTATGAAGCATAAGGATACGAACGAGATTATTATTGAGTGTTATAATTCTGAGAATGAGCGGGAATATCAGGTTCGGTATTTTGATGACCAGATTGAGAGTTCGATTGAGGTTTATGAGTTGCAGGGAGATTTTCAATATGTGCGGCGGGAGCCGCGAACAATCGCTTGGTAGCGATTGTTCGCGCTGGTCGCTTTTCGCTTTTCGCTCGTCGGTGTTTTGGGAGGGGACATTTTGGAGAGGGAACATTTTAGAGAACCTTCGGTTCTCGGATTTACGGCGGCTTTGTCGTCCTGAGCTTCGTGCGGTAAGTGATTTTGTTTTCGAAATATTTATATAGTGTTGGTTACCATTTGTATTCTTATGGTAATGAAGATTGTTGAGCGGAATGATACGGCGATTCGGGTTAGTAAATGGTTGGACAAAGAGATTGAGAAGTATATTTCGGATAGGAAAGTCAAGATTGAGTTTCCGTCGAAGAGAAATTTTGTTGATAAAGCGGTGATGAGTTTTTTAGAGAAGAGAGGGGTGAAGTTGAATGATTGAGAAAATTTTAATTAAAATTGGAGGACAGATGGATAAGGTAGAGCGAGCTCGAGAGATTTTTTTTGAGCTTGAGGGTCGTAAGGATTGTGCTGGTGAAATTGCTCGTCGGGCTTTTTGTATTCAGGATAGACTGGTTAGTAAGAAGTGAATAGTTTAATTGGCGAAGATTAGTGGGAGGGCGATTGTTGCGTCGCATTTGACGTCGACGTAGAGTGCGTCTGTTTTGAGTTTGCCCCAAGATTTTCCTTCTTCTAATGGAGCGCCAGATGAGCCGCCACCTTCTGCTGTGTCGGTTGTTATTTGAATTCCGTAGTTCGCTCCGGATGAGAATTGCAGTGCTTGTTGTATGAAATTTTTTGGTGTTCCGCCGCCGATGTAGATTACTCCTTTTTTTTCTGATGTCCAAGCGGTGTCGATGATTTTGTTCATGTCGTCGAAGGCGTCGATTGATATTTTTTTGCCGGATACGAGTCGTCCCCAAATCATTAGTCCGATTCCGGAATCGGCGAGTGCTGGGCAATAGATTGGAATTTTATTTTTTGAGCAAGTTTTTAGAATGCTGTTTGAATTTTCTGGGAGGATGTTTCCGATTGTTTCCAGAAGTTCTTTTATGTTTTTTGATTTTGATAGTTTGCCCCAGTTTTGTTCGAAGAAGTCTTCGAGTTTTTCGTATACGTCGTTTTTCATAAGGACGTTATAGATTCGGTCGTAACCTTTTTTGTTGAATTCGTCGTCGTTCCATGTGTCGCAGTGGTAGTGCTTGTCGCCGATGGCTTCGATTAAATCGTGTGTCAAGTTTGCGCCGGTTGTTACGAGAATGTTTATTTTTTTGTCGTCGATTAAATCGATTATTATTTGTTTCATTCCGGCTGGGACCATTGCACCTGCGAGTCCCAAGAAGATTTTGCAGTTTTTTTCCGAGAACATTTTTTTTGCGATGTCTGATGCTATTCCTATTTTTCTTGCGCCGAATCCTGTGTTTTTCATTTGTTCGATTAGTTCGGTTACTTTCATATTTTGTTTTAGCTTTATCGGTTTTATTTCGTTCATGCTGGTAAATTAATTTTTTGTTAGTTTATTTATGTTTCGCCTAGAAAACCGATGTTTCTCTGGCTTTATTTTTCTTTGAAGTAGTTAGATATATTTTGTTTGAATTTTTCGAAAGCGTCGACGGGAATCATTGCGCCGGTCGCTTTTTCGTGTCCGCCTCCGGTTGCGTCTTCGATGTCTGCGATTATTTCTTTTGTTATTTTGAGTGCATTGTTTCCGCGGATTGAGATGTTGATTTTTTCTGGGCGTTTGAATGCGACGACGATTAGTTTGTCTTTGTGGTTGTAATAAAGTTTGTTTGCGATTTCGGATGACATTGATGTGTTGCCAGCGTAGGAGAAGAATAGAGTTTTTGATTTTGGGTCGAAGTTTGATTCGGCTTTTTCGATTTGTTTGTTGAAGATTTTATTGAGTTCGTTATATCTTTTGTAGAGTTGTTTTGTTTCGCGATTTTCTTCGAGGATGTCGTGGGCGCTTTTTGCTTTGAATAGATATTTGATTAGAGTGACGGTGTTTGTCGTCGTGTCCATGAGTCCGAAATTTAGCAGTCGGATTATTTTGCCGATTTCCGTTGAATGGAGTGCGTCGAGCGGTTCGAGTTTTGGGTTTAGTAATTCTGGGTTTTGTTCTGCGAATTGGTTTGCGAAGTCCGGCATATAGGCGTCGCCGATGCATCCGATGATTGCGAGCCAGAGGTCTTCTTGTTGGTTGAAAATTTTTTGTGCGATGTAGGTTGTTGGTTCGGCGGATGGGAGTGAATTATAGTAAAAAGTTTTTTTGATTGTTTCCTTTGATGTTTTTGTTTCGTGATGGTCGATCCAGATTAGTGGGATGTTTTTTTGGTTTGTTTCGTTTATGAATTCTTCGCTGACTTCGGCTTTATCGAGGATGAATATTGCGTCGGGGTTTAATTCTTCGATTTTTTTTAGGTATTGTTTTTTTAGTTCTGGGAATGATTTTATTGCTATGCCTTTGCCACGGTTGATTGCTCGCCTGAGAATTAAAAATGCGCAGAGTCCGTCGACATCGTTGTCAAAAAAGAAGAGGGGATTTTGTGAATTTTCCAGGTGGTTTTTAATTTCGTTGAGTTGGATTTTGGTTAGCATGTGAGGGGGAGATTTGAGGAGATTTTATACTTTTTGATTTAACAAATTGTTTTTCCGTTTAGAACTTGTTCTCGGAGGTTGTGAATTTCGTTGTGGATTGTGCTGGCGCGATTTTTTAGAATCGGTTCGAGGTGGGCTGGTTCTAGTTTTATTATTTTGTCTATGTTGTTGTGTTGTTTTATTATTTGAGAGATTTCTTTTTCTGAGAGGGTGAGATGAGACAGGAATCTGAATCCTTTTGGGGCGATGGTTTCTTCGAGGGGTTTATCTATGATTAATCTTGCGATTGAGTCGATGTCCTGAAGTCCGTCGAAGGTTAGGTTTGATAGGAGAGTTTTGGAGCGTTTTAATGGCAGGGTTGAATAATCTCTTAGTATGTCGTTTTCGGTTTTTTCGACGTCTTTCAAGAGTTCTCGGTATCGCATGTGCATGATGTTGCCTTCTTTTCCGAGCTCGGTGAAATTTCGTTTGATGGAGTTTGATATTTTTTGAATCATTTCGGTTCTTTGGATGAGTTGGCAAATGTCGCTGATGGAGACGAGTTCTGACATTTCGAGGAGATTGAGATTTGCGATATTTTCGTTTAGGATTTCTCTTTGTTTTTCCAGGAGTTGAAGGGTTGAACTGATGTTCCTGATTAGTTCGTCGGTGGATTTGAGATAGTATCTGGATGCGCCGTAATAGAGGGTTGTTTTTTTTCGTCGTTCGGAAATTGCGACGACGAATGTGTGAGCTTGTTTCGCAGTTCGTTCGGCCGATTTGTGTCGTGTGCCGGTTTCGGTTGTGTGAATTGACGCGTCGGGAGTTAGCATTACATTTGCCTGAAGGATTCTTTTTATGTCGGGGGATATTATCACGGCGGCGTCCATTTTGCAGAGTTCGAAAAGTTTTTGGGGCGTGAAACGGCAGTTGATTCTGAAGCCACCTTCGACGATGTTTTGAGAATAAAGTTCTGGGTTGTTGAATACGATTGTGCCGCCGAGGTCTGAGCGGATTAGGTCGTCGATTACGATTCTTAGCGGTGTTCCGGGTGAGACAAGTTTTATGAAATCCAGAAATGTTTTTTCTTTTTCTATTGCCATGAGTTAAAATGGATTTACTTCTATTTATATGTTTAGTGGTTAATTTTATAAAATTAGGTTTATTTGGTTGGGATGGTAATTTTGGGAATTGAGTCGACGGCGCATACTTTTGGTGTTGCGGTTGTGGATGGATGTGGGGAGATTTTGTCGAATGTGAAGGACTCGTATACCACTGATGGCGGCGGGATGATTCCGTTGGAAGTTCGGGAACATCATAAAAATGTTGCTGATGATTTGTATAAGAAGGCTTTGGATGAGGCGGGGGTTTTGGAGAAAGATATCGACGCTGTTGCTTTTTCGAATGCGCCGGGGTTGGCTCCTTGTTTATTGGAGGGAATGGAGTTTGTGAAAAAAATTGCGGGGCGGCTTGGTATACCAGTTGTTTGTGTTAATCATTGTGTTGCGCATTTGGAGATTGGAGAGACGGTTGGGGCGAGGGACCCAGTTATGCTTTATGCTTCGGGGGCGAATACTCAGGTGATTGCTTACGAGGCAGGGAAGTATCGGGTTTTCGGCGAGACGCTGGATTTAGGTGTTGGGAATTTTATTGATACCGTCGGGAGATTTATGGGACTTGGGTTTCCTGCTGGACCTAAGATTGAGAAGATGGCGTCTGAATACGCGCAGGTCGCAGGTCGCAGGTCGCAGGTCGCCGACTTGTTGGAACTTTCTTATTCAGTGAAGGGGATGGACGCGACTTCGTCGAGGTGTCAGGTGTCAGGTGTCAGGTGTCAGCCAGAATTAATTGACCTCCCTTATTCTGTCAAAGGTATGGATGTGTCTTTTAGTGGGATGCAGACGAAAATAAAAAGTTTGATTGAGAAAGGTGTTGATAAGAAGTGGATTGCGTATTCGATGCAGGAGGTTGTTTTTGGGATGTTGGTTGAGGTGGCGGAGAGGGCGTTGGCGCATACTGGGAAGAAAGAGTTGTTGTTGGGTGGCGGGGTTGCTTGTAATTCGCGGTTGCAAGAGATGTGTAGGATTATGTGTGAGGAGAGGGGAGGGAGTGCTTTGCTAAAGAAATGCTTTGCTAAAGAAACGAAAATTTCGGAGAAATTTTCTAAAGAGACGGCTTCGCCTAAAGAGGATTTTGCAACTAAAGAGGGTGTAAGGCTATTTGTTCCGCCGAGGGATTTGTTGGTTGATAATGCTGGGATGATTGGGTATCTTGGACTTAAAATGTTCAAGG
>Ga0268277_1001469_pt1 | contig 15931 bp, 11 predicted proteins | sample saktaG_5_FD_190132 | JGI IMG/M metagenome (GOLD analysis project Ga0268277, IMG submission 190132) | Saline water microbial communities from Sakinaw Lake, British Columbia, Canada - sak_2010_1_5_50m | ecosystem: Environmental > Aquatic > Non-marine Saline and Alkaline > Saline ...
TCCTGAGCCTCCCGCAGCCGACGCCCCAGTTCCTCGATCGCCCTCAGCGCCAGGGCAGGATACTGCTTCAGGAGACGGACATAGTCGTCCTGGTGAATACTGGCCACCACCGTTGGCTCCATGGCTTGGGCGGTGGCCAGGTAAGGTTCCCCATTGAAAGCGGCTATCTCGCCGAGCATCTCCCCAGGCGCGATCAAGTCCAGGACCACGTCCTTGCCATTCTCCGCGTGCTTGATCATCTTCACCCGCCCCTCCAGGACAACCCCGAGCCAGGAGGAGGGATCCCCCTCGAAGAAGATGTAATCATCTTTCCCAAAGTGCTTTTCGATGAACAGGTGCTTAACCTTCTCCCAATCGCGTTGCGACAAGGAAGATAGGATAGGCATCTCTTGTAAGCGGAGCGACGACATCGGATCCCTCGACCATCTCTCAATTTGAGTCATTGGCCCTCACTACTGATTATACCACCATTTCAAGATTACAGGCAGGTAAACCCGGGCCGGGGCGGGGGTGCTGGTCGGCGTGGGCGTGGGTGTGTTGGGGGTGATAGTGCCGGTGGGAGTACAGGTCGGAGTGCTGGTCGGCGTCGAGGTGGGCGTAAGGGTGCCGGTGGGGGTGGGGGTCGCCGTTTCGCACACAGGATCAATGCGGATGGTGCTCCGGTGGTAATCGTTCTGGGTCTCGCTGCATGTATCGAAGACGATGATCTGCAAAGTATGGGCGCCAGCCGTGGCACCCACAGGGAGGTCTAGTGACAGGAGAAGCTCATTGTCCTGATCGGGGCCGTAGATGGTCGCCGTTTCCGAGGCGCCAACCAGGTAACTGTTGGCGGCATTGAGGACATTGGCCTCAACCCTGACCTCCTGGCTGGCCAGCGTGGTGCGTAAGGTTGTCGTCACGTTCGCTGTTGAATCCAGCAGATAGCAAGCCCTGTCTGGGACAACCGATTCGATGGACGCCGCTCCGCCGCCTCCGTCGAGGGCCAACTGCCCCCAATCAACGCTGGCACACGAATCGCAACTGTCAACATCAATGTACACCTGGACCAGGTTGTTGCCCTGTTGTATCAGCGAAGGGGCAATGGCGAAGACAGAGGTGCTCCAGGTTTTGTCGGCTCCGATCAGGTAGCCAACGAATTCCCCGTTGAAGTAAACCTCGTCCCGCTCAACACACTCCACTGGCTCGCCTCCCTCGTCCACGTCCCAGGCCCGAAGGCTGAGTTGAGCCGTCTCGAAGGGGGGTAATGGTGATAACGGAATATTGAATTCGATGGGGTGCAGAGGATCGGTCTTAAACACGCAATCGGAGTCGGGGTGCATATCGCCATCCGGGCAGCCCTCGCGGTCATTGTTCTCGTTGTCCTCGGCAGTGATATAGGCGGCCCCCGCACCGGGGCAGGTGGAACAACTTATGTCCAGGGCATAGCTGCCCGAATCCCGCTGGTAGCCATCCACCACGATGTAGTAGGTGCCTGGGGAAGCATGGCTGTAGCTGGCAGAGCGATCGTTGTAGGTAAGCGTGGTGTTCTCGTCGCAGGAGGATAACATGAACACATCCAGGTCCACTCCTGTGTCCATGCCGCTGAGGGTGGCAGTAATCTCTCCGGCGGCCTCGGTCGTCAGGATGTAGACCTCTTCGGGGCCGCTTTCATCCCAGGTGGAGCAATTGTAGTAGGTGACGTTGGAGGGCGCTCCTGTTGTATCCCCTTGATACGAGCCCCCACAGCTTGCGGAAGCGGCCGCGTTGCAGTCTAAACCCTTGCCGCACCTCACGCTCAAGGTGTAGCTGCCCGAGGCTCCCTTGTAGCCATCCACCACGATGTAATAAGTACCTGGGGGTGCGCTTCTAAGCTTGGCGGCGTTGTTGCCATAAGCGAGGCAGCTCATGGCGCCGCAGGAGGACAGGATGAACACGTCAAAGTTTGCCGATATGTCGTCAAGGGTGGCAACTATGTCGCCAGTGGTTTCGGTGGTTAGGATGTAGACTTCTTCCGGACCGCTTTCCTCCCAGGGGCGGGCGCAATTGTAGTAGGTGACGTTGGAGGGCGCGTCCGTCGTATCTCCCTGATACGAGCCACCGCAACTCGTGGAAACGGCCGCACTGCAATCCAGGCCGGGGGCCGTGCCCACGTCGAGGATCACGAAGTAATTGGAATCACTGCATTCCCCCGCAGTCGGGGTCACGTTCATGACTATCAAGGCCAGGCTATCGTAACTAGAAGTGTCAACCAGAGCGGACCCGGACGAAGGCGAACCGCTCATGGGTATGGGAATCACAGTCGCAGCGCCACCTCGTAGGGCCACCAACTGGGCGGCGTAAGCGGTCGTGGTTGCCATCCCGACTACAGAGACCGTCGCTTCGCTTACAGTGGAGTCAATCTCGATGTAGTCGGTGCCATACTGTTTCACTCCATCCGGGGGCTGGTAGTGGACGACCCCACCATCAAAATCAATGCTTCCCTCAACGTACACATTGGGATAGAGCACTGCCTCCTCATAGCAGTAGGGGTCATTCGTTGGACAGACGGACATCACGTAGTTGGCAGCGCTGAATGCGGTGAATACGGTAGGCAAGCTGACGCCTATCTCGCTGAGGGCATCGCCGAGAGCATCGAAGGCAAAATAACCATAACGACTGTCGTGATTGACGCTATGCTCCCAAACACTCCTGACCGTGCTCTGCCCCCCGTGGTGCTCAGAGATGAAGCGCATGAAGATCCAACTACCGTACTCACGATAGAGATGATATGGACGAGTGTTAGACAGGCAATGGTCAGGATCGTAGAAGTAGAGGAGTAGATAGGCCAGATTGTCGTTCACGTAGTCGTAGACCTCGTCTTCCATCCAAACCGCTGTCGCCTCCATCAGCCAACTCTCCTCCCAGGCGTCGTAGCCGTACTGGATGGTGTGGTTGAATTCGTGAGCCACAGTCACCCGGATACAATCGAGGGGAGTGCAGGAGAAGCCATAATAATCGTTCTCCAGGCCCATGTAGGAGTGCCAGGCATTGAGTTCTATAACCCCTGGTGAGTTCTCGTTGTCCCCAGGTTGAACGCCCTGGTCAGCTTTCCCATCGCCCATGATGTAGCCATACCACAATGGCAAATCCTGGACGTAGACATCGTAGTCTGGCTTCCCATCCACCGTCTGGTCCGAGGGCGGCTGCAACCAGCCCATGGCCTCCAGTTCCGCCATCCATACGTTTTCCAGCTCCGCCCCCATCATTTCGATATAGGCAGGATCAGCCGCATCCTTGCCGGAATCGGTGTAGTGGATCTGAAAATGGGGCGTGTCATAAGTAAGCTCAGGGCCGCTGAGAGAGGGCCTGGAAAGGAGCGCGGGATAAGCAGCCAGCTCTCTCTTGACCTGAGAACTCAGCGCGCCCCAGCTTTTGATGACCTCCCTCAAGATGGGGGTGGCGCATTTGCCCGGTGTGCTGCTGCGGTATTCGGCGGGTAGCCTTTGGGGATCGAAGATGGAGTACACTTTGTAGAGAAGCGAGGTCTCGTAGCTGATTCTCCCTTTTTGATATGCCTCCTCGATGAGAACCGCGCTTGGTGGCGGCGGATCGCCAGCCTGAGTCAGCGGTGGCATACCCGTCAGAGAAAATCCCACCACTACAAGCAAAAACGCCGCAGCTATTACCCCCCGAGTTGCCTTGTTCCTGGTTCGTACTTTCACCTTGCGCGTCTGCTTTCCAGTCAACGTCGTTGAAGGTGCGACGTACTTTGGAAAAGTGCGTCGCACCTGTCCTGTCCGTTAAATCTCACAGCCCGGTGTTCGCAAAGAGAAAGCCACTCAGCTCTGTATAGAGTTTGGTGGCTTTCCCTGACTCTCGATGCGGGACGTGGGAGCCCGCACTGCTATCGTATCGGTCTTCTACGAGCCATAGCTTTTCAGGATGATGGGCAGGTAGACCTGGTGCACCTCGAACTCGAACTGCACGCCGCCAATCAGCTCGTCGTCAATGAAGGCTTCCACGGCCACCAGATGAGCATCACCCGGCAGGACTTCCTCGTTGACCTTCATCAGCGTGCGGGCCCGGCTGGCCGATTGGATGCGGAGGGTTCTCGATACAGTCTCGCCTGGCCCCAGCGTGACCTCATTGCCCTCCACCACCTCCGAAGACACTCCGCCGGGAAGGCCAGTATCTGTGGTGTTCAGTTGCACCGTCACGGTCTGGGTGTAGGGGTTGCCTACGTCAAACTCAAGATCCATGGGCAGTGAGAGCGTGCCCGGCAGACCCACGGTGTCAACGTTCATCTGGCTGACGATGTTCTCGTAGCCGTCCTGCTCGATTTTGACCTGCAGGCAGACGTGGCCGGTGTCAGGCGGAACCTGCCAGGTAAGGCAGCGTGTAATGGTGGTATTGGCCGGGAACACCACGTTTTCAAGGCGCCCCACCTCCTGGAATGGAGTGCCTGCCCCGAAGTCCGCATAGTACAGGGTCACATCAGCCGTCTGACTGCTATTAGCGTAGTTATGCAACTCCACGCAGATCTCGGCGGTTTGCCCCGCTACGGGCGGATTGGGCTTGATGGTGATCTCCCTCTCGGCGTAGGATGGTTCGTCCGGAGGGGGATGCACCGGCGGCAGGTCCACCTTGCGGATGCCGCTGATGAGCTCTCCGTTGATGTAGCTCTCCACGTCAATGTAGCACCCGCTGCCCAGAAGAGTCTCTCCCTCAGAGGGCGGGACCACATAGAGCGTCACGGTGCGCGTGCCGCCAGAGGGCACATCGTGCAAGATCTGGGGGTCAGTCCAGGCCTCCCAGCCTGGGCACCCGGTATACACCGCGATCTGGATGTCGGCGGTCGCACCAGTGGGGTTGCCCACCGTGATTTCCAACTGGTCCTGCTGGCCGGGGCGCAGGTGCTCACCCACGTCCATGTTCTTCCGGCTGATGATGGTCTCGTAACCTTCCTGAGAGATCCGGATCTCGAAGCACTTGTGCCCTGGCGTCAAAGGGATATATTCGATACAGGCCTTGGCGGTGCTTTCAGGCGGGATGGTCACCGTCCGCGGGTTGTCTGGGACATCAATGAGCTGGAAGGGGGCGCCCATATTGAAGTCAGCCACGTAGAATCCCACCTCCACGTCCTGGGACTGGGCGGATTTGTTGTTCAGCTTGGCACAGATCTCTGTGAGCACGCCCACCTCCGGCGGGAAGGGGTAGATCTCGATTTCTTCTTCATCGTAAGGTGGACGATGGTTCGGATGCTCGATCGGCGGGCGATCTATCTTGCGGGTGCCCCCGATAAACTGATCATCGGCCCAGCCTATGACATCTACCGTACACTCGGTGCCCAGGGTCACACCCTGCCGGGGCGTGACACTCAGCGACGCGGTAGTGCACTCCCCCGAGGCCAGGACAATCGGCGACGGAGTCACCTGGACGTTCCAGCCGTCACATTCGCTTTGAATCTCAAGCTCGACCGTGGCTGTGTGATTGAGGGGGTTGCAGACGGGGAATTGGACGGTGTCGGTATCGCCCGGCCACAGGGGCTCAATCACGTCCAGGTTCAGCATGCTGACCACGGGTTCATAACCCGGCTTGGTGATAACGATCTGGAAGCAATAGTGGCCGGCGTGGGTCGGCACGAAGCTGATGCACACCTCCTTCGTGCTGTGGGGAGGGATGGTCACGGTCTGTGGGTTGTCGGGGTGTGAGATCGGCGCGAAGGGTGCGCCGATGCTGAACTGGGCCATGAGGAACTCGAGAGTGACCGTCTCCGACCAGTCGCCCCAGTTATCGAGAGTGGCGCAGACCTCGGTGCGCTGGCCCACCTCGAGGGGGTAGGGTCTGACCTCGATCTCCCGCTCCGCCCAGTGCGGCTCGTGCTCAGAGATGAAATTGCCCTCGTCGCACTTGCGGACGCCACCGATAAGTACCTCTTCATACGGCGGGTACGTCCCGCGGAGGGCCCAGGCCTCGATGTCCATGCAGCACCCGGAGCCCAGGGTTGCGCCTTGAGGAGGCGTGACGTGGAGCACCACGTCACGAATCTCATCCCAGCCCATGCCTTGCAGGTAAGCGGGATCGGCGTACACGTCCCAGCCGTTGCAGTGGTTGAAGACGTCAATCCTGATGTCCACCACCTCCGAGAAGGGGTTACGCACGGGGATGGTCAGGGTATCTGTCTGGCCCGGCACCAGCGGCTCTCGAACGTCCAGGTTCTTCTGGCTCTTGAGATCGTGGCAGCATTGCCCACTGATGGTGACCTGGATGCAGCGGTGACCTACATCGTTGAGCGTCGGCATCCAGACGATGCAGGCCGTCGCTGAGCCATTGGCCGGAACGGTGACCGTCTGTGGGTTGCTGCCCGCAGGGATTTGGTTGAAGCCCAGGCCAATACCAAAGCCAGCGATCTCGAACTCCACCGTAACAGTCTTGGGCACGGGAGCGTCGTTCACGACCGTCACGCATATCTTGGTGGGCCTACCCGCCTGAACGGGGTAGGGATAGATGGTGATCTCTTCCTGAGCATAAGGTTTGTCGCCTTCCTCCAGCTCCGGGAAGTGCACCCAACACCGGCAGGGGGTCGTGGTGGGTGTAGGAGTGACGGTTGGCGTGGCGGTCGGTGTCTTGCTGGGCCAGCGGGTGATGGTTGGCGTGGCGGTCGGGGTGATGGTGGGATAGCGGGTGATGGTTGGCGTGGCGGTCGCCGTGCAGGTTGGCGTGGCGGTCGCCGTGCGGGTCGGTGTTGGCGTCCTGGTAGGTGTTGTTGTATGAGTAGGAGTAGGAATCTCCTCAGGCGAGATGGCGATGGCCCATTCGACCTCGGTCTGGATTGACGATTGAGCATACCCGCTAAAGTCCTGCGTTGGCCTGTATCGCTCAGGGAAGTCTCGGGGGAAGTTCAGGCCAAAGAAGGATTCAACGTCCCCGACCGCAGCGTAATCAGCCGGCCCCCAGTACCCACCCGGGCTATTGGTCTGCACAACGTGGTAAATGTCGTGAGAGATGTTGCCTGCATCGTTGTGCACGGTACGGTTGTAAGGGTCCTCGTAAAAGTGGTCATGGGATATGAGGATACCATCCTCTACTCTCCCCGGCCCACCCTCCTCAGCGCCGTTTCGGGCAGGATCGCTGAAAGCGATGAGGCCATCGGGCCAATTCACCCCCGCTGAGGTGACGTAGTGACCACCCAAGCGCGTCCACTCGTAACCATCCCAAGTCCAGAAGCCCATGAGCAGGATGACGTCCTCGCAGCGCTCTATCTCGGACGCCACCCACTGAAAGCTGGGCTTCTCGACCAGCGTGACCGAGTAGTTATAGGCCAGGCCCTTGTCGGCCAGATATTGCAGGATGGCATTGTACATGTCATCCACGTAGGTTCCACCCTCGTGATAAGGATCATTGGTCCGCTGCGCATCGGTGTCCATGCGATCAGCCAGGTCCTCGACGAAGTAGGGCAGGTTCAATGGATCATGGTCATCCCACTGGCCGGGGCTGTACGATCCGACCAGGGGATAGTGGTCGCTCATAGCCCGTGGTGGGGTCGCCGGGTAGCCTTCGAACTTGGAATCGAACCACCACAGGCAGTTGGCCACCGCCAGCGGGCCACAGTAGGACCAGTTGCCGCTGCCCGGCGGGTTATCCCATTGATCTTGCCTCTGGTCGAAGTCGGGCATCCCGTTGGGAGCGTAGTCAGTCCAGTCGCCCTCTTTCCAGTAAACTGTCGGCGTGGGGGTAGGCGTGGTGGTGGGTGTCGGTGTGCGGGAGGGCGTACTTGTCGGTGTGCGGGTGGGCGTGCGGGTTGGTGTGGTTGTACCACCGCAATCAATGGGAACGTCGTGCTCGTTGACCTCCTGGATGGTTCCGCTGCAGGTGTCGTAGATGATGACCTGTATCGTGTACATGCCCGGATACGCTGTGCTGGGTATGGGCAGGTTGAACATGAACGCGTCATCCTGAGTGCCGTAGATCGTTTTGGTCAGCGAGTCGCCAACCAGGACATAGCCCTGTGAGTCGAGAACGTTGACCTCGACCGTGACCTCCTGGCTGGACAGGGTAGTATCCACCTCTACGTACACATAGCCTGTGGAGCCTGGCGGCCAGCAGTCGGGGGATTTGTAGAAGTATCGCTTCCAAGCCGCCCCACTACCGCCTTCTAGCTGCAGTGTGCCCTGCTTGACGCCGACACACCACCGCTCAGACCCTTGGTGGAGACACTCGGTGGTGTTGACATAGACCTGGACCAGGTTGTTGCCCTCGTGCACCCAGGCCGGATCTACCTCGTAGGGGCCAGAGGTGCTAAACACATCGTTCGCACCTCTCAGGTAGCCGACGAAGTGCCCGTTGAACCACACCGTGTCCTTTTCCGGGCACTCTGCATTCTCCTCGTCCACGTCCCAGACGATCAGACTGAGCCGGGCCCACGAGAAGGAGGGGGGGAGAGAGTCAACGTAGATGTCGAACTCGATGGGGTGGCGATTGTCAGTCCTGAAGATGCACGGCGCGTCAGAGCCCATGTCACCATCGGCGGAGCCTGGCGGGTAGCCGGCGTTGTTTCGATTGTCTTCCGTGGTGATGTACGTGCGGGTTGTCGCGCCGGGACACTCCCCACCGTCACAGATCAGCTCCCACGACAGGGTCTCCTGGAGCACCCATTGATAGGTAGTAGACGTTTCAGGCTCAGAATAGCCCGCGACGTCGGTCATATAGAACTCCGTGTGCCAGTCGCCCGGATACTCACAATACGCCGAGCCCAGCTCGTCCCAACAATCGATCGAATACGAGGGATAGTAGTAGCCGTATGGAGGAGCTTCTATCTCAACCTGACATCCGCCGTCGTATTCACCGTTAGGCCGGTAGAGCTCGATCTTGGCGTAGCCTCCGGCTGTCACGTTGTAGAGCACAGCGAGATTGTGGATCTCATCGCCCTGATGAAAGACACTGGTCGCACCAACACAACTCCACGGAGAGGTAGTATCGTCCACCCCTTGGCAGGTGCTGCCTCCACCCCAGTCAAAGTAACTGCCGGTTAGAGAGGGCGAAGTAGAGCCAAGGGGTACTGCGGCTGAATGGTAGCTCTCAGCCTGCAACCCGAGGCCCTGCTGAGGTTTTGGGCTCAGCTCAGGCTCATCTCTCCGGGCATCTGTTTCCTGAGAATACACAGATTCCGGCAAGTTGAACAGCAGCGTCGCCAGCAACACCGCTCCCAAAACCAGGGCAATGCCCCCAACTCTGAACCAGCGATTACCAATGATTCGATGGTTTTTCATTTCTCTTTCTCCTTTGTCACTCGTTGGTGACTTCCAGGCTCATGATGTCGAACAGAGATGCCCGACATCAAAGGGATAAATAGCCTCCGAGAGTTGGAGGCGCTGCCCCGATGGTTCCAAGCATCCACTGGATGACGGTAGTTTACCACACAACTTCCAAGATGTCAAAAATTGAGCATCAACCTCATTGGGGCAAAGGATAGCCGATGGATCGGAGAAAGGCCGAGGCGGGCGAGAGATTCCCTGTGCTGGGGAGTGCCGTAACCTTTGTGACGGGCGAAGCCATACCCCGGGTACCGAGCATCCAATTCGACCATCAGTCTATCCCGGGTGACTTTTGCTACAATAGAGGCGGCGGCTATCGAGAGGGACAGAGCGTCGCCACGAGTGATGCTCTTCTGGGATGCAGACAGCTCAGGCAGGCTCAGGTAATCTACGAGGAGGAAATCGGGGGGTGGGGCCAATTGGGCGATGGCCAGGCCCATGGCTTGCCGGGTGGCGGGCACGATGCCGATTTCATCTATCTCTTCCGGAGGCACAATCCCCACCCCCACAGCCAAAGCTGCGGACTTGATGATGCCGTATTGGCGCTCGCGCTGCCTGGGGGTGAGTTGCTTGGAATCTCGTACGCCTTCCAGCCCTTCGATCCTTCGACAGGACTCAGGACTGGCTTCGCTCAGGACAGGTTCCTGGGATAAGTCAGGTCGGACGATGGGTAGGATGACTGCACCTGCCACCACCGGGCCTGCCCAGGAGCCCCGCCCGGCCTCATCCAGGCCGGCGATATGGCGATAGCCCTCGGCGTAAAGCGCCATCTCCTCTCGCAGATTCGGCTTTTGCACTATCATCCCGCTACACTGATCAAAAAGAAGCGAGGCGTAGACTGGTGTCCACGCCCCGCTGTTGGCCCTTTAGCGCTTCTCTCTCAAGCGGGCCGCCCGGCCCTTGCGGCCCCGGAGATAGTAGAGTTGAGCTCTCCGTACATGAGCGTGGCGCAGGACTTCAACTTTCTCCAGCCGGGGAGACTTCAGCAAAAAGGTCCTCTCCACTCCCACGCCATGAGAAGCGATGCGCCGCACCGTGAAGTTGGCGTTGGCTCCTCCTTTGCGCAAGCGCATCACCGTCCCCTGGAAGATCTGGGTTCGTTCCCGGTCGCCTTCGACGATGCGGAAATGCACGCGCACCGTATCCCCCGGCCTGAGCCGAGGGACGTCAGGATTGGATTTGAATTGTTGTTCGACGGATCGTACAAGGTCTACCACTGTTTTCACCTTTCCTTGCCAGGTTCACGATGCGGAATTATAGCACGAATCCCAGTTATTGGCAAATTAAACTTTGACATCTCCTGATTCTCCCTCTTGCGCCAGGCGCTGCAGGAACTCCCGGTCGGCTGGCGATAAGCGGACCCTGGTCAAGAGGTCAGGGCGGCGCTCAAAGGTACGGCGCAGGGCCTCCTGTCGCCGCCAGCGCACGACCTCGGCGTGGTTGCCGGAGAGGAGCACCTCGGGCACAGACCAGCCACGGAAGATATAGGGGCGGGTGTAGTGAGGATACTCCAGCAGGCCCTCGGCGTGGGAGTTCTCGAAAGTGGCGCCAGGGTCGCCCAGCACGCCGGGCACCAGGCGCGTCACTGCCTCCACGATGACCATGGCCGGGATCTCCCCGCCGGTCAAAACGTAGTCGCCTATCGAAATCTCGTCGCTGGCCAGAAACTGACGCACTCGCTCGTCCACCCCCTCGTAGTGCCCGCAGATGAGGACAAGGCGAGGATGCCTGGAGAGTTCCCTGGCCACTGACTGGGTGAATGTGCGACCCTGTGGACTGAGCAGGATCACCGGCACCCTCGGCTCCTGACCTCCCCCCATTCCCCCCAAAAGTTGGGGGGAATGGGGGGTGAGAATCGCCTCCACAGCGCGAAAGATGGGCCCAGGTTTCATGATCATGCCCCCCCCACCGCCGTAAGGGGTGTCATCAGTTATGTGGTGCTTGTCGGCGGCATAGTCACGGATGTTGTGAGCGGTTATCGAGACCAGGCCCGCCTCACGCGCCCGCTTCACGATGCTCTCGCTGAAAACCCCCTCAAAGATGTCGGGGAAAAGGGTGAGAATGTCGAAGTGCATAGCGCAATCTCCATTAATGTAACCACTCAGGTGTCATTGCGAGCGAAGCGAAGCAATCTCCAATGCGCGAGTAGGGGATTGCTTCGGCGGAAAAGCGCCGCCTCGCAATGACACAGCCTGAGCAGTTACCTCCAAATAACAGTTTGGGCAAGGCGACGGAAACCACATCCCTCGTTCCTCATCACCTCGTTACCCGATTCCCCTCCCCACTGCCTCCGCCACCCTCCGCAGCTCTTGCATCAATTGAGCAAACCTCTCTGGTCTCAGCGATTGGGCCCCGTCGGAGAGGGCGCGCTGGGGATGGGGGTGCACCTCGATGATCAATCCATCGGCACCGGCGGCCACCGCAGCTTTGGCTACGGGCCCTACCAGTTCCCATCGGCCAGTGCCGTGGCTGGGATCAACGATGACCGGCAAGTGAGTCAGCCCCTTGAGGACGGGCACGGCGTTGATGTCCAGGGTGTTGCGGGTGTACTTCTCGAAGGTGCGGATGCCCCGCTCGCAGAGCATGACCCGGTAGTTGTCGTGGGAGAGGATGTACTCGGCCGCCATGAGAAGCTCCTCCAAAGTGGCCATCATCCCTCGCTTGAGGAGGATAGGCATCTCCGACTCGCCCACGGCGTTGAGCAGGCTGAAGTTCTGCATGTTTCTGGCCCCGACCTGGAGGATGTCGGCATAGCGGGCCACCAGGGGCACATCCTCAGGGGCCATGACTTCCGTGACGACGGCCAGCCCCGTCTCCTCCTTGACCTCGGCCAGGATCTCCAGGCCCTCCTTCCCCAGGCCCTGGAAGCTGTAGGGAGAGGTGCGGGGTTTGAAAGCCCCACCGCGCAGGATTCGGACCCCGGCCTCCTTGACAGCCCAGGCCGCTTCCATCATCTGCTCGCGACTCTCCACGGCGCAGGGGCCGGCCATGACCGTCACCTCCTGAGAACCGATGCGCATCCCATTGATGGGGATGACGGTGTCCTCAGGCTTGAAGTCGCGGCTGGCCAGCTTGAAGGGCTGGAGAATGGGCACCGTCCTCTCCACTCCATCCATCAGTTCGAACACGTGGGGGCTGACAGGTCGCTCGTCGCCGATGACGCCGATGATGGTTCGCTCCTCGCCACGGGAGAGGTGGGCTTGAAAACCCAGCCCCTCTATCTGGGCTACTACCTCTTGAATCCTCTCCTCTTCGGCCCCCATTTTCATGATGATGATCATGGCAGATCCTCCCTTAAATCCACTGCTCGACTTTGCTTGAGCAAGGCGCGCCGAAGTGTGAGGGATCGTCCTCCCTGCTCCGCACCTCTCGCGTCGTGCCCTTTCTTTTAACGATCACCATAGTCTGTCCCCCTTTTTCATGGTTAAACACTCGCCTCCTACAGCGTCCGATCTGGCCGCAGGGCCTGGGCTCCTTTGAGATAGACGTGCCGAATCTCGGCCGCGCTCCTCTTCGTATTCCAGTGGATGAGAACCCGGATGCACCTTTCCAGGCTGCCCGGCACGGGTATCTCCTGGGCGTCGAGGAGGGCCACGTCTCGCCAGCCCATCTCCCGTGCCGCTTGGGCGGGGAAGGCGGCCGTCAGGTCGGGCGTGGTAGTGAATATAGCACTGGCCACGTCTTCCACCTTCAAGTCGTTGGCCTCGACGATGAGCTCCAGGAGCTCCCTGGTGGCAGCCAGAATGACCTCGGTCGTGCTCTCTTCGGCAGTAGTTGCTCCTCGAATGCCACGGCAATACATCTCTTTTCGTTCCTTTCGCGTTTATCCTCCAGATAAACAAAAAGCGTGGGGCTGTCTGCTCCACGCTTTTGAGATACCGATGAATGGCTATGGCTTAAGGATGCGGTGTCCTCCGGGCGTGAAGCAGCTTGCCTGATGCCTGGGCATAGGCGTAATAGTAAGCAAAGTAGTCCTCACGCCCAAAGAAGCTTATTTTGATGGCCCCGTTTCGCAGCTCGCCAGTCATCTCCGGCCCTCTTTCAAAGCTGGGGATATGATAGCACAAAGGGAGATAAAAGTCAAGCCTGGAAAGCTACAGCCGATTTGACAATTATCCAAGGTTGTGGTATAAATAGCACAATTCGGAAACGGGAGCACGTATTCCATGAAGTCCTTCGGCAAGCGAAACTCCAGGCAAATCAGGTCCAAGCGTTCTCGATCCAGGCGCTCGCTCTGGGGGGTTTCGCCTTGCCGAAAGTTGTTTATGGCGGTAGAGCTCACGTAACTACCTTTTTGGCTGACTGCAGTCGCAGGCCGACTCTCCAGATATGTATATGGGGAGTCGGCTTTTTTGTTACCCAAAACTATCAGGAGGTGTCAAGATGATCGAATGTCCCGAATGTGCTGCTGAACTGGAACTGGCCCCCGATGTGGAGGTGGGGGAAATCGTGGTCTGTTCCGATTGCGGCGTGGAGCTGGAGGTGATGGGGACGGAGCCCATCGTCCTGGACCTGGCTCCGGAAGAGGAGGAAGATTGGGGGGAATGACACAATGAGGGTCGGTGTTCTCTGCTCTCGCGTTCGCGTCGAGGAAAAGTTGATCTTTCAAGCCCTGTGCGACCGGGGGGTGGACGGTGAAAGAATTGACGTCAACACCACTGCCCTTGGCCTTTCGGAGGGCGTCAACGGCTACGACGTGGTGCTCGTTCGCTGCCTGAGCCATTCGCGTGCCCTGTACGCCAGCAAGCTGCTGGGCGACAACGGACAGCGTGTGGTCAATGTCTATGACGTCATCGCCACCAGCGGGGATAAGCTGGTGACCAGCCTGGCCCTGGCCAAGCGTGGCATCCCCACGCCGCGCACCCGGGTGGCCTTCACCCCACAGACGGCTCTGGAAGTCATTGAGCAAATGGGATACCCCGTGGTGTTGAAGCCCCTGAACGGCTCGTGGGGACGGCTGCTGGCTAAGATCAACGATCGCGATGCGGCGGAGACGATTCTGGAACACAAGCATACCCTCGGCGGGTACCATCATTCCATCTTTTACATCCAGGAATACATTGATAAGCCTGGACGCGATATCCGCAGCTTCGTCGTCGGTGGCGAGGTCATCGCCGCCATCTATCGCCACGCACCACACTGGATCACCAACACCGCGCGGGGAGGGGAGGCCACGGCCTGCCCCATTACTCCCGAAATCGAATGTATTTCCCGCGCGGCGGCTGAAGCAGTGGGGGGCGGGGTGGTGGCCGTTGACGTTCTGGAAGCCCAGGATGGCCGGCTGTTGGTGAGCGAGGTCAACCACACGCCGGAGTTTCGCAACAGCATCGCTCCCACGGGGGTGGATATCGCCGCTCGCATCGTTGATTATGCCTTGGAGGTGGCAGTTATGGAACCGGGAAGGTAAGACTAGGCATCCTCTGTTCTCGCATCCGCCTGGAAGAGAAGCTCATTTTCAGAGCCTTGCAAGAGCGGGGAGTCAAGTATGAGCGGCTGGACGAGCGACATCTGGCCCTTCAATTGCAAGCCAACGGCCCTTCGACAAGCTCAGGACACGGCTTGGCCGAAGAATATGACCTGATCTGGTGTCGCGCCATCAGCCACAGCCGGGCTCTCTATGCCCTCAGCATCCTCAACAGTTGGGGGATCAGGACGGTGAATAGCTACCAGGTGGTCCTTACTTGCGGTGACAAGGTCTCGACCAGCTTGGCCTTGATCCAACATAACGTTCCCACGCCGCGCACTGTGGTGGCTCTAAGCGCTGAGGCGGCCTTGCAGGCCATTGAGGAGATGGGCTACCCGGTGGTGCTGAAACCGGCCGTGGGTTCCTGGGGGCGGTTGCTGAGCAAGGTCAACGACCGGGACACGGCCGAGGCGGTCCTGAACCACAAGGCCACCCTGGGTGGGCCGCTGCACAGCGTGTTCTACATCCAGGAATACGTGGACAAGCCCGGCCGGGACATTCGCACCCTGGTGGTCGGCGACGAGGTCGTGTACGCCATGTACCGCCACTCCGCTCATTGGATCACCAACACCGCCCGAGGCGGGGAGGCGCTGCCCTGCCCCCTCAGCCCTGAGATCGAGGAGTTGTCGCTGGCGGCGGCCCAGGCGGTGGGCGGGGGCATCCTGGCGGTGGACCTCATGGAGACCGCCGATGACCGCCTGCTGGTCAACGAGGTGAACCACACCCCTGAGTTCCACGGCGCTATGGAGGCGGTGGACGTGGACATCGCCGGCAAAATGGCCGATTACGTGTTGCAGTTGGTCGGGTGGTCAGGTAGTCCCTGGTCAGGTGGTCAGGAGTCTCTTTCGACCATCCGACCATCTGGCCATCTGACTAACTCAGGAGAGGGTCTATGTTAAACGTGTCTATCGTCGGCGCGTCCGGATACGTCGGAGGAGAGCTGCTGCGGCTGCTGCTGGATCATCCTGAGGTGGAGGTGAAACAGGCCACCTCGGAGAGCTACGCCGGCCAGCCGGCCCACTTTCTGCACCCCAACCTCAGGGGGCGGACGAGCCTGTGCCTGGTGAGTCTGCAGGAGCTGGAGCCGTGCGACGTGCTCTTCGCCGCCCTCCCCCACGGCCAGGTGGCCCCGCGCATCGAGGAGTTCGCCGCCGTCGCCGAGCGGATCGTGGACCTGAGCGCCGATTTCCGCCTC
>Ga0268277_1001470_pt1 | contig 15926 bp, 8 predicted proteins | sample saktaG_5_FD_190132 | JGI IMG/M metagenome (GOLD analysis project Ga0268277, IMG submission 190132) | Saline water microbial communities from Sakinaw Lake, British Columbia, Canada - sak_2010_1_5_50m | ecosystem: Environmental > Aquatic > Non-marine Saline and Alkaline > Saline ...
TTCAGCGTAGATACACAAAATAGCCCTCCGGAATCCTTCGCATTGATACATCCTGCCGAAGGGGAAATTCTCACTGATCTATTGCCACAGTTCGAATGGGAACTTACGGAAGATATTGATGTCAATGACTCTGTATTTTACCGGATGAAAATCGGCAGTGATTTTACAAAATTCGATATTGTCTATGAAGGAAACGAAACCACGGTTATTCTTGATGATACACTGGCAGATAACCATGAATATTACTGGCAAGTTGAAGCAATCGACCAGGCAGATGCTGTCACTTTAGCGAACGGAAAACCAACGGTATTTTTTACTAATCAAGTCAACGAGACCCCGAAATCGGTAGTCCTGATTTCACCGAAAAACAGCGATTATGTTTTTACTAATTACCCGACTTTTGAGTGGTTACCGGCCGATGATCCCGATCCCAACGAGGAATTGACCTACTTTTTACGCTACTGGCCGGTTGGGTCAGTCGTCCGCTATGTTTACAGTACTGATACGACCTATTGTGATATTCGTCGTGTTAAATATGATTACGACTACTATTGGTGTGTGGAAGTGGAAGACAGTGGAGGTCTGACCGCAATGTCAGATACATTTATATTTAAAACCAGTTTAACAGGTATTGATGATGATGTATTTATACCAACAGACTTTGCTCTTTATCAAAATATACCAAATCCCTTTAATCCGACGACAAGTATCGTTTTTGATATTCCGGAACAGATCCATGTTCATTTAACGATCTATGATCTGACCGGACGATTGGTACGAACACTGATAAATAGTGAAAAGTCTGTGGGGACACATCGGATTGTCTGGGATGGATATCACGATGACGGGAGACTTGCCGCCGCCAGCGTTTATGTTTACCGAATCCATGCTGGCAGTTTTATTCAAACTAAGAAGATGGTTTTCGTCCGCTAGGAAAATGAATAACAATAGAGACTGTCCCAAAAACAAGTCCGTTATTCTTATCGAAGGCAAAGAGCCAAAGAATCTGTTTACCATTCTTCATCATTGCAATTTCATCATGACGGAATCACTTCAAAGGCATTACGAAAGAGGATGACAGCCATTTCAGATGCCTAATAAAGCCTCAAGAAAAATAATTTTTTCCATGCATCTAAGTCTTTTTTTCAATTTAGTACATCTTTGAAAGGGGCAATAGTGAAGCGACTCTGAGCCGCCCGGCTTAAACGCTTCAAAGTTTTTTGAAATGAGTTTCTATTTGGAATCTACAAATTGGAAATATATCTTTGTCTGTTAAAATTAAAAATAATTGAATGTCAGTAGGTCATTGATTAATCGGGATTTGATTATTCATGTCTCTGGAACTGATCAGGCTGATACCGGTCTCAGCGATATTTTTTATCAGAACAGCGCCCATTTTTACGGGGCATTTTACCGTGATTCGATTAATCTCGTTCATGCAATCGAATATTTTTCCCATTGGTATGGCCGATTCAGTGCGTACTGGGAGACGTTTATAACTTGAGTTGCTTATTTTGATTGTGGATGTCAATATCCGGCGCGGATCGGTCATTTCGGTAATTGCATAATCGATACCCCGCTTGCAGGTATTGCCCTCAATCTGGAATCCCTTCTCTGCTGATTCATCCCGGTATACGGTTAACCGACATCCGATAGGACATGCCGTACAGATAATTTCTTTAGATTGCATAATGAGTTTTTTCCCCTTCAACATTCAGAGTAATCTGTTTAGGCTGTGCTTTTCTGATAAATTCTGAATCAATCTGTATACGCTCCATTTCTCCGGGAGCCAGATACCGACGTTTGAGCTCCTTGATGATTTTTCCATCTAACTGAACGCAGATTTTTGCATTCCGGTAAACACTGTTTACACGGAAAAGTAAATCCAGCGAACCGTTTAAATTATCGAGCCTGATTTTTTGGGGAATCACATAGCTGATCCCGGTTTCCGGTACCACCGGAATTGACGGACTTTTTTCGTTTATTTCTTCCAAGATATAATGGGCCGCGCTCGCTCCGGCTTTGCGGGCTTCTTCGGTAACATAATCAACCAGATCATGGACATGGACGACATTACCGCATGCAAAAATGCCTTCGATATTTGTTTCCATAATTTCGTTGACAATTGGACCGCTGGTTTTAGAATCCAATTGGATGCCTGCTTGCAGAGATAATTCGTTTTCCGGGATTAAACCAACAGATAAAAGTAGTGTATCGCATTCGTAAAACATTTCGGTTTTAGCAATTGGCTTTAGATTTTCATCTACCTGGGCAACGCTGACTCCTTCGACACGATCTTTACCTTTTATGTTTGTAACGGTGTGGCTCAATAATAAGGGTATATCGTAATCATGCAGACATTGAACAATATTGCGTGTTAGACCACTGGAGTAAGGCATCAACTCTGCAACTGCCAGCACTTTGGCACCTTCTAGTGTTAGACGCCGTGCCATTATCAGCCCAATATCGCCAGATCCAAGGATAACAATTCGTCTGCCAATCATATGGCCTTCAATGTTGATAAACCGCTGGGCAGTCCCCGCAGTTAAAATTCCTGCAGGTCTGGTACCCGGGATTTGAATTGCCCCACGAGTTCGTTCTCGGCAACCCATTGCGAGAATAATTGCATTTGCCGAAAACGTGATCAGACCGTCTTTACTGTTGACGGCAGTAATAGTTTTAATATTGGAAATATCAATAACCATGGTGTCGATTTTATATTCGATACCCAAATCTGATAATTCATTGATAAACCGCTGTGCGTATTCGGGGCCCGTTAACTCTTCTTTAAATACATGAAGACCAAAGCCGTTGTGGATGCACTGTTGTAAAATGCCACCTAGTTCAATGTCGCGTTCCAAAACCAATATGTTTTTTACGCCATTTTTCCGGGCTTCGATTGCTGCTGCTAATCCCGCAGGTCCACCACCGACAACAACTAAATCATAATCCTGCATCTTTTTCACTAACCCTCTATGCAACAACTGTTTCTTCATGTTTAATAGTATCAACCGTTTTGGTTGTGCCCGTAATAATTTGTGAATTTGGCCCGTCTTTCAAAATTGTGGACATATCTTGCTTAAGTTCCCGGGCGAGAATTTCAATGACCCGGGGCATGCAAAATCCACCCTGGCAACGACCGGTGCCCGGTCGGACTCTTCGTTTGACACCATCAACCGTTGTGGCGCCGGCATTACGATGAATGGCGTCAACAATTTCTCCCTCGGTGATATTTTCACAACGACAGACAATCCGTGCATATCGCGGATCTTTATTGATTAAATTCGATTTTTCTATATCGGTCATTTCGGAAAAATGATACACTTTTTTCCGGGTAGCCTTAAAATCTGGATTTGGTTTAAGTCCCAATGTAATCCGATCGACGATTTCAACAACCATTTCAGCGATTGCCGGTGATGCCGATAGCCCTGGCGATTTTATCCCTGCAACGTTGAGAAATCCTTTAACATCTGGTGATTCACCAATAATAAAATCACCAGTATCCGGTTCGGCGCGTAATCCCGCAAATATGTTTATAGTTTTATTGAATGGGATATTTTGATAACTCTTTTTACTCATCTCTCTGACGAAATCCAGGCCACCGTCAGTTGTTTGAAGTGCATCATCGTCTGTAACAAAATCGGAATTTGGACCGACCAAGACATTTCCATGGACGGTGGGTGTAATTAGAACGCCTTTTCCGTAGCTGCCCGGTGGCTGGAAAATAACATGGTGAATCAGGTCACTTGCTGTTTTATCAAGAACATAATATTCGCCCCTCCGTTGGTTGATTTTAAAAGCTGCTGGAGCAATAAGATTATTGATTCTCGCCGCATGTACACCGGCACAGTTGATGACAATTTTAGAATGAAATGTTGAATTCTGAGTTTTTACTGTAAAAACAGAATCTTCTTTATGAATGGCTTGAACGGTGTTGTTTAAAAACAATTTAACGCCGTTGTCCATGGCATTTTCGGCCAGGGCGATTGCCAACTCCCAGGGGCCAATAATCCCGGCTGTTTTGGCATAAAGTGCACCAACCGCATTTGGATGGATACTGGGTTCAAGATAGTGTAATTGATTCTTATCTATAAGATCCATATTTCTAATACTATTTTGGATTCCTCGATTGTAAAGGTTCCTAATTATCTTTAAATCATCCTGATTGAAGGCGAGTACAAAAGAACCAATTCGTTGAAAAGGTACATCCAAGTCGTGACAGATGGGGTCAAACATTGGATTGCCCCGGGCATTCAATTTCGCCATTAATGTCCCGGGTTCCGGATCGTATCCGGCATGGATAATGGCGCTGTTCGCCTTAGTTGTACCGTTGGATACATCATTGGCCTTGTCTATCAAGGCTACCCGCAATTTGAAACGCGATAATTCACGTGCAATGTATGTTCCGCAAATGCCAGCACCGATAATTAAAACATCGAACATTGTCAGTAATTCCCAAGTTGTTCCAGCGTTCAGAAAACCATCAAATTTTAAACAGAATATATATTCATTGATATAAATTCATATATAATTTCAACTTTATCCCAGCGAAAGTCAATAAAAAATTTATGCGAGTTGAAATGTAATTAGATGGATTATTAACTAGATTAGAACTAATTGGCAAACTGCATTAATTCTTGAGCGCCATTGTCGTCAATAACCAGGGATTTGATAATACCACTTTTGACGGCCGCCCGAACTGCTCTTGCCCGATCTCGACCTCCAGTAACAGCTACTACTTCTGAAGTATTTTTTAATTGTTGCAGATTGATACCAATAATTCTATTGGTATAAGTGGTTTCACATTCGTTGCCGTCCTGATCAATGAAATGACCGCAAATTTCTCCCACAATTCCACGGGATTCTAAATCATTTAACTCACCAGGATTGGTAAATTCATGATTATAAAAAACGGAATTTTCCGGATTCCCAACTCCAACGAATACCAGATTTGCTTGGTTCATTTGATTCAATACGAATTTAATCTGTTCATGAGTAGTAAAAATTTCATAGCTGCGATTATCGGGGGTAATTGCCGGAGCCTGAAGACGGTAATATTGTCCGTTCCAGCGTTTAGCCAAGCGGCGAGTCAGCTCAATTGCATCGTTTTCCTGAATCTGTGTTGTAATATCGCCTATTGCCTGTATGAATGTAACATTGAATGTGGATTGTACTGGTTTCATTTCATCGGTGATCGCACGTAAATGACGTCCGGCAGCGACGCACACAATGGACTCCGGCTTAATGAGCTGACTTAAAATTGGGGCCGCAAAATGACCCATGGTGTAGCGGAACTGTTCACTGTTTTGATCGGGGAATGTTTTAATTACAACACAATTATTGAAATGAAATTTGTTTTTTAGTCGTTTTTCGAGGGCTTCGTCACGGGGGGAAAATGGCCTGACCTGGATCTGTACAATTCCCCTTTTTCTGGCTTCATTCAGTAATCGCGATACATTCGCCTGGGAGATACCAGCCAATTTTGCGACTCTTGATTGTCCCAGGCCTTCTTTATAATATAGTGAGGCTACCAGTAATAAAATTTCGTCTTGTGATTTTGGTTTTATGACAGTTCCTTTTCTAATTCAGACTGTACACGTTGTTAAAAATTAAATCCACAATGTATAAAATAGAACATTTTCACAAATTATAAAGAAAAAAATAAATAATATTCATGAATAAATACTCATGATTTATGACAGAATTCCGGGAAATTTCATAAAACCATTATTAAGGAATTATTTGTCATCTGAATTCACTAGACAGAGGCTCCCTAAACAATTAAAACGAATATAATTTTGGGTAAATAAAGCAAATCGTAAAAATGTATTGACTTTTCATAAAAAATCCACAATATTAAATGCATTATTATTAAGGAATATTTATTCATATTGTGATTAAAAAAATAACCAGATATCTTGAAAATGTTTGTGAAAGACGACTGCTTGTTTATGGGTAATTAAAAGTCAAAATCACAATTATTACAATTGAAATATTGAAGTAAATGTTGAGCAATTCTGTTGGGGAAATTGTATGAATAGACACAGTGTATACGTAATCATTTTAGTACTTTTGATGTTTGGTGTGAGTACCTGGGCCGGCGTTACTGGTAAAATTAGGGGGAAAGTGGTTGATAAAGATTCCGGTAATCCTATTATTGGAGCGAATGTATATATTGAAGGAAGCAGTTTGGGAACAGCTTCCGATATCAATGGTGACTATTTTATAATAAATATTCCTCCAGGCATGCATAACCTGATCTGTTCGTATGTTGGTTATGAACGAGTTTTGGTTCTTGATATTCAAGTGAATGCAGATCGTTCAACTATCCAAAATTTTTCTATCGCTCCACAAGCGATAGAAGGCAAAGAGGTAACTGTAATCGGTACTCGAAAAGTGATTGAAATGGACCGGACTAATACGGCAGCATATGTTTCTTCTGAAGAAATTCAGACCATGCCGGTGCAGGAATTAGGTGACTTGATTCAACTTCAAAGCGGTGTGGTCAAAGATGCAGGCGGTACATTTCACATTAGGGGTGGCCGGGGTGGTGAAATCGCCTACCTGATCGACGGTGTACCTGTCACTGATCAGTATAATGGTGGCAGCTCCATCGCCATGGAGAATAACTGGGTCCAGGAATTGCAGGTAATTAGCGGGACATTCAATGCTGAATATGGTCAGGCCCAATCAGGAGTGGTCAATGTCATTACAAAAGAGGGAGCGAAAAAATTCGGTGGCAGTGTGTCTTTTGGAGTCGGTGACTATGTCACATCCAATTCTGATATTTTCATGAATCTGGAAAAAATAAATCTCAATGAAAAGGACCTGAACTTTAATCTGAGGGGTCCAATACCAATTATACCCGATCTTTCATTCTACACATCCCTTCGTTTATTCCAAACCGATGGCTGGATGTACGGGCAACGGCGAATCTTGATTGATGATACCATACCGATCCAATACTATGTTTATGATGCTCAACGTAATCCAACTCAAGAGGAACGGCAGTATGGTTATGATATTCCGGATTCACTGATGAATGGTGATGGTACATATGTGCCAATGAAAAGTAGTAAGAAAATTTCTGGATATGGAAAATTAACCTATAAGCTGACACCTAAAATTAAACTGAATTATTCTCTGTTTTATAATAAATCAGAGTCTCAATCTTACAGCGATTCAAGACGCTACTCACCCGATGGAGTTGGTACTGCTCATGATCGGAACTATAATCACATATTTAGTATAAATCATGTGTTATCCACCCGAACATTTTACACTTTAAACCTCTCCAATTATTTAAAAAATACATGGTTTTATCTCTATGAAGAACCATTGAACTCCAAGTATCAGAGTAGTGCCTTTTCGGATCAGGGTTTTACTTTTGGAGGTACTCAGAACAATCGTTATGATATATTACGATCTGCCAAATCTTTAAAATTTGATCTGACCAGTCAGGCGAATAACGTTAACCAGCTAAAAATTGGCTTTGAGTATAAAACACACAGATTGGATTACAATTCATCCAACACGGTGGCTTATGGTGTTAATTATGAGCAGCCCGATTCTTTACGTGTCCCGGCAGTGAATACAGCGAACAATAATCACTATCTGGTCAAACCGGTGGAAGCGTCAATTTATGCTCAGGACAAGATTGAATTTAATGAGGTCATTGTCAATATTGGTTTGAGATTTGATTACTGGGATCCGGTTGCTCAAATCCCTGTTGATTTGCGTGCGGAGACGGATATTCATGACGGAATCCGCTTAGGATCGGATCTAAAAAAAGCGGATATTCAAACTCAACTCAGCCCCCGGTTTGGATTAGCTTATCCAATTTCAGACAATGGTGTTTTTCATGTCTCTTACGGGCACTTTTTCCAACTGCCTCGTTTCAATGCCATCTATAATAATTATGAATATGAGATTGAATTAGGCGGCCTTCAGACGACCATGGGGAATGTCAATTTGAAGCCAGAGCAGACGATTGCTTATGAATTGGGACTTCAACAAAAACTCGCTGGGGAAGTCAGTTTGGATGTCACACTATATTATAAGGATATTAAAAACCTATTAAGTCAGGAAATTATCAGTACCCGTGATGATAAAGTTTATGCCCGCTATATCAATCGTGACTACGGTAATGTTAAAGGGATTATATTTTCATTGAACAAAGCCTATTCCAATAATTTTTCCGGTGGTATTGATTATACTTACCAGGTGGCGATGGGGAATGCTTCGGACCCCAGTGCGGTGTTTGTGAATTTCCAGTCCAACCCGCCGGCTGAAGGTGAGAAACAAGTTGTCCCCCTGGATTGGGATCAACGTCATACCCTAAATACATCATTTATTTTTGGTGATCCCAGGAATTGGAGTTTTGCCGTTATCGGTCGATTTGCAACCGGACAGCCCTACACGCCGAGCAATCCCGGAAGCGAGCTGACGACTCAGTTTGAAAATAGTGCCAACAAACCGGCGACTTATAATATTGATCTGAATATATACAAAACGATGAAGATGAAAAACCTTAAGATCAAATTATTTTGTAAAATATTTAATCTGACTGACCGGCTGAATGAATTGAGGGTATATACAAGCACGGGAAATGCCAGTCATCCATATCGGACATTGGGCAGTAGTGAATTGCTAATGAACGATCCGAACTTTACTGTCAAGGAGATTGATTTACGCCCGGATTATTATTCTCAGCCACGTCGGGTGGTTGTTGGTTTAAACATTGATTTCTAACAAAGGATAAATAGATGCACAAGTCAGCAATATTACAATTGTCACATATAGTAGTAGTTTTGATGATTGGTTTCCACTTGGTATATGCAGGTTCTGAAGATCGTCGAACCGGAGTGCATGACGGTAATCTTGTTATTACCAGATATTCGAATTACGGCAACCTGGGTCATCGCTATGATCCTCCCCAGATGGAGTGGCCGAAGGGTACTGGGTTTGTGTACGGTTTTGAATTTATAATGATGGCCGGCGCAGAAGTTCAAGATTTAAATGGTGATACGATTCACATTGTTTCAGAATCCTATTCCCATCCAACATCCGGTGATATTTCAGCCGATGGAACACATTGGTATAACTGGCAGCCGTTACCCGGTTATTTTAACCGAGGTAGTGATAATACTGACAATTCTTCGGCAATGAGCCATAAGCCAGAGACCTGGCCGGCAGTCTGGCCCTATGATTATCCTGGACTACAGGGTTCGCGGGACGGACTCTGGAATGGCGAGTTTGGTGCCTACATGCGAGCCGACCAGGAGAGTTATTACACAATGGATGACCGTGATAATGATGAGTATAATTATTATCCCTTTATTGGCAGTGCGGTCGATTCAGCCGGATTTCCCGACGGTCGTCGCGGTTTGGGATTTGAAGTTAAAGTCCGTGGTTATCAATGGTCCGCAGTTGAAGCCGAAGACATTCTGATTGTTCGTTATGATATTGCCAATATCAGTGATAAGGATCTGGAAACAGTTGTGTTTGGCATGTATGTTGACGCAATGGTTGGAGGAACTAATGATAATCCGGACTATGCTAATTTTGATGCTTTCGATGATATCACTTACACCTGGGATGGTGACGGGGTCGATAATCGCGGGAGAACAGGTTTGGGATATTTTGGTTTTGCGTTTTTAGAGAGTCCCGGTGACCCGATTAATGGTATCGATGATGATGAAAACGGTTTAATTGATGAGCGTCAGGATAATGAACGGGGAAATTTCATTTTTGGTCCCATCGGGAATTACGGCGATCCAAAAGAGCATTGGGAGGGTGATGAAGATGGAGACTGGCGCATCTATGAAGATGAGAATGATAACGGAGTCTGGGACTACGGTGAGCAGATTCTTGACGATGTCGGTTCCGATGGTGTTGGTCCTTACGATCAGGATTATATTGCACCGGATGCTGATGGTACCGAAGCAAACGGAATGCCCGATGCGGGAGAACCTAATTTTGGCGAGACTGATAATGATGAATCCGATCAAATTGGACTGACCAGTGCCAATTTATGTGAAGCTCAAAGTATGGCGCCTGATGAAAGGACATGGAATCATATGTCACCGGGATTGTTCTCAGAGGTACAGCCGGCCAATCTTGCCTTTGTTTATGGATCTGGTTATTTTGGAATTAACGTTGACGAAACCCGTAAATTTGCGATAGCCTGTCTTTTTGGAGTAGACTTCAGTGACATTATCCGGAATAAACGTACTATGCAAAGAATATACGATGCGGATTATAGCTTTACCAAACCACCGTTGAAACCGAGATTAACTGCCGTTGCTGGTGATCGAAAAGTTATCCTTAGCTGGGATAAAGGTGCCGAACGATCGGTTGATCCGATCTATCGTGAGGACTTCGAGGGATATCTGATTTATCGGTCGACAGATCCTTCTTTTAATGACATCAAAACAGTGACCGACGCGTTTGGCTCCCCCATATATTGGAAACCGATTGCCCAGTATGATATAATTGATGAACTCAAGGGTATCCATCAAATTGCAATTGAAGGAACCGGAGCTCATTTTTATATGGGTGATGATACCGGATTAAAATATTATTATGTTGATGAGAATGTTGAAAACGGTCGAACCTATTATTATGCGGCCTGCTCTTATGATAAGGGCTATGATGATGATTTTTATGAAAAGGGATATTCCAAATATGATCTTCTTGCTCCGGTGGCGCCGGTGGAGTGTTCGAAAATTATTCAAACCGATCTTTTAGGTAATGTCACCAGTGTTGACCGGAACTGTGCTGTTATGGTGCCGAACAAACCAAGTGCCGGATATATTGCCGGTGGAATCGACGAGTTTGATCATTACGGTCTGGCGACTGGTGATTACACGGTTAATGTGATTGTTCCCGATAGTGTAAAAGACGGCCATACCTATGAAATTACATTTCTGGATGATTCTACCGATGCGCGGAATACCGACAGCATTAAGGTACAAGATATTACCGATGGCCGAATAATTTATCACAATGCTTATGATGAAATCGACATCAGCAAGGAATTATTTGACGGGCTTCAATTTGAATTTGATAATGATTCCACATATGTGAGTGAATTTGGATGGAAAATCGGCAATTGTACTTTGCCTGTTGAGGTAGATACAGCCTGGGGATTAAAAATAATTCGGGTGCCTGAAGATCTGGAAATCCGCATAATCGGCCCGAATGCCGATACGAGTTATAATCCTTTAGCATGGAAGCGCTATCCCGTCAATTTTCAGGTCTGGAGCACTACCAGAAACGAACAAATGGATTTTATGTTCAGTGAACCGATTCATATGGATAGTATTATTAATGGTGGAGATAAGATATATCCGGTTATCAATGCCAAAGGATTTAATTACAATGATACCTGGGAAATATATTTTCGGGATGATTCGTCTCAGGCCAATCCAATCATCCCTCAACCGGGTGATGTGTTTGAGCTTAAAGTGTACAAACCCTTCACATCAGTTGACACATTACGGTTTACCACGATAGGTTCGGTGATCAGCATACCGGAAGCTAAAAACAGTCTCGATGATGTCTACGTGGTTCCCGATCCCTATGTGGTTACGGCCAGTTGGGAAAAACCGCTCTTTTATTCCAGTGGCCGGGGTGAACGGCGGGTGGATTTTGTGAACTTACCGCAGGAATGTACAATCCGGATTTTTACAATGAGTGGCAAACGTGTAAAGACGATTCATCACTCTTCCGGACTGACTGATAGCGGTTCAGAGCCCTGGGACCTGATCAGTGATGACGGACTGACAGTCTCCTTTGGCGTATATATATTTCATGTAGAGGCACCGGGCATTGGCTCAAAGATTGGTAAATTTGCATTAATTAAATAAGCGATTATCTCTTTAGACGGAGTAGAATATGTCAGTTTTTAAAAAAATAGTAATTTCGTCCGGTGTCCTGGTATTGATGGCTTTTTCAGCCACTCTTTTTGCCCAGGTTTCTGAGGATGATTATTTCGATGGAAATTATGTCGAGGATGTTTCAAAGCGGGCAACCTCGGCAGCGCCGTTTCTTGAGATTGGCGTCGGGGCAAAAGCCCAGGCCTTAGGGGGCGCGTTTACTGCGATAGCGAATGATGTCAGCGCACTCTACTGGAATCCGGCCGGTATTACTCAAATTCAGTCGATCTCGTTATCGGTGATCTATACGGAATGGTTGGCAAATACACGGCATGAATATTTTGGTCTGGTCATTCCTTTGGGTGGGATGCTTAGCTGGGGACTGAATGCAACAATTCTGGATTATGTTGATGAACAGCCGGTGCGTACAATTGCGCTTCCAGAAGGGACCGGGGAATACTGGTCAGCCTCAGATATCGCGTTGGCAACGTCTGTTGCGGCCAGAATTACCGATCGGTTTTCCTTTGGTATGAGTGCGAAATATATCCGGATGCAGATTTGGAATGAAACAGCCAGTGCTGCCGCATTGGACTTTGGCGTTCTGTATAAGTCCCAGTTGAAAGGCCTGACATTGGGAACCAGCATCTCCAATTTTGGAACCAAAATGACATTGGACGGCCGTGACCTGGTTCGGGCTTTTGATGCAGACAAACAGAATTATTCCAATGACCAGTTGAATGTGCTATATAAAATGGAGAGTTACCCGCTGCCCCTGTTGTTCCGGTTTGGGATTGCCTATGAGATTTCCTTCGGTGACCGGAATTACCTGCTTTTATCAACAGACCTGAATCATCCGGCCAATAATGTGGAAAGTGTCAATGTTGGCGTTGAATACTGTTTAATGGACATCTTTTTTATCAGGACCGGTTATGAATCGCTTTATGACAATGACAGTGAGAACGGGCTGACGTACGGGTTTGGTCTGGAAGCGCCGTTGAAAAGTTCATTGGGTCTGTCTTTTAATTATTCCTTTGCCGATTGGGGATTACTGAAAAATGTTCAGCGGTTCTCAATTGACTTGAAAATGTAGATTTTGATAGATATACTTTATTATAAATATGTCAAACATCAGATTTAAATTAAAGGAGAAGAAAATGAAAATGTCAAAAATTGTTACAATGACTTTTGGACTGATTGTACTTCTGATTTTGAATCCAATTGTAATCATGGCCCAATGGGGCACATGCCTCCATTTTACACAGATGGAGCGTGACAAAGTTACAGTTTATGATACTCCCAGTCTATGGCCTGGTGTGCTGGAAGCCGGCACAGTGGAAATGTGGTTTAAACCAGATACTGTTTTTAAAGCAGATACTCATCCACCGGCATATACCTATTTATTCTGTAAAAATATTTCCGGCAATTGGGTAGGTGATATGGGAATGCACTGGAGACCAAATGAAGGATTTATGGCTTGTTTTATTCAGAGTGGTGATGCAAGCATACCAACTCAAAATGCCTTTTCTGATAATACGGTTTTTGAAGCTCGCTGGTATCACGTTGCATTTCAGTGGGACACTCAGGATTCATTACGGCTCTTTATTGATGGGGTCCAATCTGCGGTATTGGAACCCAATGAACCCAACGAAAAATGTTATGGGGTTCCTAACGGCACTCAGTTGATCAATATTGGCGCCGGTGCTCAGGATAAATGGTATGTTAACTATGAGACTTTCCCGGGCTGTGTCGATGAAGTCAGAATATCGGGACTGGCTCGGTATAGTAGTGATTTTGATGTTCCCGAAGAACCATTGGATGCGGATGCCTATACAATTGCATTATGGCATTTTGATGAAGGAGAAGGAAATATTGCAGAAGATATCAGTGGATATGGTTTTACAGGGACTTTAGGCGATCCTGATTCTACTATAGGCCTGTACAGCCCGGAATGGGTCAAAGTTATCCGTGATAAAAGAATTTTGATTAACGAATTTTTAGCCGACCCGCATGCTGATGTTGCAAACGGCGATGCCAATGGCGATGGTGTTCGAGATGCGCTGCAGGATGAATTTATCGAATTAGTTAATGTTTCTCCAAAAGCAATCGATCTGACTGGCTGGAAAATAGGTGATGACGATGTGCTTAATTTTCAATTCCCCGATGGATACATACTACAACGAAACGAATTTGTTGTCATTTTCGGCGGTGGTGATGTGAGTGGTCTGCCAGGGTATAATATTGATCAATTATTGACTAAAGTTTTTACTGCTAGTGGGAGTATTGGAGATGGCCTTGATGAGGCTGGAGACTATGTTGTAATGCAATCTCCCAATGGTCTGGATAACACATATCTGGCATTTGGGAGTACCGCTGGGCTTGATCCAACTGGTACAGCCATTTCAGGTTTAACGTGGGAATTTCCACAGAGTACAGCTGCCAATGCGGCCAATGATAATTCCATTACCCGCAGTCCTGATGCCGGACAGGAACAGGCTGATCCCTTTAGTGAACATTTGAGTGTTAATACTGCTTCTTTTTCACCCGGCACCACACTGGAAGGTTTTGCGACATTGGCTTATACGTTGATGGTTAATGTATTCCCTGCCGGATCTGGTACTGTCGAGATGGACGAAACCAGTGCTCAAAAAACCGAATTTGGGTATGGTGAGTTGGTGACTCTTACAGCTACTGCCAATGGATTAAATATATTTGATCAATGGACTGGTGATGGAACATCTATGGCCAATCCAATGACTATTTCCATGAAGAGTTCAAAAGTTATTACTGCGAATTTTATCGATGCGTTTCAACAGCCGGTTTCCATTATCATCAATGAGATTAATGCTGATCCTTCGGATGACCCGATCCTTGGCGATGCCAACGGTGATGGCGCCCGCCATCCTCAGCAGGATGAATTTGTTGAATTGCTGAATATCAGTGCCGAACCTGTCGATCTAAGTGGTTGGATGGTCGGTGACGATGAGCGGCTAAGTTTTACCTTCCCCGATGGAGTAATAATACAACCTGGCAATTTTGTGACAATATTTGGTGGTGGTAATATTACGGGCGTTCCTGGATTTAATGTCAATCCGTTAAAAAGCAGGGTTTTTATTTCCGATATTCCGGATACACTGGGTAACGGGCTTGCCAACGCCGGGGAAACGGTGATTGTAATATCAGCGGACTCATCCTATGCTATGTATTGTAATTACGGTAGCCAGTACGGTCAGGGAGTGCCGGTCAAGGGATTTAACGCTGATTTTTACTATAATATGCGAATTGATGCGGCGACTCCGGGCGGATCCAATCAGTCGATGACCCGTTATCCTGACGGCAACATTGACGTGCTGGACAATTATGTCCTTCACAAAGACGTTAATGAAAATAAAGAATCATCTGCCAATTTAACCGTTGATGGACAGGAAAGCATTCAGGTTAACGCCGTTGGTGAAAGCGTATCCGAACTGCCGGAATCCTTTCATCTGTACAGCAATTTTCCGAATCCCTTTAATCCGACGACGACAATCCGATTCGCTACACCGAAAAATACGATGGTTAATTTAACCGTGTATAATATGCTGGGACAGAAAGTCGCCGAACTGTTAAATAAAGAGTGTAATGCTGGGATCTATGAAGCCCAGTGGAACGGTAAAAATTCCAATGGAGAAATCGTCCCGACGGGTATATATCTGTACAGTATAAAAGCTGACGGTTTCAACAAAACTCAAAAGATGATTTTGATGAAGTAAGTCGATATTTTGACAAATAGTGATGGGCATCTTATTTGAGTTGCCCATCACAGTTTTAGGACTGTTTTGTATATAAAGTGAATTCTGCATGAAATTTTATCACTCGTCAGTTGCTTTCCTCTTGTTTATCCTTATCCAAAAATCTTATCTATATTGTGAAACAAGTTCGATCAGTTATGGTAACTTGATATATCAGGATGATTTTAGTACTAATTCTATGTCGAATTGGACAATTGTTAATGATGCGACGAATGAACCATCTGACTGGTATGTCCAGGAAGGGTATTTAATTCAGCAT
>Ga0268277_1001472_pt1 | contig 15898 bp, 12 predicted proteins | sample saktaG_5_FD_190132 | JGI IMG/M metagenome (GOLD analysis project Ga0268277, IMG submission 190132) | Saline water microbial communities from Sakinaw Lake, British Columbia, Canada - sak_2010_1_5_50m | ecosystem: Environmental > Aquatic > Non-marine Saline and Alkaline > Saline ...
GTTTCTGGGCCATGGCTTTAGCTAAAGCCGGCAGAATTGAGGAAGCCTGGCAGGAGCTTGAAAAAATTGCGGTTGTTAATAAAGCCAATAATTGGCAGTTTAACGAGTGGTTTCATGCTAAAACCGGAAAACCTATGGGCATGGCCAATCAGTCCTGGAACGCCGGAGCATTTTTATTAGCTTATTATTACTTACAAAAAGATATTAAATTTTAAAAATATCTAACAAAAAAGGAGGTTACCAAGATGCTTAATAGCACATCTAAAAATTCAGGGGAAATTTTTAAGCCAAAAGCTGAAAAAGAAAAAAGTCCGGAAAAAAACAAAGAACAGCTTTTGCAGGAATTTAAAATTTCTCTGGAAAAATATGGCGTAGAAGGAGTTGAATGCCGTCTGGAACAAGGCAGATTAGTTATTGAACAGACATTAGGCGCCGGCATCCGCGGTTTAGGTTATGACGAAAAAGCGCAAAGTCTTTGGCTTTGCCTTGACCAATTGGATCCGGAAAAAATCAGGGAGAATCAAAGGTGGAATGCCAACACGATTCTGGACTCAAGAGCCGAACTGCCTGGCGTAACTATTGAAAGGATTGATGGAAAAAGGGTAAAAATAACAATTGCCCCTGAACATCCGGCAGCATCCTTAGCCCGCCTAACAGGAAAAGAAGAAGCCGTTCATCTTCCCGGCCAGTTTAATGGCTGGAAATTGGCCAGCCCTTTCGGATTAAACGAAAAAACCGGCGGGTTAGAAAACGAAATTGAGTGGGACGGTGAGCCAGCTGAATGTAAGGTTGCGATTTCTGGCGTCCCTTGCCAGTGGGAGGATGGCGGATGGAAAGACGAAGCTGAACAAAAATTAGAAGCAGGGTTAAGTTAAGAGAGGGGGGAAGTTTTTATTAAAAAACTTCCCCGCAATCTTTCCCCGGCAAAAAACACAAATTACTTTAAATAAACTACACCAGCAATGAAAAATAATAAACTTAAAATTTTAATGGCGGCCTCGGAAATGGCGCCTCTGGCCAAAGTCGGAGGTCTGGCGGACGTGGTTGGCTCTTTGCCGCCGGCTCTGGTTAAATTAGGCTGCGATGTCCGCGTAGTTCTCCCCCTTTACGGCTCGCTTGATAAGAAAAAAATTAAGGCCAAAAAAATACTGGCTAATATTGCCATAGAGAGCGCCGGAAAAAAAATAAAAATAAATCTCTGGCAGGCAAAAGTTTACCCCGTTAGAAATAAATTTCTAAACGGGGCGAGCGGCATTATAGTTTATCTAATTGACTGCCTAAAATATTTTAGTAAAAAAGAAGTCTATTCCGATAATGACTCCGAGCGTTTTCTTTTCTTCTCTTTAGCGATTTTACAGGTTCTGCCAAGGCTAAAATTCAAGCCGGATATAATCCATTGCCATGACTTTCACACGGCCTTAATTCCTAATCTTCTTCAGACGGCCAAAAATCCTTATTTTAAAAACACCAGAACCCTTTACACGATTCATAACTTAAACCACCAGGGAAAATCAAAACTAGGGGTTTTATCAACCGGAAACCTGAATAAAAATTCTTTAAAATCTTTATCTAAAGATGCCCGTGACGGCGATATAAACTTTATGGTTCAGGGAATAGAAAGTTCTGACTTGGTTAATACCGTCAGCCCGACTTATGCTAAAGAAATTACCACTTCCATTTACGGCGCTGGCCTGGAAAAAGTTATCAGAGCCAATAAAGATAAAATTTCCGGAATTTTAAACGGAATTGACATTGATTTCTTTGACCCGGCTAAAGATAAATTCATAAAGCAAAACTACACTTTAAAAACTTTAGATAAAAAAGCGGACAATAAACTGGCCTTACAAAAGCAGCTTGGGTTAAAGCAAGACAAAAACATGCCTCTAGCCGGCCTAATCTCCCGATTGGTTTGGCAAAAGGGCCTGGAACTTTTTACAGAAGAAGTGGCTAAACTCCCCTGCCAATTTGTTTTTCTAGGCACGGGCGAAAAAAAATACGAGAACCAGCTTAAAAAATTAGCTAAAAAATATCCGGATAAAATTAGCGCCCAAATTACTTTTGATATAAAACTGGCCCAGCAGATTTATGCGGCTTCTGATATTTTCCTAATGCCTTCCCGTTTTGAGCCCTGCGGATTAGGCCAGATGATTGCCATGCGCTACGGCACGATTCCCTTAGTGCGCGCGACCGGAGGACTGGCTGATACGGTCAATAAAAAAGTCGGCTTTTCTTTTTCCGACTTTTCCCCCAAAGCTTTTCTAAAAACCCTGAAAGACGCTTTAGACCTATATTATAAAAAACCAAGAAAATGGAAAAAGATGCAGAAAAGAGGCCTGAAGAAAGATTTTTCCTGGAATAAATCAGCCAAAGAATATTTGAAGCTGTATCGTCAACTTTTGAAAAATGGCTAATTCTCCCCCTTGCTAAGGGGGAGTTAGAGGGGGTGGTGAGACCAAAAGTAAGAAGTGGGAATAACCTCACCTCACCCAACCCTCTCCTTAGCAAGGAGAGGGAATATAATAAAAGGAAACAAAAAAATAATTATAATTTTATACTACCCTTATGAAGTGCTGTAAATGTAGCGGTAAGCTCTGCTGGCAGAGCCTAGCCAGCTCTATCGGCGTATTTGTTTACGTCGTAATCGTGGCCCTGATTATGTCCAACGGCGAAAGATTATTCGGCAAGATGACTACTTTCTGGGGCCCGATCGCCTTCCTAATGCTTTTTGTCTTCTCCGCTTTAATAACCGGCTCTTTAGTCCTGGGCCGGCCGATTTATCTTTATTTGGACAACAAAAAAGAAGAAGCCGTCAGATTATTTTTCTGTAACATCATTTGGCTTTTCGTCATCACCTTGATTATTTTCGTTTCGCAGATAATCTGGTAAAAATAAATTACAGAATATAAAAAATGAACGCTTGAGAAGGTGTTCATTTTTTGTTAATAATATTATTTTGTTACGTAACATGCTACGTAACAAACCATTCTACCCCTTTACTTTCCGCCTTTCTAGCCAAAAAGTCAAACAAATCCCCCCGCCTGCCTCGCAAGCGAGAGCATTGCGGGCAGGCCTTAATCCCCCTTTTCGAAAGGGGGCAAAAAAGCAAATGAAAAACCCGCTCAGGCGCTTGCGCGCTGAGCGGGTTTTTCTTCCCCATGCTTGAATTACTGGCCTTGCCGTTTTCAAGAGTTCGGGGCAAGCCAATAAACCAAGAAAGAGGGGCTATGCTAATTTTTAATCCTATCTTTTTGTAGATTTTAAATCACCATAGCCCTTTTTGGCTGGCGAAAATTGCCAACCGGCTTAACTTCATTTGTACATAAAGTTAGGTTTTAGTTTTTTAGATTTACCCCGTTAGAAATAATTTTCAAAGGTAATTTCTAATGGGGCTTTTTGAAAGAGCTTATAGCCTTGTTTAAAAAAACAGGCAAATTGGCGCTAATTGTCTTGGCCAAATATATAAATTAATATATAGTGGGTTTATTTTAACTCTTGCTAAGTAAAAATATTTTAATTTTCTTAAACTAAGGCTACGGGCGGGGAAAAGAATTTCTCCAAGACCTCGCTGGTCTGGGAATTTATATGTTCAATGCTTTCCAGGTGATATATATTTTGATTAACCAGATTCTTCTCCTGCCTGGCTTTTTCCATTGACTGGTAAACAGTGCTCAAAATCTGGGCGCTGGCCAGAACAACAAAAAAAGCAATGGACAAACTAAGAATAAGTCCAGACCAGCTGAACTCCTGCTCCATTGCCTTCTTTTTTATTTGATTGTAGGATTTCCAGCCAATAAAACTAAACCCGTTGTTTTTGGCCAGGATATTTGTATTTATCATTTTGTTTTTGTTTTTGCCTGCCCGCCGAAGCTTTAGCGAAGGTGGGTTGATGATTTTTTTGACCATCATTGATGGCCTGTTTTGACCATCTATATACAGTATAGCAAATTTTTCCAATTTAGTCAACCCTGTACCAGGGTAAGCTCGGTACGGGGTTGACTTTTAGAAAATTTCCAGTATAATATTAAAACTATACTTCGCACATTTTCACACACCGAAAAGGAGGCAATATGCCGGAGACAATTGAAGAAAGGGTGAGAAAAGTAATCGCTGACACTCTTGGTGTTGAGCCGGAAAAAATAACGCCCGAGTCGTCTCTAGTATATGATTTGGGCGCGGATTCCCTGGACACCATTGAGGTTATTATGGCCCTGCAGGAAGAATTTGATATTGAAATTCCGGATGAAGATATCCTCGCGACAGACGCTGTCGGCAAGGCCATTGCCGGAAGCGGCGGCGGAAAAGAGCAAAAGCTGACGATTGTCAGCAACATCGTCGGTTATATCGAGGGAAAAACAAAATAACCAATTGGAAATGATATTAGCAAGGGCCCGTTTGATAAAAACAGGCTCTTTTTTTTACTATTCAAATATGATACAATAAAAGCAGAAAAATTATAATTTTACTTTACATTATTTTGCTATGGCCAGAAGAAGAAAATACAGGCGGAGAAAAAAAGACCCCTTGGATTATATTGCCCTGCCTAAGATAAATTTAGACCCAGACACGAAAAAAGGCATTTTTATTGTTCTAGTTCTACTGTTCGGCGTTATCAGCTGTTTAAGCTTATTCAATTTAGCCGGCGGTTTTGGCATATATTTGGCCAAGGGGCTGACTCTTGCCCTTGGCTGGGGAAAATGGCTCTTCCCTATAATTCTTATCGTTTTAAGCCTGCTGCTTTATAACGAAGATAGATATTATATCCGGGGAACAAATTATTTAGGGCTGTTTTTGTTTGTTGTCTCCTTTCAGGCCCTTCTCCATTTCTTTATTGAAGTCCAGCTTTGGAAAGAGATGGTAGGAAGCGGGGCCGGCGGCGGCTATCTGGGCATGTACATAGCCCTGATTTTTTACAATATCATCGGCTTCTGGGGCAGTCTTATAATTTTAATCGGCCTCCTGCTCATATCTTTAATGCTGATGCTTGATACTTCTTTAAATAAATTAATCGGCTCGGAAAGCATTTTAGCCTCGGTTTTTTATCCTTTTAAAGCCCTGTTGGGAAAGACGTTCGGAGAAAGAGATCGTGAGGAAGAGGAAGAAGAAGAATTGATAGAAGAAGACGAAGACTTGTCCTCCGAAATCCCGCCAGATGGCGGGACGGAGAAGGAAATAGGCTTTTCCAATAAAGAAGTGAGCGAAGATTTAGAATTTCCCGAACCGCTTCAGGAAAAGAAGGCAAAAGCCAAAGAGGAAGCGGTCTGGAAAACCAGAAACATAAAAATAGACCTGCCTCTGGCCCTCTTAAACAGCAAAAAAGACAAGCCCACCAGCGGCGATATAAAAAATAATTCTTTCGTAATCCAAAAAACTTTGGAAAATTTCGGCATTGCCGTGGAAATGGGCGAAGTAAGCGTCGGCCCGACTGTTACCCAATATACTTTTAAGCCGGCCGAAGGCGTTAAATTGTCTCACATTACTTCTTTAAATAATGATCTGGCTTTGGCTTTAGCCGCCCACCCGATCAGGATAGAAGCGCCCATACCCGGCCGTTCCTTAGTGGGCCTTGAAGTCCCTAATCAAGTTAAAGCGATTGTCGGCTTAAAAGAAATCTTGGAAGGCAGTGAATTTAAGAATAGAAAAAACAACTTAACCATGGCTTTGGGCAAAGACGTTTCGGGCAAAAGCTGGGTGTATGATATAAATAAAATGCCGCATTTATTAGTAGCCGGCACCACTGGTTCGGGCAAATCCGTCTGCCTTAACTCAATTATTGTCAGTTTGCTTTACCAGAACAATCCTGACGACCTCCGTTTTATCATGGTTGACCCGAAGCGGGTGGAGTTGCCGGTTTATAACAGCATCCCCCACTTGCTAACGCCGGTAATTACCAATGTAAATAAAACTATTAATGCTTTAAAGTGGTGCCTTAATGAAATGGACCGTCGTTTTGAAGTGCTGTCTGGAACCCACCGAAGAAATATCCAAGTATACAACGAGGGCTTAAAACCCGGACAGGAAAAAATGCCTTACATTGTTTTCATTATTGACGAGCTGGCCGACTTAATGGTGGCGGCCGGCCGAGATATTGAAGGCGGGATAATCCGTTTGGCGCAAATGGCCCGGGCCGTCGGCATCCATTTAGTTTTAGCTACGCAAAGGCCGAGCGTGGACGTTATTACCGGTCTAATAAAAGCCAATATGCCCACCCGGATTGCTTTCTCCGTTGCTTCCGGAGTTGATTCAAAAACAATTTTGGACTCGTTCGGAGCGGAAAAATTATTAGGCCAGGGCGATATGCTCTTTATTGCGGCCGAAATTTCCAAACCTAAACGGTTGCAAGGCGCTTTTGTCAGCGACCAAGAAATAAAAAGAATTATAAATTACATCAGGGCCAAAGGTGGGCAGTCGGACTATGTTGACGGAATAACGGAAAAGCAAAAAGTCCATGGCATTGCCGGCGTGGGCTACAACGGCGACAGCGAGGATGAGGATGACTTATTGGAAGAAGCTAAAGAGCTTATTATAAATTCCGGCAAAGCTTCAGCTTCTTTCCTGCAAAGGCGTTTAAGCATCGGCTATGCCCGGGCCGCGCGCCTGCTTGATATTTTAGAGGAAAACGGCATAGTTGGACCGGCTAACGGAGCTAAAGCAAGAGAAATTATGGTCAGCCCGGAACAATATGAAGACCTTCTTAACCAAGGCGTAAGTGGTGCGAGTTTACATAACCGCGAAGAAGCAGATGAGCCGGACGAATATTTACCAGAAGATTCCTCCTCCGCCAAGGCTACGGAGGACAAGGATGAGGATGAGGATGATGATGAGGATGATGACGAGGAGGAAGAGGATGAGGACAGCGAGGAAGAAACGCCTGACGATGCGCCTGACGATGACAAGGAGAAAGAAGAAGACAAAGATAATAAGGATACACCAACTGATAAAGAAGATGACGACGACGGCATGTATTTTGCCAGATAATCTCACCTCTTGACCCCGTTAGAAGTTTCATTTCTAACGGGGTTGACAAATCTTAAGAAAAGGAGTACAATAAAAAGTTAAAAATATAGTTAAATATAATAACTAAATAACTAAAAATATGTTCAAAATTGAAAACCCATTCAAAAAAAATCCAAAGGAGACGCCGCCTGAAACAGACTTAACTCAGGAAGAACAAAAAATGAGAGACTTGGAAAGAGACATGAACAATGGCATGGAGATTATTGTGCCCAAACCTAAAGGAGAGAAAAAGCCGGCCCCAGAAGAAGAACAAGAAATGAGAGATTTGGAAAGAGATTTAAATGACCCGGAAAGCGTGATACAGACGCCAGAAGAGATACTTGAAGAAAAAAAATTAAGGGAAGGGATAGAAACGGCAAATACATTGGATGATTTGATAACATTATTTAAGCAAACACAAGGAATTATGACTTCCAATGGATTTTGCGGTTCAAAAAAAATGATAGAAATATTGGAACTTGCTAAAAACGACCCAGATTCAACAATTACATATATCACCAGAAATCTCGGCTTAAGGGACAAGGTGAAAGAGATAATAGAAAGGCAGGATTTTGAAAAAGATTTGAATGATCCGAGAACCGAAAAGATACTATAAAAAAACCGTAGGAATAAACAAAAAATTTTATAAAAACATAATTATAGAAATATGAAAAAATATTTTATAATAAAAAAACAGTCTAATATAATCTTGGGCTGTTTTATTTTTAAAATAATTTTATGGAGAAAAAAAATAACAAAATTTCTAACGGGGTGAATAAACAGAGTAAAAAACTAACCAAAAAACAAATAACCGAACTTCTAAAAAGCCAGGGGCAAAAATTGGGATTTTTAATAGCCGGCTCAACCCTGCCGGAAGAAGTCAAATTAGAATTAGTGGACCTGACTTCAAAAATGAGTTTAAAGCAGCTGGAAAAACTTTTAAATATCTTTGAAGCAAAATACGCTGATGAGCGGACAAGGGATATTGATAAAAAATATAAAAAGAAATTAAGAGAAACGGTTGATAAATACAAAAATAAACAAGAAGAAATTGACAGAAATTTTTTGGAGCAAGTTGAAGTTATAAAAAAACTATAAAAATTAACAAAAAATATATTTTAATTTTAAAAATATGGGCATAGAAAGTTCTAAAAATCCTTTAGGCAACCAACCTCCCGCAGAAGAAAATCTTAAAACAGGGGCGGCAGAGCCAGACCCAACAACCGAAGAATTAGAAGGTATGGAGCCAATCGGTCCTGAGGCAGGGCCAGATTTAACCCCAGAAACAACTGGGGAAGAAACAGAAGTTGAAAAAAAGAAAAGTTTTTGGGAAAAAACAAAGGCAGTTTTAAACAACGAAGAAATCGGAAATCAATCTACAAAAACTTTAATTAGCTCGACCGCTTCTGTTTTGGGGGTAAAATCTCTTTATGATGTCCCGGAATATTTCCGGGAAAGATTTAAGGTGCGGGGGATGTTTGGCAAGGGCAAAGGCCTTGAAGGTTCAATGGAGGAATTAATGGCCGCTTCTCAGGAGGGAAAAGAAAGACGGGAAAAACCAACCGAAGAAAAAGAAGGGGAGGAAGAACATTCTGAGGTTAGAGAAGCAATTAAGGATTTAAACGGCCGCTTAAAATTAACAAAGGAAGGGAGCGAAAAAGGATCAGAGCAAAGAAATTTAATCGCCAAAATGCTTCGGGAAAACAGGTATAAAGAAACCACTCTTAAAGAAGATAGACATACGGAAATAACAAAAATTTTAGATGATTATACCACGACCAAAGTTACCGGCATTCAAGCGGCCAGAGAATCACTTAACACCTTATTTGTAGCCTCAGGAACATTTGGGCTAAGAGGGCTATCATACGGGGCTTTAGCTATAGCCGAAAGAGGACAGCGGATAAAGAAAGAGGCGCGACAAAAAGATGAAAAAATAGAAAGCCGAGAGCTGTTAAAAAAAGTCTTTATAGACGGAATAAAAGAGACTTATCAAGGCGCCCTTTTTAAAGGCGAAGGCACAGGAAAACAAAAAGCCTTTAGGGCGATAAAATCCTATGGCAGTATAGCCAGATTTATCGGTATTGCCGTCGGTATGAAATTTTCTCCGGGAAATTATAATATTGATAAAGTTTTAAATACTTTGGAGGGTAAAACCAGCTGGGGCGAAATGGGGAATAATTTTTCAGATAATTTTGAAAGAATTATTGACACGCCGGGAAGACTAAAAAAATTTGTCGGCCTCGGAACCGGCGAAGTAGAAGCAGCCGAGATAGAAACTGGGGTTCTTTCTCCTGATGAAAAAATAGCCGAGGCCGTGGAAAAAGCTAAGGGCATACAAGGACTAAAACAAATGGTAGCGGACAAATTCGGGATAAACGTCGAGGGCTTAAAGGACGTTACTGGCGATGGCGATGTTAGCAATGCCGATATAACGCAAATCCAGTCGGAAAAATTAGGGGGATTTGATATAAAAGAACCTCTATCAGCAGAAAATTTTGAAAGTTTACAAGGCGAAAAAAACCTAATAATAGTGCAAAAAATTCTGGCTGATGGCCAATCCAGTGAAACCGAATTAAATATTCTAAAATCTCAATTGCCGGATAAAATAAAATTGGCGCTTTTGAGCGACTCGGCTAACCAAGCGGAAAACCTAGAAAATATTCAGAGAATTGCTGCGGGAAACCCGAAAATTTTAGAGGGACTTAATGAAATTACGGGAAGAGAAGGAATAACGAGAATGGCTCAGATCCCAAAGGGCGGAAATATTTCCGAAGTTTTAGGCAAAGCTATGGCCAAAGACTCGGCTATAACCGTTATTAACCCGGACGGCACAAAAATTCTTGATTTTGACGCTAACTTGGTCCATCCCGGAGATACGGTTATAGAAACCGGAGACGGAGAAATCTGCGTCTTAAAAACTTCCGGGACCGAGGTAGAAGAGGGAATGAGTTTGGAGGGTATTTATGATAAAATTCAGGACAATTTAGATAAAGAAGGCATACCGCAGGAAGTACAGGACTACTTTAACACCAATCGCGCTCAGGGCGGCTGGCTGGGAAGAATTGATGCGGCTGAAGCGAAAAACGCCGGCGAGTTTTGGAAACAATACGGAGAAAAAATTAATAAATTAACTGACGATGGAAAAGAAGAATTTTATAAAAACACAAACTTTAATAATCCGGAAGAAATGGAAAAACAACTGACTGCCCTGGCCGCAGAAGCCGCAAAAGAGGCTGAAGAAGGGGCTGAAAAGAAAATGATAGAAGATATGGTAAAATTCGTAGAAGAAGAAACACCGGAAATGAAATTTTTTACCGGGCAGGAAAACTTAGACCAGAAATCATTTGAGAAAGTTATCGGGGAAATTATCCGTAAAAAATTACCGCTTGATCTTAATCATAAAATGATTTTGGGCTGGTCAAGAGAAATCTCGGTTTTAAGAAATGATTTGGAAAAACTTGAGCTTACTCCTGACCAGGCGCAAGAGAAATTAAATGGGATAAGAGATTTAATGGAAACAAGTAAAAATACTTATGGCACAGATGTTTTTAACCAGGATGTTAAGGATTTTGTTAATAATTATGAAATTCAGGAAGCGCCGGCTGCGCCAGCGGTGGAAGAGGCAGTTGGAACTCCGGTGGCGAGACCGACAGAAACTCCCCCGCCCGCTGAACCGCAAGCCCCGGAAAAAATTATAGGAACCGGCGCTGCCCCTGCCGAAGATTTCAGCGTGCTTAATAAAGACCCTATGGCTGAGTTTCCACAAAATAAACTTACTTTTGCCGATAGTTTTCCAGCTGAAGACAAAGCTAATTATGAAAAATTCTTTAATACCGGTCTGGAAGAAAGAAAAGAAATTATTAGACAGCTGGATGATTGGAGAGAAAGATATGGCGACAAGCCGCAATTTGCAAAATTTGAGGCTGGTGTAACCGAAGAGGTTAATCTAAGAAACAACCTATTGGAAAACATGGCAAAAGAAGCGGCCGCCGGTGATAGCAATAATGAAACAATTAAGGTCATCCAATCTCAAGTTGGAAACTTAGAGCCGGGCACCAGCGCTAGAATGATTTTGGATCACCAGTCAAGCTTAACCGGATTACAAACTACAGAAGAAGGAGCAGGAGACGCTTTAAAAGAGTTAGATAAAGAAATGGACAGGGTTCCTCCCGTCGAACCTCTCCCTCCTGAAAAACCAGAAACAGAAACTCCGCCAGCGCCAAAAATTGAAGAAACGCCCCTGACAACTCCTAAAGAAGTGGGACCTGAACCAGCTCCTGCAGAGAAACTAACTCCCGAAGAAACGCCGATACAGCCAGAAGCCAAAGCAGGGAAAACTCCTCCCGAAGTAAAACCTGACGAAACAACTAGACCGTCAGAAGAATTTGAAAAAATTGCTAAAAAACCGGTGGCCGATATGACCATGGAAGAAAAAATGAAGCTTGTACGGGAAGGCGAACGAATTTATACGAGTGAAACAGCTCAATTGATGCCCGAGGAATCGCAATTAAGCGGACAAGTGCATGACAAAATCGTTGACTTTTTTGAAAATAAAAAACCCCAAGAAGGCTTTCTTGACCAAGCTAAACAAGAAGCCATAAACAGGAGCATAAAATTCGAGTCTTATGAGGGAGCAACAGACCACTTAGATCAAAGCGTAGTGGATGAAATAAATAGATATAATGAGAATACAGGTGCTTATAGTGAAGCAATGGATGAAACTTCAAGATTGTCAGAAGAGTTGGCTGACACTGACAATAATCCTGCTGCCCAAGAAGCTTTAGCTTCCTTTAAAGAAATGGCAACGAGAGGAATAAGCGGAGAAGAATTTAAAAATATTGCCTTGGATGAAGAAAGTGACGAAATTTACAAAAAATTAGAAAGAATCGGCGCAGAAACTAATGACCAAAAACCAACCATCCTCTATAAAGCCTTAGAGGTAGATCAAGATTCTTTAGTTGATAAAATGAAAGCGGAATTTGGGGGAAAAGATATTTTTGACAAAAAGGGAGAATTTAAAAAAGGATTTCTAGGTTTTGCCGGCAAAAATGAACAAGCTAAATCATTGCTAGACGAATACGGCGGCAAAAATCAGGCGGCCGCTGAATATGAAAAATTAGCTGAATTATACGATAAGAAGGAAAGTTTGAGAAATGGCCTGTTAGATAGTTCGAAAAAAATATCTGAAACAGCCGAAGGAGGAGATACCTGGCATATAACCCAAGAATTCATAAAAGACAATTTTACCGGGAATGAAGAAGTCCAAAAGAATTTCGCGGAAATTACAAGAAACGTATTTAAAACCGGTGATGAAAATATACAGAAACTCTGTTTCAATAGATTAATAGCGCAAAATAGACCAGCCATTAACTATTATCTGGCGGAAATGAAAAGGGGCAATAGCGAGAAAGCTTTAGAAACAATAAGCGACTATTTCCGAGTCGGCTTAAGGCAAAATCCCTTGGTAAAGTCCGGCCTGCCAGGTATGAGGGCAACAATCCTAAATACTTGGGCCTCTCAAAATCCATTTAACCCAGACAAAAATTATGCCCAAATACTGGGAGCAAAGTAGTTTGACATAAACGAATATTTTGCTATAATAAAAATAGGTTTTTAACCTATTTTTATTATTTTTAAAGCCAGAATTTATGTACATAAGTTGGTTGGGACATTCCTGTTTTAAAATCCAGGATAAAATCGCTTCTGACGGCGTAACGGTCGTAACAGACCCCTTTGATAAATCCATAGGCCTTAAAGTGCCTAATTTTGAAGCCGATATTGTGACGGTCAGCCATGGCCACCATGACCATAATAACGTCAGCGCCCTGCGCGGCGACCCGTTTATAATTGACAGCGCCGGCGAGTACGACAGGAAGGGGGTAATAATAGAGGGGGTAGAATCATACCATGATGACAAGGAAGGAGCGAAGCAGGGAAAAAATATAATGTACCGGATTGAGATTGATGATATAACCATTGTCCATCTCGGAGACTTAGGGCATATTTTAGACAATAAACAGTTAGAAAAAGTGGGCGGGGCCGATATATTATTAATCCCGGTCGGCGGCACTTATACTTTAGACGCGAAAAATGCGGTGGAAGTCGTTTCCCAGATTGAGCCGCGGATAGTTATCCCAATGCATTATAAAACTAAAAATTTAAAAATAAACCTTGACGGAGTTGATAAATTTATAAGAGAATTAGGCCTTAAACCGACAATTGAGGAAAAACTAAAAATCAGCAAAAGAGATCTGCCGGCCGAAGACATGGAATTAATAATTTTTAATTTACCCCATTAGAAATAACACCCCGCTGCTCTACATTGGGGGGTTAGATTTTAGAATAATTCCGGCGGGATTTAATACCTCGCTGAAATTTCTAACGGGGTTTATAATAACTATGGATAAAAAGAAGATACTTATCGTTGAAGACGACCAGATGATCTGCTCTATGTATAAGACTAAATTCGAGGCTGATGGCTTTACCTGCTTAACAGCCAATAATGGTCCTGACGGCCTGGCTATGGCTAAAAAAGAAAAGCCGGACCTTATAATGCTTGATGTGATGCTGCCTCAGTTAGACGGGTTTTCAATCCTGAAAGAAATAAAAGCGGACAGCAAAACCAAAAGTATTCCGGTGATTATGTTAACTAATTTAGGCACAGACGAAGATAAAGCCAAGGGCGAAAAATTAGGTGCGGCTGATTACTGGGTTAAAGCCAGTTTAACTCCGGCCGAAATCAGCAAAAAAATTAAAGAACGCTTAAAATAATAAACACAATCCGAATTAATCCTAATAATATCCGAATGCTCCGAATGCCTCTATCCAAAATAACGCAGATAAAGACATTCGGAGCATTCGGATAAATTTGTAAATTCGGATTATATTTTTATATTATGCAAAATTATGAGGAAAATTTCCCTTTAACACTAGCTAAAACCAAAGTAAAAGGTTTGGGGGGAAAATTCAATTTATCCATTCCGGCCGAAAGAAAAAAATATTTTGAAAAAAAAGCCGGGAAAGAAATTAAAAAATTAAGAGAGTATCTAAAAAATAATACCTTTATCGCTTACTGGCTGGGCAAAAAAAACTCCGGCAAAGGCACTTATTCAAAACTGATGATGGAAATATTCGGAGAAGATAAAATCGGCCATATTTCCGTCGGCGACATAGTGAGAAGCGTTCATAAAGATATGGATGATAAAAAGAAAAGGGAAGAGTTGATTAAATACTTAGCTAAAAATTACCGCGGCTATATTTCCGTTGACGAAGCGATTGAAGCGCTCCTGTCGCGGGACACAAAAACTCTATTGCCTACGGAATTTATCCTTACCTTAGTAAAAAGAGAAATTGACAAAATGCCGAGAAAAACCCTTTTTATTGACGGCTTTCCCCGCGAACTTGACCAGATTTCTTATTCCCTTTATTTCCGCGACCTGATCAACTATCGGCAGGACCCGGATATTTTCGTGGCGATTGACATTCCGGAATCGGTAATTGACGAGCGCATGAAATACCGCGTGGTCTGCCCCCGCTGCCAGACTCCCAGGAACTTAAAACTCCTGGCCACGCAAAAAGTCGGCTATGACAAAGCTAAAAAAGAATTCTATTTGATTTGCGACGACCCCACCTGTAAAAATGCCAGAATGTCAGCTAAGGAAGGCGACAATTTAGGCATTGAATCAATTAGAAAAAGAATTGAACTGGATGATAAATTGATTGACAAAGTCTTTTGCCTCCATGGTGTCCCAAAAATCCTTTTGCGAAACTCCATTCCGGTCAAGGAAGCAAAAAAGCTGGTTGATGATTATGAAATTACCCCGGAATATGTTTATAAATTAGAAAAAAACGGAGGCGTTAAAACCATAGAAAAAGCCTGGACAATTAAAGATGATCAAAGCCGAAATTCCTATAGTTTATTGTCGCCGCCTGTGGTTGTATCTCTGGTTAAACAACTGACTAATATTCTAATGAGGTAATCTTGACAGACGAGGTAATCTTGACAAATTTTTAAAGCTGTATTACCATGTTAATACAAGGGGTCAAACATAAGCATATGAAACCAAACCGCCAGAATTCACCAAACAAGACAAACCTAGCTTTCGGAGTAAGTTTTGTTTATATTTGTTTTAAATTATTAAGGTTAAGAGCGACTTAAAAGTTAAATTAATAGATTATATAAAAAACCTAAAGCCGCTCTCCAAAAAGGAAGCGGCTTTAAAAATTATAATCTTTCGCTATTTTCAAACAAATCTCAAAAGAGGAGGGGAAAAGGCATGATAGAGCAAACGGGCGGAACCGGCGAGGTAGTAGTAGATGATGGCGGCGTAGCAGTAAAGGCAGGGGAAGAAGCTGATGTAGCTGACGTAGGTAACAAAAAAACGAGGAGCAAAAAAAATTTCCCTTGCTGGGTTAGCCAATATCTTGACCAACCCGGCTTAACCCCTGAACAAGTCAAGGCGAGAAGGGAACAATTAAGAAAAGATTTCCAATTCGAAGTATAGCAAAAAGGGGACAAAAAAAGAAAAGGACGCGAATGCGTCCTTTTTTATTTACAATTGACAAAATTACGACTATATGCTACACTCTATTCATAATTAATTAAGGGTTTTGCTAGGCTTATTTTTAAAAATTTAAGCCCAAGCGAAACAAAAAAGCATTAAATGAGCGATCAAAACAACTCCTTTGGTCAACGCCAAATGTACCAGGGAAACTGGACCTGCTCTGGCTGCGGCGCGGAAATTACCGAATTGCCTTTTCAGCCGGACGGAGACAGGCCGATTTTCTGCCGTGACTGCCACAGACAAAGACGTGACAGTCGACCAAGGAGATAAGCTAGTTGGAAGCTTTATCTATCATAAGATAACATAAAACTCTTATCGGTAATTAAACCAACGTATAAAAA
>Ga0268277_1001474_pt1 | contig 15888 bp, 18 predicted proteins | sample saktaG_5_FD_190132 | JGI IMG/M metagenome (GOLD analysis project Ga0268277, IMG submission 190132) | Saline water microbial communities from Sakinaw Lake, British Columbia, Canada - sak_2010_1_5_50m | ecosystem: Environmental > Aquatic > Non-marine Saline and Alkaline > Saline ...
ATTATCCGGCTACTGCCCGATAAGTTCGGTGAAACGCCCTGTGCGGACCCGCATGCGGGGTGTTGTGGGGAGGGGGAGAGAGAAACTTCCCCCTTACCCGATTAGCGCCCTTTTTATCTGCTTGATTCCTCCGCCCAGCAGAACAGAGCCATTTCAACGTCAGAAGCACGCCATGAGATGCCTTCTGATAGCTGGCAAACGGGTTTCTTTATGCCGTTTGTTTCCAATTCAGCCTTCAATTCCTGTAAAAGTGCAACAAACTTCACATAACCGGAAATCATGCTACTATGATGACTGTCCGAAATTTGCGGAAGTTTTCCTTCTCGGGCAAGGGCCTTTCTGATCCTTCTATCGAGGGCACCATACCTTTCAGGCTTCATGAATCGAAGGAGCTTTGACGCATATGTAAGTCCAAGGCCGGGCATGCGGAGCGCACAAGTAATAGCTTGCTTTGGATCAGACAAGCTATCAATGACGTGACCCAGGGCTTCATACAGATTTACCTCACCGCAACCATCGTTGAACTTCTGGAGAACTCCATTTTGACTTCCGCCCCATTCAATCATCTCTTTAATCAGATACTGAGAGGCAGTTTTCTGTTTCGCAGAGTTTTCACACAACCAATTGAACCTTTTTTCGAGAGAAGCTATCCAGGGAAAGTTTGGATATGAATCGGAAGGGTACCCAAACAATTTGTGTTTTCCATTCCAAGAATATTGTTGGTAATAATCAGGAAACTTGGTTAATTCCATTGACTGTTCCGTCTTTAAGCTAATTGAGATTCCCGGCTTATATTCTTTTTGTGATTTAGTCACACTGAAACCAACTTCAACACGCCCATGCAATACAAATTCCCAATCATTTTTAACATTATTCAACTCCTTGTATTGCCTCGGATCACCAGATCGGAAACCAGATACACTTGATTCTGCGACATTTATAGGAGTGCAATATTGCTGCAAAAACTTCAATGTGGCGTAATACTTACCGGTAATTGTGGCATTTAAAATTTCATCGGCTACCTCATACACATCTTGATACCCGAATACTTCTCCCAATGAATCTGTATGTTTCACTATATGTTCATTAATTTTTTCTTGATTAGTCATTTCGAGCCGAACTTCTTATGTACCTGTGCTAACGTTCCGCCTGAGCCGCCGCTGTAAGCGGTCTGCTCCAGGCGGTGGTTAGAAATCGTTTCATTAAGAAAGGTACATTATGTTTGATTGGAATTATTTTCTTCAAAACCAGAAGAAAATAGATGATCCAAAAATTTCGGCCATGCGTCAAGAATTACAGAGGCGATACCATTGGTCGTCGCTTCCTGGTAACCCTTTGCCGTTGTTTCATCCAGACGAAGAATCTGCTCAGAGGTCATTTGATAAACGGTTTGAATGTTTTGAATCTCCCATTGATGCCGAGAAAGATGATTAATGGTCTTTGTTCTGGCTTCCTCCTCTGTATCGCAAAGGACGAAGACGATGGCATAAGCAGAAGCAAGGGAAGAAGGATGATTATCTTCAATTTCGGGTTTCATTTTGATTTTGAGGCAATATGAATTCATTATTTTCCCTCATTTCTAACATTTACATATAAGGCAATTTTGCCTGATATCCTGATATTGAACCGACAAACAGGCAATTTTGCTTGTTTCCAATATTGAATCTCCCCGCAACAAGTTGCGGGGAATGCGCTCGCTATTCAGTTCAATATAGTATACCCTCTCTAAGGTATGAAAAAAACGATAAAACAGGAAGAAAGCTATGTCAAGTAAAAGTAATATTCTGAATGATATGCGCGATGTGATGCGGCGGCGAAGGCGTAATCAGCCCGCTTGAAGATCTGTGATTCATCTTAATCTGCCTTATGATATACGCACTATTCAGGAATTATTGGGACACAGTGATGTTAGAACTATACTCATACAATCAAAAACCTGACGATAAAAGAGGCTAATGCCATGTCAACGATACTCTGTCATTTCGAAGGAGTCTTCACGACTGAGAAATCTTAGATTTCTCCCTGCGGTCGAAATGACATTTCTTGATTGACACGACACTAAAAAAGCTCGCTCGATTTCTAATTTCGGGCCGCCCATTGATCGAGCGATCGATATGTGGAAATGACTCTAAGATTGGCAGAAAGACAAACATCGGACTATGACAGACAGGGCAAAGACTATTCTCGGAGATGTATTCGGATATGATGAATTCAGGCCTCTTCAAAGAGAAATTATAGGAAATGTTCTCAAGAAAAGAGACACGCTCGTTATTATGCCTACGGGAGGGGGGAAATCGCTCTGTTATCAAATCCCCGCCCTCATTTTTAAGGGTTTGACCGTTGTTGTTTCGCCCCTGATTTCGCTGATGAAGGATCAGGTGGAACAATTAGCGGAACTTGATGTCCCTGCGATATTCCTGAACAGTTCATTGTCTAATGAAGAATATAACCGCAATGTGGAGCGTCTGAGGAAAAACGGGGTCAAATTGCTTTACCTTGCCCCGGAAGCCCTTCTAACACCGAGGATGTTGTCACTGCTTTCCTCGCTCCAGGTTGATTGTCTGGCGATAGATGAAGCCCATTGTATTTCGGAATGGGGGCACGATTTTCGACCGGAATACAGGCAGCTTGTAGCAGTCAGGTCTCGTTTCCCTTCTGCCACGCGTATCGCTCTTACGGCAACGGCAACACCGAGAGTTCAGGAAGATATAAAAAGCAACCTTAATTTTGATGCTTCAAATGAATTTATCGCCAGCTTTAACAGGGCAAACCTGTTCATTCAGATCACTCCCAAAAACAAGCCGGTCTCACAAACCATAGAATTTCTCGAGAAGTATCCGAATCAATCGGGGATCATTTACTGTTTTTCCCGCAGACAGGTGGATGATCTGTATGAGATATTGAAAAGCAAGGGGTATTCCGTCAGGCCCTATCATGCAGGATTATCCGACGCGGAGCGCACACGAAACCAGGAATTGTTTATCAGGGATGATGTGCAGATTATTGTTGCCACAATCGCCTTCGGAATGGGAATCAACAAACCCAATGTCCGCTTCGTTATCCATTATGATCTTCCAAAAAATATTGAGACCTACTATCAGGAAATCGGTCGGGCCGGACGCGATGGATTGAAGTCTCATTGCCTGTTATTGTTCAGCTATGCGGATATTCAGAAAATTAAATATTTCATAAACCAGAAAGACGAGAATGAACAACGACTTGCCAATATCCATCTCAATGCCATGTTGCAATTTACCGAAACAGAGGTGTGCCGCCGCCAGCCTCTCCTGACATATTTCGGAGAAGATTATTCCACTGAAAAATGTGATATGTGCGACAATTGCCTGGCGGGAGAAAGAAAACTTGTGGATATTACCGTTCCGGCCCAGAAGTTTCTTTCATGCGTAAAGCGGACCGATGAAATATTCGGCGCGAATCACATTATTGATGTTTTACGAGGCTCACAATCACAGAAGGTATTGAAGTTCGGGCACGAAAGGCTGTCAACTCACGGTATCGGAAAAGAGTATTCAAGAAAACAGTGGTTTCATCTTGCGCGGCAATTTATTCAGAAGGGTTTTATGACCCAGGATGCGAAATACGGGGGCCTGAAGCTTACCGGGAAGGCATATGATGTTTTTAAAGGCAGAGAAATCGTTCTTGGAATTCTCGAAGAAGAACATATCGAGCGCAGAAAGGGAAAGGGAAGAGAAACGGAATACGAATATGATAGAGTTCTGTTTGAAAAGCTGAGAAAGGAGCGGAAGGAACTTGCCGATAAAGCAAGTCTTCCGCCCTATGTCATTTTCTCGGATAAGACGTTGATCGAAATGGCGGCTTTATTTCCACGGTCCGGAGAAAGCCTGCTTCATATTTATGGTGTCGGATCGGTAAAGCATAAAAAATACGGAACGATCTTTTTGGATATCATCGATGGATACTGTCGTGAGCATCATAAATAATCTTTACAAATATCTGCCGGGGGGACACACGCTGAGACCTGATGAAATACTGACACTCCAATAATTCCGATAGCCCCGGGAGAACCATTTTTTGTCATTTTTCCGAAAAACTTTTTTACAAGATCAATCATTACGCAATCTCCTGATTCCCTTTTTTCTTACACTCCTTTGGTTTTATTACCCGGGACGGCGATAGCCCATGCGTTAAAAAGCGCATTGTAGCGAAGAAGAAAAGTTTTCCCCTCACGTGTGCGAACCTTGAAGTAATCCAACGCCGGGCGGCCCACTTCACGGCTGCCTTCGTACCAGCGATCAACTATTTCCGCTACTTCCCAGTGCCGATCCTGAAATGTAAATGCCACGGGACGTTCATTTACCTTATAGCCGCTGTAACATTCAACATGTATCTGTTCGAAAGTCATGGGTGAAACTGCCTTCAATTCCGGGGATTCATCTGCCGTGCCATTTCAAGGGGGGTCTTGTTGTCCTGAAAACTGGAAATCTCATTCAGTATCATTGCCTTCATTTCTGACAAACCTCCGCCCCTGTATTTATCTTTTATGAGTAATCAATTCCACGATACCCGCTTTTCTCCTTACGGTCAATAGAGAGCTTCTTCTCATACCCCTGTTGCCACTCTATTCTTCCTTATCTCAAACAGAGACGTTCGGGGTGTAGGATCACAGGAGCAGATCAAACCGGCACTGGACGTAATGATGAGAATAGGTTACAGGAAGGCTATCGTATTTCACGGTCTTGACCAGGATGGCAGAAGTGGTATGGATGAGCTATCAACGCTCGGGGTTTCAAGACTCGGTATTTTAAAGGAAAAGAAATATGTCTTAAACCTTACACAATCAAAATCTTTTCAGATGAACAACTCATAAGGTTTCAAAGGTATATGAAAATATTGAATGAGGACAAAAAGGACGCGAATTATTCCTAACCATGGAAAAATCTCATTTAAAATTACCCTTTAGAGTGGGCACGACTTCAATGGTATTCGGAGATGATCTGCTGGAGAATGCGGGACTATTAGTCCGTATGGTGGATAATATTGAAATCGTTTTGTTTCATACCCCCACCCTTCATAATATTCCAACGACTGAAGAAATACACGCGCTGAAAAAAATAGGTGAAGAGGAGGATGTAACTTTTACGGTACACCTTCCCGCTTCGCTGGAGGTTGCGGCCCCGGACAGGGAAAAGCGGATGAAATCGGTCCAACTGGCCAGGGAAATCCTCCTCAGGACAGCGGAACTGGAACCCATGTATTATATCCTTCATGTACCCTTTTCACCGCCAACCCTGGTGTCAACCCCGGGTTTATATTTCGAATTTGAAGATAGCCCCGGGTGGGATGAATGGACGAACCGCACCCTGGAATCCCTGGAAATCCTCCATAACGTATCAGGTAATGCAAGTAAACTACTGGTTGAAAACATCAACTATTCCACGCGCTTTCTGGAACCATTTTTGGAAAACGGTTTTTGTGAACTGTGTCTGGATCTGGGACATCTGATACTTGGTCAGGAAGAAGTTATGGATCATCTGAAGCAATATCTTGCTGCAACCCGTGAGATCCACCTTCACGGTGTAGACGGACATGAGGAGCATTTAAGCCTCTCCAGATTGCCGGAAGATCGAGTGCAGGAATGGCTCAGATACATCCACAAGAGTTCCTTCCAGGGCGTGATTACCCTGGAGGTATTCAGCCCCCGGGATCTGGAAGAGTCCCTGGAAGTGGTAAGCAAATCATTTTTTAATGAATGAAAATTGGTGCAGTCATGGTTACAATAAGACAAGGGATCGGTATTCATATATCTGAACCGGACGCTTTTCCTGAATGTCTATACTCACCCATGTGACGTTTTTCACAAGAAAAATATGAACATCCTCAATTGTTTTATCCTGGATCTATGGTAACAGTTCAACCAGGCATACCCCGAAGTGCGGTACATTTTTTCCGGAAAGAAATCGATCTTTAAGGCACAATTTTTTAAAGGGGAAATCAGGAGGTGTCGACATGTTGTTCCTTTGCCACCCGGGTAAATGTTCCCGAAAAAAACCATATAATTCTTTTGTGTTAACCCTTACAGTTGCTCTCATTTTTATTATTCCTTGCATATCTGTTCAGAACACCCATGCTGCCGAATGGACGCTGGCAGGGATGTTTAAGTCAGAAAAAGATGAAAAACCTGTCGTTAGCTTTATTGATGACCTGTCGCAGATCCTTGCTGTTCATGCTGGAGATCTCGTTATAAAATTGCAGTCGTCCACTCTTATTTTAAAAGATGGGGGAATCGGGTGCAATAGACTCCACAATAAACAATGTATAACACTGAAGAAAATTGTCGGATGGGTTTTTGCGCCGCTGTTTTATGGTTTCAATCATCCAATGATTTTCCTGCTTGTTTTATTCTGCCTTTCCATCCTTTTTGTTCTCTTTAATGATTTTATGGGTATAAATAAAAAAGAGGATCTGACTTTGTTGAGGAAACCAGACTATGACGGGGTAGAGTTAAACAGGGAGGACAGTGGTCGTTTATTGACGGTAAATGACTTTAATAACTCGCGACAAGGAACGGATTCTCTCAATGGGAGAAACTCTCGGGCCTGAATTTAGCCTGATTATCCTATTTGCTCTTGCTTTTGCTCTTGCTTCAGTATTTCCTTAATATCGACAGTCGGATCTTCCAGTTTTGCCTTCAAAACCATTGCAATGCCTTCTGCTGCAACATGGGGGTTCTGCCCCACTTTGTAATTGATAGTAACAATCATTAACGTATTAGCCTTTTTCACTCCAATTATCTTCATTGTGGCACTTTGAACAACGACATTCATCCTCCCCACTCCAAGCATGCCAAGCGAGCGGTTCTGTGCGGCTGTCACATTACCCGTTACAATCGCGTGTACTCCCAATCTTTTTCCAATCCTAATCATTTTATTCGAGCTGTAACCTTCATTAATCAGTCTCTTCACTGTAGATTTTCTCAGTTTGCTTCCGTCATTCACCCGGAATCCTAATTGTGCTAATTCTATGCACAGGTTGTCTCCTACCACGGCCCCCAAATCGCCTATTCTTCCTAATGGTTGTTCCGTGCTTTCCTTCCCCATAAATATGGCAAGGTATTTAATTTTTTTCAGTTCTTTTTCGGTAACTCCAGATACCACCGCGGCATCGATGTCTGCTTTTTCAATCGATTGATATGCCGTCGTGCCGAGCTGGAAGGCAGTGAGGGGAATGGTAATTAATGATAATGTTTGGACACAGCCGAGAAGGAAAAACAAAATTACCACAGAAAAAAATCCGATGCTTATCTGTCTTTTTGAAAGAGACATAAATTTCCTTTTTAAATATTTTGCTTTGTTAAAATAAAAAAAATAAACCCTTTGGCTCACGTATACTGAAGAACAATGAGGGACGCAATGAAGCGTTTCATGCGTTTGGCATGAAATGCTTCACATATTTTCTTTAATTGAGTATAATGGAAAATATGTTTATGAATAGAGGCCTTTGCAGAATGTTCAATTTTGTTCAAGTTCAAGGAAGGCGAAAATTTTAACCACAGGAATATATTGGATATTTCGAGGATTAAAATTTGAGCCTGACGCAGAAATTGGTCAAAAGGGGACGTTATGCAAAGGTCTCGAATAATGCCAGCGGAGAGAGGAGGGATCTATATGTCAATATTCTTCATGTTTGGTAAATACTCAACAGATGCATTAAAGGAAATCAGTTCTGAGCGTACTGACAATGCCGTCGCTTTGATCAAGAAAAATGGTGGTGAGGTCAGAGGCATGTATTGTCTGCTCGGAGAGCACGATCTTATTATTATTGCAGATTTTCCCAATGTAGAACAGGCGATGATAGCCTCGGTTGACTTGCACAAATTAACAGGTATCTCGTTCACTACATCACCTGTGGTGAACGTTGAAGAGTTTGACAGGTTGATTGAAGAAACAAAAGAGATATAATCTTTGAGCAGGATTTCTGAAATCTTAATGGGGAAAATTACAGGTGGGTTAAAAAAGATACGGGTGCAGATCCACACCTTTGACAGCCAGAGAGTGTCATGTCAAGTGTGTAGATCTGCCCCACTAATAGCTGCCCTGGGTTTATATGAGCCCCTTACTTTTAAGCCACTCTTTGGCCACAAGGTTCACATCTTTGTGTGCCACATCCACAGCACTGTTTAGCTGCTGCATTTCTTTTGTTGTAAGTCTGTCGGCTACAGGTTTCAGAATAGCGCGGATTTCCGGGTATTTCTTGATTACTGCCGCACGGATAACAGGAGCAGGATTGTAGATGGGGAAGTATGATTTATTGTCCTCAAGGTTGATGAAGCCGAATGCCGCAATCCGACCGTCGGTTGCAAATCCCATGGAAACATCCACCATTTTATCCTTGAGAGCCTTATAGACCAGACCGGAGTCCATCTTTTTAACCTTGTCATAGGGAACCTGAAAACCGTAAAGTTTCATGAGCGGTTTAAAGCCGTCGGGGCGCTCCCAAAACTCTGCATTCACACCGATAACAAGCCTGTCCGTATGTTTGTTCACATACCGGCTCAGATCACTGATGGAAACGATTTTAAGCTTTGCAGCATTTTTCTCCCTCATCATAAGAGTGTAAGTATTGTTGAATTCCACCGGGTCGAGCCAGACAAGTCCCTTTTGGGCATCAGCCTTTTTCACCCATTCGTAGCATTTTACCTGATTGGTCATCACTTTACTGTCGCTTTGTTTGTGATAAACCGTGTAAGCCGTTCCGGTGTATTCATAATAAAAATCAATCTGGTCGTTTTCCAATGACTGACGGCAGACTGCAGATCCCACGCCGGTTCTCATTTCAACATCAAAACCATTCTTTTCCAAAAGAATCTTTGCCATTTCCGACAGGATGTATTGTTCCGTAAAATTCTTTCCCCCGATGGTAATTTTCTTGCCCGCTATGCTGTTGACCGGCATAGCAATCAAAGCAATCGCCAACAGCAAGATCCACATTAATCCCCATGTTTTCATATTCATCTTCATTTTAGCCTCCTTTTTTCTTTTAATAAGCATAGGTTACTGACTTTTATCTCCCACTTCTTTTCCTCGAGAAAAATGATACTTGCTCACTTACTCGCCTGGCTATAGTCCCTGTTCCAGACGGAGACCTTTCGATATTATCAAAAAACCGAGCAGTTCGCACAGATAATCTGCAAGGAGGGCCAAAAGCGTCGTTGGGATAGCCCCCGCGAGTAACTTGTCCGGTCGCATCAGATCGATTCCTATAAAAATATGCTCTCCCAGGCCACCGGCTCCAATGAGAAAGGCAAGGGCCGCCGTTCCGATATTGATGACGAGTGACACCCGGAAACCGGTCAGGATGACCTTCATGGCATTGGGAATTTCGACTTGGAACAGAATGCGCGCATTCGACATACCCATTCCCCTGGCCGCGTCTATAATCCATGGTGGTACAGCGGTGATACCTGCCAGGGTGTTCCGGGCGATAGGCAAAATAGAATAAACAAACAGGGCAAAAATGGCGGGCTTGAATCCAATTCCAAGAAAGCTCATGGCCAGAGCGATAACGGCCAGAGAAGGGATAGTCTGACCCAGACCTACAATGTACATGATGATGCCGGCATATTTTTTAAATTTGGGTCGCGTGAAGATGATGCCGACACTCAGACCCACCACCGTGGCCATGACCATACTCACCGCCACCATCCACAAATGCTGCTTGAGCAGACTGATCGTATAGTAGGCTTCGTAAGGATCGGACAGATATTTAACCAGACCAGATCGCTCAATCAGGACACCTGCGCCGATCAGAATAACAATAAGGAGAAATCGATAGGCTTTTCCAAACGCTTCATTCATTGTCCCAGCTTCCTTCCGATTTTAATTCCCTTTGGAGTAACAAGATTCTCAAGGAGTGCCATTGCCGCATCGACAAAGATAGCCAGAAGTGCTACGAGAATTGCCCCTGAAACAATCATCTCTTCATAGACACGCATAATGCCCTGCTGGATGAGGACCCCCAATCCCCCGGCACCAATGTATGCCGCGATAGCAGCTATGCCGATACTCATAACAACAGCGGTACGCAGTCCGGCAATGATTACAGGAACCGCCAGGGGGATCTCGATCTCTTTCAGCCGTTTCCAGTTACTCATGCCAAGCCCCCGACCCGCATCCACGAGTTCCGGGGGCACATTTTTGATGGCGATATAGGTATTTCGAATAATGGGTAACTGACTGTAAAGGACAAGTGCTATTACTGCCGGGACCTTTCCCAGACCGTGACCAACGAGCGCAAGAATGGGCAGCATGATTCCAAAAAGGGCGATGGACGGAATAGTCATTAGTATATTGGCTGTATTGATTACCTTTTTGGCTATTTCTTCATTCCGCGTGATGGCAATTCCGACAGGAACCGCTATGAGGGTGGCCAGAAAGACGGAAAGCGCGACAATCCATATATGTTCCAACGTCAAAAGCCAACACCAGTCTGCATTCTTCCGGATAAAATCAAGAACATTCATAACAATACCCTAAGGCAGCAAAGCCGCAAATCCAAAATTCGGACGTTCTTCGGATTTCGAATTTACTTTCCGCCAGCATCTGCGCAAAAAACGCAGTTGTTGAGAACAAAGACTCTATTCATCTTCCGTATCCTCCGCATAGATGTCCAGGATGCACTTCTGGATGTTGTTCAAGGAGATTGTTCCGACGAAATCTCCATTATCATCAATAACACACAAAACACGCATATCGTGCATCAGCATATAGGACATAGCATTTCTAAGCGTATCATACATTCCCACGAATATGGGATAGGGCTCGACAATGTCTTTAACTTCCGTATTTTCATATTTCAGCAACTTTGAGGTAACATATCCGATTGGCTTGCTGTGTTGAATAACAATTGCGTGTTGAAAGCCCTTTTCTTTGAGAAACTTCAGCGCTTCCTGGGCATCTGTCGAGCCCTGCAGGACATTTTTGGGCTTTTTGCTCATCGCTTCCTCTGCCCGCAAAAGGCCCAGCACCTTCAGTGTCCGATCTGCTCCGACAAAGTCTGCAATGTATTTATTTTTGGGACGGGTCAGTATGATTTCGGGCGTGTCATATTGAATCAGCCGTCCTTCCTGAAAAATGGCAATTTTGTCGCCTATCTTTATGGCTTCGTGGATATCATGAGTTACAAATGCGATGGTCTTTTTAAGCTTGTCCTGCACCCTGAGAAACTCATTTTGAATTTCTTCCCTGTTGATGGGGTCAATGGCCCCAAAAGGCTCATCCATGAGCAAAATCTCAGGGTCTGCTGCCAGACATCGTGCCACTCCGACACGTTGCTGCTGTCCTCCTGAAAGCTCTGCTGGGTAGCGATTGCGAAAAACGTCCGGCTCCAATCGCAGCATCAGGAGAAGTTCGTCTACCCGCTCCCTGATCCGCTTTTCGTCCCAGCCCAGCAAATGTGGAACTGTGGCAATGTTTCCGTAGATGGTCTTGTTTGGAAAAAGTCCGATCGCCTGAATAGCGTATCCCATGGATTGCCGCAATTTGACCTGATCGACAGACATAATATCCTGTTTGTTAATCGTAATTGTTCCGCGGGTTAAGTTAATAAGTCGGTTGGTGAGTCGTAACAGAGTCGTTTTTCCACACCCGGAGGGTCCTAAAAAAGTGACCACCTGCCCCTTTTCAATATCAAAAGTCACATCGTCCAATGCGGTGATCGTGTCCCCCCCGGAACCGAAAATTTTTGTCACTCCTTCATATCGGATCATAGCAGGCGTTACTCCCTGAGGTATTTTATTGGATTCTTTCTGCGTTTTTTGCGCAGATGCTGGCGGAAAGTAAATTCGAAATCCGAAGTACGAAATTCGAAACAATATCAAAATCTTAAACTCGAATGTCCAAAACTGTTTCGAAAATTTGTTATTTGATATTCGAATTTCGGATTTGCCGCCTTAAACAGGCATGATTTTTCAAAGGTCTCTATTCATAATAGCGTTTTTAATGGCATATGATGATTAAAGAAAATGAGGAAGATAACATCTTTGTATCTTGAAATTTCAAGTTCAATCCAACCCCGATTTATGCTGGCTCTGAAACAGCAAAAAGGCATCGTTCGCGTTCTCAAACTCTACGAAATGGTTCTTACATCCGTTACGGGTGCAAATCTTAATGATTCCACCAAGTTCCAAATTAAAACCAATCATAGGAGCCTTGCAATCGCATATTTGATGTACGGGAAACGGGTTATCACAGTGGGGGCATGAAAATTCAGCAACAGAGCCAGGAATATCGTCTACATTTTCAAATAGTTTTTCGTAACTGCCATAAATCTGACTCAGGTAAATATGACCTACCTTTTTGCCGACTTTTGCCTGAAGCTCGATAGAGGGAAGATCGTCTACCTGTATCTGTGAATTCATCAGAGACTTACTGCAGTTTGGGCATTTTACCAAAATTTTAACAGGACCTGTAGCAGTCATATTACACCCCCTTGTCTTTCTAAACAGCATATTTAGTAAAATTCGCTTCGCTTCGTATAAAGTTATTATAAAGCAATAGACATATGCAGGTCAATGGAAAAAGCATTGCAAAGTATCGTACAGGGTGCGGCACGATTCTATAAACACGATAACTTATCTTTATCAGATGATTCCCCAAAGGAGATTTTTAAGGTATAAGATTTATAGAAAGATTCGTAAATTTCACAAAGAAATAACAATAATTTGTTTCGACAATGAAGAAGAAAAAAATGATTGGTTATATTTTACTGGTCGTCGTTCTCCTTGCAGTTTTCCTGGTATACTCTGTCCTGAAAGTCAGGGTTTCCCCCTCTGTTTTCGTTCCCAGACCGGATTCAAACCTTGGCAGTGATATCAATCAGCTATATGAGCATGTAGAACATTTAAGTGTCCGTATCGGATCGAGGAGTGTTTTTGAGTACGATAAGATAGAGGCGGCCAAACATTATATCGTATCTTTTCTTGAAGGTATGGGTTATGCCCCGGTACTTCAGAATTATACCTATAACGATAAAGTATACAGCAATATCATCGCATCGCGGGAAGGCGTGCAACGTCCCGATGAAACGGTAGTCATTGGTGCCCATTATGATACGGTTTATGGCACACCGGGTGCTGATGACAATGCCAGTGCCGTTGCTGTTTTGCTTGAAATGTGCCGGGCCCTGAAAGATTTTTCACCGGGAAGGACGTTAAAACTGATTTTTTTCACCCTTGAGGAACCTCCTGTATTCAGGACAAAATTTATGGGCAGCTACGTTTATGCAAGGGAGGCTAAGGCAAAAGGAGAAAATATTCGTGCCATGGTCTGTCTTGAAATGCTGGGATATTACGGTGATAAAAAAGGTGGCCAGACCTTCCCCCTTCCCTTCATGAATCTTGTGTATTCTTCCACACCCAATTTCATCGCCGTTGTTGGCAATTTAAAATCAAGAGGCCTGGTGAAGAGAATCGAAGGTTCCTTAAAGAAAAGTTCCAACATTCCCGTTGAGACAATGTCGACGGTCAGTTTTGTTCCCGGTGTGGATTTTTCCGACCACCGTTCATTCTGGAAGATGGGGTATGCCGCAGTCATGATTACCGATACCGCTTTTTATCGAAATCCGAATTATCACAGTGCGAGGGATACTATCGACACCCTGGATTTTGTCAGCATGTCGAGCCTTCTTGCGGGATTAATCCGGGCTGCTGAAGATTTAACGGAGTTTAATCCTCGGCTGAGATAAGTTCAAAAATAAAATTTCCGATTCCTGCCTTGCTTATTATTTTAACGGGGATTTTTTTCTCGTCTGCGGTAAACCATATTTTCAGTTTAGGGTCATCGCCCTTTTTAAAAACGTTTTCCAATCTTTCCATATCGGGTATTACTAAATAAGTGTCATATCTTTTTTCTGCAAGCTTGATAGTTTCTCGTTTCGAAACGGTGGCTTTTATGACAATGCACTTTTTCCCGTCGGAGACAGGTATTTCGATCACGCTATTTTCGTTCAATTCATGGAGACGAATGATAAAAAAGATAGATAACGGATCAAAAGTGCCCGGCACGACATGAATGGGCGACATTTTTTCACCGAAGCTTGAATAGGTGGCTTCGAGCTTTCCCCAGTCAAAATTTACGATGACATCGCGCGGGTGTTTTCCTGTGCTCAGCTTTTCATACAGGATGGTGCGGGTCAGGTCAATGTCTGTATATGAGTCCTGTCGTTCCCGAATTTTGTAAAAAAGATCAATTTCTGCATTGGTTTCCGTAACCATTGCAAAGTGGTAGGTCTCGATACCGTCGACTTTCTCCATGGGGAGGACTTCGATTACAGCCTCACCGGCCGGTATGACACCCCACTTTGCCTGGTATGTCAGTTTTTCGCCAGGATAAAAGGGAATGTGTTTGTCAGAAGCCTTCGTACTTCCGGTGAGAGTGAAAATCACTATGAGCGTGATCAGGATAAAGATATACGCATTGTTGTGACCTTTCAGTAGGAGACCTTTGCATAACGTCCCCTTTTGCCCAATTTCTGCGTCAGGCTCAAATTTTAATCCTCGAAATATCCAACATATTCCTGTGGTTAAAATTTTCGCCTTCCTTGAACTTGAACAAAATTGAACATTCTGCAAAGGTCTCAATATATGCACGTTTATCCTTCCCCGCGATCATACCATTTCTGAAAGGAACGTTACGGAATGATTTTTTCCAGAAGGCTGTCCACCGCTTCACCCGCGATTTCCTCGATTAGCGGTGTGGACTCATAGGCAGAGAGCCTGTTGTATCCGATCCCTAATCCTTCCCACATTAAAATATCCGATCTCATATTATTTCCTCTTGATAAATTTAACGGCTTCGTAAAAAGCTCTCTTGTAGTATAAAAGAGGGATGATTATGTGTCAAACAGAAAGTACCGTTTTTTTACGAGTCCACCAACCCTGAACCATTCAGATGTTATTTTATTTCTTCGTTTTATTGCTGCTTGCTGGTTTACCTTTTCTATTTTTTGCATACGGGGAAAAATCGAAAAAGGGTTTAAACGGTGCGAATTCAGTCATGGATCCCTTGGCCAGATTTGATGCGTCCATGCCCATATCAAGCCACTTTTTAAACTGATCATCGGCAAACGTTTTGTAGGAAAGATAGTTTTGAATGGTTTGATAGAGGTGTTTTTCGAAGAATTCGCTGAGCACATTTTCTCCGTATTGAATGAACAGGAGGAGTAAAGGTACGGGTAGAACATTTTTATTATTTTTTGCTTCTTCCAGGATAATCTGTGTAAGTACAAAGGCGGTGACATCTTCTTTGGTTTTAGCATCAATAATTTCCATGTGTTGACCCTGTTTAATCATGTGGCTTATATCATCGAGAGTTATATAAGCGCTCTTTCCTGTGTCGTACAACCGCCTGTTAGCATATTTTTTGATTAATATCTTGTCAGCCATTTTATTCCTCTCACTTTTAGAATTGCAATATTTTATAATATAATGCAACAAAAAATCAATATATTATTTTTTCGCATATACCTTGACAGGCCATTCATGTTTGTATATGTAATTATATCAATCTATTACTACAAATAACAATTATGGTGATACCAGAAAATAAATTGTTGCAATGCAACATTTTTCCTTGACAAATGAAAGTTATGTATTAAAATATACGTATTCAAGATCCATTACCAAAAAATAAAAAATATGAAGGAGGTACAAAAAATATGGATTTAGAAAAGATAATGAAGCAGACGATTGATTTTCAGAAGGCGACTTTTGACAACACCTTTAATGCCATGACCATGTTACAGGAGCAGGCGGAAAGAATGTCCAGCATGTTTCTGGGTCAGACCACAGGACTGCCCGAAGAAGGGAAAAAGGTCATTGGTGAATGGGTCGATGCCTATAAAAAGGGCCGT
>Ga0268277_1001476_pt1 | contig 15863 bp, 9 predicted proteins | sample saktaG_5_FD_190132 | JGI IMG/M metagenome (GOLD analysis project Ga0268277, IMG submission 190132) | Saline water microbial communities from Sakinaw Lake, British Columbia, Canada - sak_2010_1_5_50m | ecosystem: Environmental > Aquatic > Non-marine Saline and Alkaline > Saline ...
CACGATATTTACCTGATAAATCATAACAAAATGTTACACATTTTAGTCACTTAAGCCTGTTAGTGCCTGATAATCAGTATAGGACAGGGGACTGAAAATCCCTGTGTCGGCGGTTCAACTCCGTCCCCCGCCACTAACATTTCCCGTCGTGAACCGGCGGGATTTTTGTTTTTAGACCAACGGTCAATTTTCTAAATTTTACTTAATATTACTTAATTTTATGTTATAAAACCGGATACGGAACTGGATACCGGAACTTATATGTTTTAAACACTTGGAGCGTGAATTTATTTAATGAGTTTTCTGGTACCATCCGTACGACTTGATAAGAAACGTAATCGTGTTCAATTATAAGAGGCTCTTCCTTCCCATAGGTTTTCAACTTTGTAAACCATTTGTTCTTTTAACACCTTTTTATATTCGGAAAGCAATTTATCTTTTTGTTTTTTTGATATGCCAAATTTTTTCGATTCTGATAATCTATACTCTTTAAAATAATTGACAAAAAATTGAGACAAACTTAAAACAAATGATTTTGCTTCCTGAAGCGTAGATATAGCCTCCTCTTTTTTCCAAATATCATCATAAATCCGATATCTATTATTTCCAATCGGTTTAATTCCTAAGCATATACCATCTTCTAATTCTTCAGCGACTATTCCATACATATCAATAGAAATCTCACCCATCTTTTCAGATAGCTCCTTGACTATCTTTGTCCTTGGATGAACAGCATACCGCATCCAGTAGGTTTGAAATGCGCTCATAGATAATCCACGTCTGTATCTTGTTTCAAGTATCGGACGGTGTCGTTCTATTTCTACAACGAAGTATCCTTGTTGATTTGGATGGTCTTCATAAGACGCTCGATCTGAAAGTTTATTATCATTTATGTCCAACGGCCACCCATTTTCTTCAAAATAATTAATCAGCTCGCTGATTGGATCAAATTCTGTCATTTTTACCTCCCAATTGTTATTTATTGTTAGAAAATCAGTTCATTATTTATTATTACGCCTAAATTTCATTATATGGTAATATCTGGAATTCCCATGAAACATGTTAGATTGAAATAGTTGGATTGATGGTTGATTTACGAAATTATCCTAATAAATAGGATATTATTGAGAAAAATCTAATTGTATTTATAAAAGGAAAAATATTCTATTTATAAATACAATAGATTTGATAACTTGTATGAAGACATGTCTGATATCAAACCACTAGAACGCCAAATTCGAATTCTACAACAGTTCACACTGAAAAGTGAAATCACAGTTGATCGGCTATTTGAGTACTTTGAACGATTAGTCTCAAAACGAACCCTTCAGCGGGATCTGATTGCCCTTGCTTCCGCTAACGTCCCACTGAAAGAAACAAGAAAGGCACACGGACAAATCGCCTGGTCACTGGACCCCGATTATTTAAAATTTATTCCGATGACCTTGGGATTGGATGAATTTATTTCGTCATTATTGCTCAAGAGACTTGCCGGTATTTTTAAAAATACACCGATTGAAGCCGATATTCAAACCCTGGATAATAAAGTTAAGCAACTGATCACCGATGATGTTTTAGCCACCGGCGACCATCTCCAAAACCTGGAACCTTATTTCAGTTCCCTGCAGTTTGGCTATATCGATTACAGCAATTACGGAGAACAATTACAGAAGTATTTATTTGCAGCAATCAACCGTAAAAAGTGCAACATTAAATATAAATCGGCTTATACCGATCAGCCCAAGCAATTTACCGTCCATCCTCATTCCCTTCTGCTGCATCATGGAACCTTCTATGGGGTCGTCTTCCAGCCCAAACATAAGGCCTTCATTCATTTGCTGATTCATCGGATTCAGAGTATTTGCGTCGAGGAGGAATCTTTTGAAAGGAATCCGGAATTTAACCTGGAGAAATATGTTTCAGATGCCCTTGGTATCTGGCATGACCAACCGGAAATCGTACAGATCAAATTCTATCCAGAGGTGTCGATCCGAATAGCTGAACGAATTTGGCAGAAAAATCAGAAAATTATCCACAATCAAGACGGATCGATCATTCTGGAACTGAATGTAACGGTCTCTTATGAATTAGTTGCCTGGATTCTACGCTGGGGATCATTCGCGGAAGTATTATCTCCCTCCAAATTGGTTGAAATGGTCAGGTCGGAAGTAAAAAATCTCAATAAAATTTATTTCAGCAACTAGAACGACACAATCTGACCATCTGAAGAGTTATATTCACCCCTGATATTTAAATATTGGAGATGAGTATGAAAAAAGGTGTGTCATTTAGTGATATTTTGATTCATATTGCGCGACAGTACGAGGAAAATAACCATAAATATACAAAAGAGATTATCTCTCAAATGAGTCTAATCAAAAACGAACAATTATTACCCTCAAAATTAAACAGGGATGATATTTTAATTGCATCCTGGGCGTGGAAGAAGGTTTCGGTGGATAGTACCGTAAAATTCGAACCGATACGACTTTTAAACGAGGTATATAAGTGTCCGTCAAAGACCATACGACATCTCGGTAACATCTTAAACCTGATTCGCTACAGTATCATGGATTCACAGATTAAAAAGGTCACATCAAATTCCCAAAACAGGGTCGTGCGCATGGATATTGAAAAAGATATGTTGCTTGAAACCGAAGTGTTCTTTACAAAGGAATTCATACAGGGGTTACTATGTGGTAAGAAAAACGCCATGAAATCTTTATCAGGATATGGTAATAATAAGGAATTTATGGATGATTGGTTTGCCTATGTGTCAGCTGCCCAAGAAGTTGCCTGGACTCGATTCCGAGTGGGCCTTGGTGAAATGTTAGCTGAAGAATTATATTGTATGGCAAGAGCCTGGCAGACAATAGTAAAAAGGATGAGCAGGACCCGCCGGGTATTTCCATTATTACAATTGACCAATCAGTATCATCTCGATCATAGAGAACAAATTGTTATAATGAACCTCCTAAAGGATGAATTAGAGGGAGAAACAAGTAAAGTAGAAGACATTAAGCGAGTTATCAGTCAAAATCGATACGAGATGTTGAAAAACCAGGCGTATTTCGAAGATAGTTCGAAACTTGTGACAAATGCCATAATCGAAAGCGAAAGCGTTGCCGGTTTCAAGTCTCCTACAGAAATACGACTCTGCTCGGATATAATCAGTAAATTGATGGATGAAAGATCTATTGATCCCAAAAACCAAATAAAAGAAATGCTTAAGGGGAATGATATTTTTTCTTACCAGGAGCCGGAGCAGGAATTTGCTAATTTGATACTGGAAAAGGAGAAGAAAGACATTCTTTTAAATGGAATCAATCAATATCAGAATAATATCACAGATACATTAATAAACTGGGGAATATACGATTCTAAACAGGCAGGCAATAACTCCGGATTATTGGTTCTACTCTACGGTCCCCCGGGAACCGGAAAAACCTATTGCGCCCACGCGATTGCACATTATCTGGAAAAACCATTGTTGACGACTGACATCTCGAAATTACTATCTTGTTGGGTAGGCGAAAGCGAGCAGAATGTTCGAAGGCTATTTAGCACTTATGAGAAAATTCATAAACGTATTAAAAATTCACCGGTTCTTTTATTGAATGAAGCAGATCAGTTCCTAACCAAGCGTGGTGAGGCCAACCGTTCTGTAGACCGGATGTATAATCAGATGCAAAATCTTTTTCTGGAGGCTTTTGAGAATTTTAAAGGGATTTTAGTGTGTACAACCAACTTACGGGACAATTTAGACCCTGCTTTCAGTCGCAGATTTCACTTGAAACTGGAATTCCCATTGCCGAAGTTTGAAGAACGGGAAAAATTATGGAAATTACATTTGCCAGACACAATCCCTGGAGTTGCTGAAATAGATATCAATTCCTTGGCGAAACGCTATGAATTGAGCGGCGGCCAGATTTCAGTGGTTGTTAAAAATGCCGCAACAGAATCTGCTGGTCGCCCGATTAAAGAAAGAGTCCTGGTGCAAGGTGATTTGGAAAAATATTGTATTCTTGAGATGGAAACAACTTTTGGTTGCGATAAAAAGAAATATGGATTTATTAACTAGGAAAGTGATCTATGCCAAAATACTTCACAAAATCCCGTTTCGCAGTTGCTCTTCAGTGCCCATCCAAATTGTACTATCTTGACAAACGTGAAGAATACGCTAACCAGAAAATTGAAAATGAATTCCTTGAGGCGCTTGCCGAAGGTGGATTCCAGGTTGGCGAATTGGCCAAACATTATTTTCCTGGTGGGACGGACATTAAAATCCCCAATTATAATGACGCTTTAGCCCAAACAGACGAATTGCTCAAAAGGGAACGAGTCATTATCTATGAGGCTGCGGTCAAATTTGAGAATTTCTTTATTCGTATCGATATTCTGAAAAAGACCGGTAACACGCTCGAACTAATTGAAGTCAAAGCCAAATCATTTCATCCTGAAGAAGATCGGTTCACAAACACAAAAGGCTATCTCGATAGTGCCTGGTTACCCTATTTACAGGATGTGGCTTTTCAAACCTGGGTGACAGAAAAGGCATTTCCGGATTATGTTATCGAACCACACCTGATGATGGCAGATAAATCAAAAACTACAACCGTGGATGGGCTGAACCAGTTTTTTCGGGTGAAGGAAAATGAAGCCGGCCGGAAAGAGGTCATCCTGACCATTCCGGAGATCACTCCGGAGGTTTTAGGAGAACAGATTTTAGTTCAGATCCCGGTTAGAGAGTATGTTGATCAGATTCTGAAAGGAACGGACAAGGATCCCAATAAAAGGAGTTCGGAAGAACAGAAATCCTTTATCCGCAGGGCTAAAGAATATGCCCAATATTTCCAGTCCGGACAAAAATACCCGGTCACTATCGGGGCCAAATGTGCGGATTGCGAATTCCGATGTAACGAAAAAGCCCGGCTCGACGGTTTGAAGGACGGTTTCCAGGAATGCTGGCAAACAGCGACGCAAGGTAAATACAACCCATCACTAAATCATATTTTTGAAATCTGGAACTATCGAAAGAAAGATGAATTAATTAATGCCGGCAAATACCATATCCAAGATATAACGGAAAATGACATTTCTCCAAAACCTGACAATAAACCGGGGATTTCCGGTTCCGAACGACAGTGGCTGCAGATTAGGAAAGTGCAGAACAATGATCCCTCGCCTTTCATCGATTTTGAGGGCCTGGAAAAAGAGCGGGTTCATTGGAGATATCCTCTACATTTCATCGACTTTGAAACCAGCGCTGTTGCGATTCCATTTAACAAAAATAGAAGACCCTATGAAGGAATAGCGTTTCAGTGCTCGCACCACATTGTTTATAACGATTACAAGATCGAACATCGCGGACAGTTTCTTTCAACAGAATCCGGAAAGTTCCCCAATATTAATTTTATCCGATCCCTGAAGAAAGAACTGGAGGAAGATGAAGGGACAGTCTTTCGCTATGCGGCCCATGAAAACACATTCCTGAATATCATTTACCGGCAACTGTACGAGTCATCAGCGGAAGAAATTACGGATAAAGACGAACTAATGGTTTGGATTAAAACGGTCACCCATTCCACCGACAGGGCCCCGGAAAAATGGTGTGGTCCACGTGACATGGTAGACATGTGGCAACTGGTGAAACGCTATATTTACTTTCCGGAAACCCACGGCTCCAACTCCATCAAGGCCGTATTACCGGCGACTCTGCAATACTCGAAATTCCTGCAAGATAAATATTCTCAGCCCATTTATGGTTCTGAAAAAGGAATTAAAAGTCTGAATTATAGGGAATGGATTTGGATACAGCGTGATGGCCAAGGGCATATCAAAGACCCGTACAAGTTACTGCCACCTTTATTTGAAGGAGTTGGTGAATCACTTCTGGACGGTCTGGTTTCTGATCAGCATCTTGCTGATGGCGGAGCAGCCATGACAGCCTACGCTAAACTTCAGTTCACGGATATAAATGATCTGGAACGTAGAAAAATCGAAGAAGGACTACTCCGATATTGTGAATTGGATACCATGGCGATGGTAATGATCTGGGAGTTTGTGTATGCTTTATAATATGAGTGGAGCAGAGAAGATTTTCGGTGCAATATAATCTTAGAAAGAAGCAGATCGGTTCATGAGTATAAAATAATGGACTTACATTGGAATTAATATGGACAAATATCTCATCGAATCCTGATAATAAACGAATCATTTAAAATCAGTGTTTCCGAGGGGTAGAGTAAATTTCCCACAGTTCGCTTGACTACCAGACTCCAAGTGAAGTATATTTTGACAGAGAAGCCTTATGGAAAATACGCTAACATGCCCAATTTCTGTTCATAATTAAATGAAAAAATACACCTTAAACTCAACCAAATACTGTCCAATGAATAGGGTCAACCTTATAAGTAATAAAACAACATGATAAACGCCATAGACAATGAAAAAAGAAAGATGACAGAGATAGAGAATGATTGGACCAAATAGATTGCTAAAGTGAAAAAAGAGCACACCGTACATACCAGTCGTACCATTATGTTTAGCGAACTCGGTCGCATAATGTCTTATGTTGCAAATCGGAATTCGCTAGAAAATGCCTTCAATGACAATGTGATAGGGAAACTTTCAAAATCGAACCAGGAAAAAACCAATCGTTATTTAAAACAACTTTACGGATTTGATCTAGGTGAGCCTTTTTTTGCTTCATTTACTTGGTTTTGGAAAAGGGTCCCTGAAAATGAACATGCCGTCATTACATTACTTTTGGCCATTAAAAATGATTTTTTACTAGCCGAAAGCATTGATGTTGTTATGAATATGCCTATTGGCGGAAAAGTAACCATTGAGATATTGGAGAACAATATTCAGAAACAGCACCCTAACCGATATTCCACGGTGACCCTTCACTCGGTTGCGAGAAATATTGTTTCATCCTGGAAACAAGCCGGTTTCATTTTAGGTAAAGTAAAAAATATCAGGACACAACCCAATATTGGCTTTGGGACTGTTCCTTTTGCGCTCCTGCTGGGCTACCTGTGTGGTATGAGAGGAGACTTCCTTTTATCATCGAAATATATCAGGGCACTTGGTTTGACCGAATCAAGACTGCGGGATTTGATTTCTGAAGCGGCTAAAAGAGATCTTTTGCAGTACCAATATTCCGGTCACGTCACCACAATTCTGTTTCCCAAACCATTAAAAGAAATTAGGGAAAATGGCAAACAAGATTGACACATTATTGTCAGCCTTCGAGATTGTTATCCGGGAACCCTGGACGGGGACGCTGTCTGTATCCGAGCGGGTGATGTTCCTGGTGTATGATCCCGCCGAGCAGAGAAAAATTGATTTTCGTTTGACGGATTTTGAATCGGCTACGATAAAAGCAGGCAAAAAGTGTGTATTAGTTTCTCTCAAATCCTGTTTTCCCGCCTGGATGTCCAAGCATGAATACCGGGAAGAGTATTTCCGTACTCCGAAGTTTTTGGTAGACCAATTGGATAGGGAGTTTAAGAAGTACGCTACGGATTTTTTAAATGATGCAATCCTACGATGCCAAACAGATGAAAAGACTCTCGTTGCAATCAGGGATGTTTCTTCCTTATTTGGTTTTGCCCGTCTTTCAGATATACTGAATGCTGTGAATCCCAAATTCAAAGGCAGATTGATGATTTTCTTTCCCGGTGAATATGAAAAAAATCATTATCGCTTGTTGGATGCTCGCGATGGATGGAGTTACTTGGCACGCCCTATAACTGTTTAAACATGGCGATAACTATGAAAATTAGAGACCTTTTTGTAATGAATCCGGATGACAACAATCTCGTGAATGATGGGGTTGTTAATATTAATACAGCCAAAGATCCAAACGGGCTGAAAATCATTCGTCACGAACTGAAAACTTTCGTTTGTGAAGGAGAGTATCAAAGAGGGATATACCGGATTCTTGATACATACCTTAGACACATTGGTCAACCCAAACAACCTGCTGTTTGGGTGAGCGGCTTTTTTGGCAGCGGTAAATCGCATTTGATAAAAATGCTCGCATACTATTGGGACGATTACAAATTCCCAGATGGGGAGACGGCGCGAACCATAAAACCATTGCCTCAAGATATTCATGAGGGGCTGGTGGAACTTGATCGAAAGCAAAAAATATATGGCAGGCTCTCGATTTCAGGAACTTTAAAAGACTTTCCATCCAACGATATCCGCTATTCCTTCCTTCAACTTCTACTCAATGCTCTAGGTTTGCCGCAACAATATCACCATTTTAAATTCATTTACTGGGCTAAACAAGAAGGCATATTGGATGGTCTTAAATCATTGATCGAGTCGCAAGGAAAGAATTTTAACAAAGAGCTTGAGCTTCTTTTTGTTTCTTCGGCCATAGCCAGAGCAGTTCTACAATTAAAACCTGAGTTCGCAGAAAATGAAGCCAAGGTAAAAGAAGCTTTTAGCGCTCAGTTCATGCGGGTGGATCACCTTGATCGAAATCAAATTATCAATACCATCAAGGATGAAGTTCTCCCCATGTTTTTTGGAGATAAAATACCGTGCACCATCATCGTATTGGATGAAGTGCAGCAATTTATTGGACAAGACGGTGACAAAACCATTGACATCCAAAATTTAGCTCAGGATATCTGCGATCATTTTGATGGAAAATTCCTTTTGATTGGATCTGGACAGAATGCCTTAGCCGAGACTCCCCAATTGAGTCCACTTAAAGACCGGTTTTCAGTCGCGGTGAATCTGACAAATACAGATGTAGAAACCGTCACTCGTAAAACGGTGCTGGAAAAGAAAACCAGTGCTTTAACCACAATCAACCAAAAACTGGAAGATTCATTGGGCGAAATATCCCGAAACCTTGCTGGTTCTGTTTTCGGATACACTACCGACGATAAACAAATGTTAGCAGCTGATTACCCGATCCTGCCTTCCACACGTAAGTTTTGGAAGAAAATCCTTCAGGTAATCGATACGGCTGGCACCTCTGGGCAACTGCGAAGTCAGTTGAGAATTGTGGATGAAAGCATAAAAAAGGTCGCCGAAAAAGAATTGGGGTATATCGTTCCTGCCGACTTGATTTTTGAACAGAAACAATCGCAATTGCTGATGAATGCCCTGCTTCTCAATGAAACCAATAATCTCATCGAGGAACGCAAAGCCAAGGACGGCGACGCTCTTCTGGAAGGCCGCATTCTGAGCGTGGTGTTCCTCATTGATCAATTACCCAAAGATTTGTCAGGTATCCGGTTGCTTTCTGATGTCAATACTATCACGGACCTTATGCTGGATAATGTCAATCAGTCGTCCGATATTTTTCGAAACAAAATAAAGGACCTCGTAAATAAATTAGTAGAAGAAAAGATATTGATGCCCGTTGGGGATGAGTTCAAACTCCAGACGAAAGTAGGAACCGAGTGGGAACAACAATTCACCAGCCATGTCATCAAACTGCAGAACTCGGGCGAAGATCAAATTCAGCGTCTGCGAAAAGAAAAGATTGTCGCCCATATCAAAATAAAAACGAATGCAATCAATGTCCTCCAGGGTGTCTCTAGAATAAAACGGGAATTTGATCTATGGGATAAAATGGAACGGCCCAATACCGAAAGTAAACTCAATCTTTGGGTTCGGGACGGATGGAATGAGAGTGAGTCTAACGTACTAAATGAGATCAGAGCAGAAGGAACTTCATCGCCAATTGCCTATATTTTTGTGCGTAAACTACGCGACCAAGATTTGAGGAGCGAAATCATCAAGTACCTGGCTTCTGGAGCAACGCTCGACGCGATGGGAATTCCATCTTCTCCGGAAGGGGAACAGGCCCAAAAAAGCATGGAGACCCGAAAGGGATATGCACTTCAAAATATCACAGAATATGTGGAGGCTATTTGTAAGGATGCCAAAGTCTATCTCGCCGGAGGATCGTTGATCGATTCTGGGAGATTGGCAGAGAATATCAGGGAAGCGCTCGACGGGATAGCCGATCGCCAATTCAGCGAGTTTAAAAACAAAGGCGATTATAAAGACTGGGACAAAGCGCTTACTCAGGCATTGGCGAAAAATCCGGAAGCATTGAAAAGAATTGGCTTTACCGGCGAACCCAAAGATCACCCCATAGCCGTTGAATTACTGCGGTTTATAGGTAACCAAAGCAAACAGGGTAAGGAAATGCGCAATCATTTTATGAAAGCACCATACGGTTGGAGCCAGGATGCGATTGACACCATTTTGCTGATGCTAAGACTGACCGATCATCTGACTTGCACGGAATCCGACCTGAAGGTTGCTAACATGAATGCCGCAGTTTTTAAAAAGGAAATCCATACGCTTTCCGTTCCTGAAAAAATGAAATTGCGGAAATTGTACATTGATGCGAAGTGTGGCGGCAAACCGGATGATGAATTTGAGGATTCCAACACTTTTTTAAGGGTGCTTCAGGCACTTACAGAAAAAATCAGCGGGGATGCGCCCTTGCCTGAACCCATCAATACCCAGTTCCTTAAAGACATTGAGAATCTTGACGGCAACGAACGGTTGTTGCGGATTCTTCAGGAACAGGAAGATTTACGAAGCAAACTCACTGACTGGAAGTCCAAAGCCGAATTAGTAGACAGTCGGTTACCCGGCTGGAACCAGATTTCCGCCTTATATTTCTACCTACCGGCTCCATTTGAATCTTTGAAAGAAGAATGCGATGCCCTGCGGGAAGACCGGCTAATCTTCAACGAACCGGATCCTATTTTACCGCTTCTGAATCGAATAATATCTGCTCTGAATGAAGCCTTAAAAGAGGCTAAAACTATCTACAACGACCGTTACGATCTTCGTATGAAAGAGATTCAGACAAATGAATACTTTGCCAAACTCGCTACTGAAGAACAACAGCGCATTCTGGCTAAAAACCAACTGCTAACTAAAGCGGAAATCAAACATGCGGACGCTCAGGCACTGATCAATCATTTGCATAAAATTTCCCTGGATACTTGGCGAACTAAAATTGCCGCCCTGCCTGATCAGTTTCAGTCTGCCATTGATGAGGCGATCTCTTTGTCAGCTCCTACGGCAGAAACATATAGTTTACCCAAGCAAACGCTAAATTCTGAAAGAGAGATTGATACCTATGTGGAAAGACTCAGAAAAGAATTGAAAGTAATCATTAAAAAAGCCGGATCAGTAATCTTAAAATAGATCATATATCCTATGTCCAAAAAGCAAACCAACGAACTTCAATACAAGGAACTGCTTAACTCCGTAAAGGAACAGATACGTTTCAGCCGGATCAAGGCCGCCCTTTCGGTGAATGCGGCTTTGATTCAATTGTATTGGAATATTGGTAAAATGATCGCTCAAAACCAGGCCTTATTTGTTGGAAGAAACAACTACATCGACCAGTTGACCAAGGACATTCATTCAGAATTTCCGGAAATAAAAGGCTTTTCAAAAAGAAACCTGTTTGTCATCAGAAGTTTTTACCTTTTCTATTCGTCTGCTTCAGTGCAGCAAGTTGCTGCACTGAGGTTTACTGACCTTGCAAAAACCCAACAGATTGTTAAACAAACACCTTCAGAGGTAAATGATGAACTTTTAGTGCAGCAACTTGTTGCACTAATTCCCTGGGGGCACCATATCCTCCTGCTTACCAAGGTGAAGGAACCTGAACAAGCTATTTTTTACATCCAACAAACCATTGAATACAATTGGAGCCGTTCGATACTGACTCTGCAAATCGAGCAAAACCTCTTTGCACGACAGGGTAAAGCCATCACCAATTTCAAAACCACCCTGCCCGAAAAGCAAGCCCTTATGGCCCAGCAAATGCTGAAAGACCCGTACAACTTTGGTTTTTTGACCCTTGAACCGGAGGTACAGGAGCTGGAAATTGAAAAACAACTCACCGACCACATCACCAAATTCCTGCTCGAACTGGGCAGGGGTTTTGCCTTCATCGGCAGGCAGTACCCACTGGAGGTGGGCGATAAAGATTACCGCCTCGACTTACTGTTTTACCACATCCGCTTGCGGTGCTTTGTGGTGATTGATCTGAAAACCGGAGAGTTTCAACCCGAGTTTGCCGGTAAAATGAATTTCTACCTTTCTGTGGTCGATGACCATCTGAAGCAGGAAGGCGACCAACCCTCCATCGGCATCATTCTTTGCAAAAATAAAAACGGGATTGAAGTGGAGTATACCCTGCGGGGAATGAATAAGCCTATTGGAGTAAGCGAGTTTATGGTTTCAACCACTTTACCTGCCGAACTTCGACACAGCATGCCAACCGTTGAAGAATTTGAAAACGAACTAACAAAGAACTTTGAATAAATGGCCGTATTAACTCCATCTCAAAGAAACGTCCTCGAAAAAACCGTCATTCAGGCTCGCAGACTGGCCGAAACCGGCGCCCGGAACGCCCTGCAGGCGCTGGCCGTGAACGAAGCAGAGCCTTTCTCCCATCAAACGCTCGAACAACGTTCTTTGCGTAACCGCTTGCGCAATAAAGCCCGGTTATTGGGCGATGAATTGCTCGCCAATGGAGAGCAACAGATCGATCACCTCGTTTATGAATTGACTTACGAGTACTGGCACCAGATGCTTTTTGCTCAATTCCTCGAATCCAACAACCTGTTGATTCATCCCGAAGGTGTGGCGGTCACGATGGAAGAATGTGAAGAGTTGGCCAGAGAAGAAGGGCACACCGACAAATGGTCTGCGGCGGCTTTTTATGCCTCAAAAATGTTGCCCGCTATCTTCCGGGTGGAAGATCCCCTGATGCAGGTGGAATTCGCTCCCAACGACCGCATTGCCCTGGAAAGCCTTCTCGAAAACCTGGACAAATCCATTTTCAGTGCGGATGATGCTTTAGGCTGGGTCTATCAATTCTGGCAAAGCGAAGCCAAAGAAGCCATCAATAAAAGCGGCGCTAAAATCAACGGGGAAAGACTTCCCGCCGTCACACAGCTGTTTACTGAACCATACATGGTACATTTCCTGATTGACAATACCCTCGGCGCCTGGTGGGTAAGCCGCAATCCCGGCCTTACACCACCAGTAAAGTTTGAATATCTAAGGTTCTTGGAGGATGGCTCACCGGCAGCAGGAAAATTTGAAGGCTGGCCCGATAAAACTGCAAACATAACCACCCTCGACCCCTGCATGGGTTCCGGTCATTTTGTGGCTTCGCTCTTTCCGGTCTTGGCCCGACTGCGGATAGTCGAGGAAAACTTGAGCAAAGAAGAAGCCACTGACAAAGTCATCAGCGAAAACCTGCACGGCCTTGAGCTTGATCCACGCTGTACCCAGATTGCCGCCTTCAACTTAGCCCTGACTGCCTGGAAGTTTTGCGGACATTACAAGGAACTCCCGGAGATGCACTTAGCCTGTAGCGGCATCGCACCCAAAGGGAAAAAAGAAGATTGGGTGAAGTTAGTCGGTAAGGTGAGCGATGCGGTATTGAAAATCCGTATGGAAAACGGTATGCGGGTAATGTACGACCACTTCCAGTTAGCTCCAGAACTGGGCAGTCTGCTCGATCCTTCCACTATTAAATCTGACGCCTTCACCGCCAGCTTTGAAGAACTGCAACCTATTCTGCATAAAGCCCTGGAAGGTGAAGCCGATAAGGACCTGATCGAGCGCGGCGTCATGGCATCCGGAATTGCCAAGGCCGGACAAATGCTGGCAAAGAAATACACCCTTCAGATTACCAATGTGCCGTATTTGGGGAAGGGTAAGATGGATGAGATACTGGCGGATTATGCGCTGAGAAATTACCCGGACGCAAAAGCAGACCTGGCAACTGTTTTTTTAGATCGACTTTTAAAAACGTGTAAAATAAGCGGGACGATCAGCACCGTCTTACCTCAGAATTGGTTATTCCTGACTACATATAAAAAATTCAGAGAAACACTCCTTAAGAATGAATTCTGGCAATTTGTGGCAAGACTTGGACCAGGCGCTTTCAGTCAAATCTCAGGAGAAGTTGTAAAAGCTATCCTCTTCGTTATTTCGCGCCAAAAATCAGATCATACACACCTGTTTTCCGGTCTCGACGTTTCGGATGCTTCCAACGTCATCGTAAAAGATTCTGCACTGAAAACTACTGAACTCAAGACCGTGAATCAAGCAGAGCAGTTGGGAAATCCGGATGCCTCAATTGTCTTTGATGTTAATCATGGTTTTGATAATCTCGAAAAATACGCCGATTCTATAAAAGGGACTGATACCGGAGATGATCCTCACTATGCAAGATTATTTTGGGAAATTAATGATTGCTCATTCCCATTGTGGATGAAATATCAATCATCCCCGAATGGAAAAAACAGTTACGACGGAAAAACACGTGTCCTACTGTGGGAAAATGAAAGTGGTGATTTTATCAATAATTCAACAGGAACGATAAGAAGAAGGGATACTTTGTATAAACATGCAATTGCAATTAGATTAACAGGAACATTAAAAGCATCGTTATTTACCAGTGCCTTATTTGATACAAATACAGGAGCAATCGTTGCGAGAGATGTAATGCATTATCCCGCCATATTCTCTTATTGTGAGGGAAAAATTTTCAATGCAGAGGTAAGAAAGTTAAATCAAAAACTCAATGTTACAAATGCAATCTTAGGTAAAATTCCTTTTAATTTAGATTACTGGCAAAAAGTTGCAGCCGAGAAATATCCAAACGGATTACCCAAGCCATATAGTGATGACGTCACTCAGTGGTTATATCACGGACATCCGATCAAATCTGAGACGCCTCTGCAGGTGGCGGTTGCCCGTTTGCTGGGTTACCGCTGGCCGGCCGAGAGCGATACCGAGATGGATCTGGCGGATGAAGCCCGGCAACTTATTGCAGAGATAAAGGCATTCGACCATCTATCGGACGAAGATGGCATCCTGTGCCTCCCTTCCGTGAATGGGGAAAGCGCCGCCGCGGAAGTTTTACGCTGTTATCTTCAGCAAGTATGGGGCAGCGCTTGGCGTAACCAAACCATCGAGGAACTGCTGAAGAAAGAAGGATCAGCCAAATCCAATCTGGAAGAATGGCTGAGGGAAGAATTTTTCATTCAGCATTGCAAGGTGTTTCAGAACCGTCCGTTTATTTGGCACATCTGGGATGGTCGCAAAGACGGTTTCGGCGCATTGGTAAACTACCACAAGCTCACTAAAGAGAACCTGCAAAAACTCATCTACACTTATTTGGGCGATTGGATTCGTCAATGCGAAAGCCGTCTGAAAAACGGTGACAGTGGGGCCGACGGTCAGCTCAGCGCCGCTCGGAAACTCAAAGAGAAACTGGAGCTCATTCTCGAAGGCGAAAGTCCTTACGATATCTTTGTCCGCTGGAAAAAACTCGGAGAGCAGCCCATCGGCTGGGAGCCGGACCTGAATGATGGTGTGCGGCTGAACATTCGCCCGTTTATACAAGCCGATGTTCTGCGCAAAAAGCCCAATATCAAATGGGGCATTGACCGTGGCAAAAATCCTCCGGGGAGCCCATGGGGCGAGATCAGGGAAAATGACAAGCATTTAACACTCGCTGAAAAAAGAGCTGCGAGAGAAAAGAGGTAGAATAGTATATGGAAAAAAATGTCTATTCAATCGAAGAAGTATTTGCTGGCAAATTCTTTAACATACCCGATTATCAAAGAGGATTTGCCTGGGAACAAAGGCATTGTGAAGACCTATTAAACGATCTGGAATTACTACCTCAAAATTTTAATCATTATACTGGGACTGTCGTATTTCACCCAAATGGTTCCGAAAACCAAGATAATGAGGGCTCACAATACAAAGGCTTTGATATAGTAGATGGGCAACAACGGATTACCAGCATCGTTATCCTATTACTC
>Ga0268277_1001478_pt1 | contig 15858 bp, 12 predicted proteins | sample saktaG_5_FD_190132 | JGI IMG/M metagenome (GOLD analysis project Ga0268277, IMG submission 190132) | Saline water microbial communities from Sakinaw Lake, British Columbia, Canada - sak_2010_1_5_50m | ecosystem: Environmental > Aquatic > Non-marine Saline and Alkaline > Saline ...
TTCGCAAGTTGCTTTTGAGACAAGAATTTATCCAAAAGAGCATCAGCCCCATTTTGAAAAAATGACTGAGAATGATAAGATTTTTTTTGCCGATGCTTTGCAAAAAGCGCTTAATAAGATTTATAAAGCGCTGAATAATCCTCCTTATAACTTCTATATTCATACGGCTCCCTCAAGCGAGGAAAGTCATGATAATTATCATTGGCATTTGAATATTCTTCCAAAAACATCAAACTGGGCTGGTTTTGAACTTGGAGCAGGTATAGAGATAAGCAGTATTGAACCGGAAAAAGCGGCAGAGTTTTTAAGAAAACAATAAGAATATGGGATTTATTTTTGGAGCAATTATTAATTGGGGGTTAAATTTAATTTCAGGAATAGGATACTTAGGAATAACTTTATTAATGGCTGTTGAAAGCTCTTTTATTCCGTTTCCTTCTGAAATTATTATTCCTCCGGCAGCTTATCTGGCTCAGCAGGGAGAAATGAATATTTTTTTTGTTATTCTTGCTGGAATAATCGGAAGCTTATTAGGGGCACTAGTAAATTATTTTTTAGCTTATACATTAGGAAGAAAGGTTGTTTATTCTTTGGCTAATTACAAGATATTTAGATTTTTATTAATAAACAAAGAAAAAGTAATTAAGGCAGAAGGATACTTTTTAAAGTATGGAAATTTTTCTACACTTATGGGAAGATTTATTCCTGCAGTAAGACAGTTAATTTCTATTCCAGCTGGATTTTCCAAGATGAATCTTAAAAATTTTATATTTTATACTTTTATAGGTTCTAGTATTTGGGTTGTTGTTTTGGCTGTTTTGGGTTATGTCTTCGGTTCAAATAAAGAACTAATTGCTGAATATTATGGATATCTTTCTATATTTTTTATCGCTTTATCAATAATTTTGATAATAGGTGTAATTATAAAAAAGAAAATAAAAAAATGAATAATAATAAGCTTTTAATTATAGCTAATTGGAAATGCAATCCTTCTACTCAAAAAGAAGCTGAGCATCTTTTTACAGCTGTAAAAAAAGAGATAAGAAAAATTGATAAGACAGAAGTAGTTATCTGTCCGCCGTTTATTTATCTACCTCTTTTTAAGCAAAAGCGGAAAAATGCGCGACAATCCAATACTATTCAACTTGGAGCGCAAAATTGTTTTTGGGAAAACAAAGGAGCTTATACTGGAGAGATTTCTCCTTCAATGCTTAAAGATTCTGGATGTAAATATATTATTATTGGTCACTCAGAAAGAAGAAGTTATTTTAACGAAGCAGATAATGATATTAATAAAAAAATAAAAGCTGTTCTTAAAAATCAGATGAAGCCCATTTTCTGTGTTGGTGAAAAAGACAGAGATTCTTTTGATTCTGAAGGAAAGTCAATAAATGAGATGAGTTTAATTATTAGTGAACAAATTGAAAAAGGATTAGCAGAAATTTCTCAATCAAGAATCTCAAGCGTTATCATCGCCTATGAACCTATTTGGGCGATTGGCACAGGAATACCGTGCTTGCCTGATGATGCTATGAAAGCAGCCCTGTTAATAAAAAAGACATTAACGGGTCTCTATAATAGGTCAATTGCTGAGAGAGTTAAAATTCTTTATGGAGGAAGCGTTATCAGTCAAAATGCGATTGATTATATTAAAGGCGCAAATATGGATGGCTTATTAATCGGAGGATCCTCTCTTAACGCAAGTGAGTTTATTAAGATTATTAATAGGGTTATCTTATGAAATTTCTAAGAGATTTTAATTTTAAAAAAAAGAAGGTTCTTTTTAGAGCTGATTTTAATATTCCATTAAGCAAAGACAAAGAAATAGACAATAAAGAAGACTGGCGCATTGAAGCTACTTTGCCAAGCATAAATTATTTATTGGATCGAGGGGCAAGCATTATTCTTTTATCCCACTTAGGCAGGCCAAAAGGCAGAATAATAGAAAATCTGCGATTAAATTCTGTTGTCAGGAGGTTGGAAAAACTCTTAAAAAAAGATATTGTTAAACTAAATAGCTGTCTAGGACCAGAAGTAAAGGACAAAATTGAGAACATGAATCTTGGAGAAATTATTGTTTTAGAAAATATTCGCTTTTATCCAGAAGAAGAAAATAATGATTGTGATTTTGCCAAATTACTAGCAAGTTATGGAGATATCTATGTTAATGATGCTTTTAGTGTGAGTCATAGAGCCCATGCTTCTTTAGTTGGCATTCCAGAGTTTTTACCATCTTGCGCTGGCTTGCTTCTTGAAAAAGAAATAAATGCTCTTTCTGGCGTTTTAGAAAATGCAAAAAGGCCTTTAGTTGTTATTATTGGCGGAGCAAAAATTTCCACTAAAATTAAATTCATAAAGAAATTTTTAATTAAAGCTGATGATTTGCTTTTAGGCGGGGCCTTGGCTAATACTGTTATTGCTGCAAAAGGATTTGCTATTGGAAAATCTATTAGCGAACAAGGAATGATTGAAGATATTAAAAAAATGGATTTAACAAACATCAAACTTCATTTGCCGGTTGATGCGGTTGCTTCTGTTGATCCTTCTGGAAAAAAGGGTTCAAGAATTGCTCCTATTGGCAAAACAAAAGAAGATGAAATGATTTTAGATATAGGTCCGGATACAATAGAGCTTTTTAAGAATATTATTTCTCAAGCTGAAACAATTATTTGGAATGGGCCCATGGGAATAATTGAAGTCAAAGAATTTATTAATGGGAGCATGCAAATAGCTCAGTTAGTTGCCAATAGTAAAGCTTTTTCGATTGTCGGTGGTGGAGATAGTATTTATTTATTGGAAAAAGTAGATTTATTAGATAAGATTGATCATATTTGCACTGGCGGAGGAGCTATGCTTAAATTTTTAGCAGGCGAAAAACTTCCTGGGATAGAGGCATTAAACTAAATTTTTAATTATGAGGTGGAAAATTAAACCTAAAGCGCCGAGCGCTTTTTTAAAACAATTTCCAGAATACTCTCCTTTAATTTGCAATCTTCTTTATAATCGGAATATAAAAACACAGAAACAGATTGATGAGTTTTTTAGCCCTGATTATTTAGATGACATCCATGATCCTTTTTTACTTAAAGGAATGAAAAAAGCTGTAGAGAGAATTGTCAGAGCAATAGAAAAAAAGGAAAAAATATTTATTTATGGTGATTATGATGCCGATGGGGTTTGCTCATCAGCGATCTTATTTTTAACTCTGAAAAAATTAAAAGCAAAAAGACCTGAAATTTATATACCAAACAGAAACGAAGAAGGTCATGGCTTAAATAAAAACGCTATTAGTTTTTTATCTAAAGAGGGGGCAAAATTAATTATCACAGTTGATTGTGGATGCGTTGATTTTGAAGAAGTAGATTTGGCCAAGTCTTTGGGAATTGATGTTATTATTACTGATCATCATCTATTAAAAGATAAGCTTCCAAATGCTCTGGCCTTAATTGATCCTTTTCAAAAAGGAGATAAATATCCTTTTAAAGAATTAGCAGGGGCAGGAGTTGTTTATAAGCTTGCCTGCGCTCTTTTGAAATCTTTTAAAAATAATTCTTTTGAAAAATGGTTACTTGATCTGACAGCTATTGCTACTGTAGCTGATATGATGCCTATTATTGGAGAAAATCGCGCTTTAGTTAAGTATGGGCTTGGAGTTTTAGCTCAAACAAAATGGCCCGGTCTTCAAGAATTAATGAAAGTTTCTGGTATTAGTCCAAAAATTGTTCATTCTTCTAAAAATGGAGAAGCTCCTTCGACTAATCTTAATGTTCATATGCTTGGCTTTGCAATTGGGCCAAGATTAAATGCGGCTGGCCGAATGGATCATGCCAATATTGCCTATAATCTTCTAGTGGCAAAAGATAAAAGAAAAGCAAGTATTTTAGCTGAAGAGATTAATAAGAACAATACAAAAAGGCAAAGTTTGACAGATAAGATTGTTCAAGAAGTAGAAAAGCGCTTAGATAAAAAAAAGATTAAGAACAAAAACTCTAAATTTATTTTTGAAGGAGATCCTTCCTGGCCAGTTGGTTTAGTTGGTCTGATTGCAGCCAAAATTACTGGAAAATATAATGTTCCAACAATAATTTATCAAGAAAAAGGAGACATAATTTGCGCCTCATGCAGAAGCACTATTCAATTTGATTTAGTTGAAGCTTTTAATAAATACCTTAATCTTTTTGATAATTTTGGGGGACACAAACAGGCCTGTGGATTTCGCATGAAAAAAAATAATTTAAATAAGGTCAAAACTATTTTTAACAGAATAACAGAAAAAGAATTAAGAAACATAGATATTGAACAAATTTTAGATATTGATGTTGAAATGAAATTAGAAGATATTAATTGGCAAAATTATGATTGTATTCAAGATTTTGCCCCTTTTGGAAGAGGCAATCCAGAGCCGAAATTTTTAATTAAAAAAGCAGAAATTATTGATTGCAGAACTGTAGGTAATGGAAATAAGCATTTAAAATTAGGGTTAATGATTTTTAATAAGAATTCAATGGCTAAAAAGTTCAATGCGATTGCTTTTGGTATGGGAGATAAAAATGGAGCGCTTAAAAAAGGCAATTTAGTTGATCTTGTTTTTGAATTAATTATAAATGAGTGGAATAATAATCGTAATTTGGAAATGAAGATTATTGATTTAAGATTATCTAAATGATAAGCTAAATAAAAAAATTCTACTTATTCCCTGAGCGAGCAAAGCAAGTCATCAAATTCGAGGGCAGTCCCTCGACTTTGTCGGGGGTTGCCCTCTTTTCAGGCAATAATAACTATATATGAAAATTACTATTTATACTGATGGCGGTTCTCGTGGAAATCCAGGTCCTTCTGCTATCGGAGTGGTTATTTATAAGGGGAATCAAATAATTAAAACTTACTCTGAATTTATTGGAAAAGCGACTAATAATGAAACTGAATACCAAGCGACTGTTTTTGCCTTAAAAAAAGCGAAACTTCTTTTTGGAAAGAAGAAAGCTAAGGAAATGGAAATAGAAGTTTTAATGGATAGTGAATTAGCGGTTAAACAATTGAATCACGAGTATAAAATTAAGGAAGAAAAATTACAACTGTTGTTTATAAAAATTTGGAATTTAATTTTAGATTTTAAAAAAGTTAGTTTCAAACACATTCCAAGAGAAGAAAACAAGCAAGCCGATAGGTTAGTTAATGAAGCGTTAGATAATCAAGACAGAGAACAAACTTTACTATAGTTAATCCTTGACATTGTTCTTAATAGGTTTATAATTCAAATAGTTCAAGCAAATTAAATAGTCACCTCGTAGTATTACGGGGAGGAAAGTCCGGGCACCGAATCCTGTTTAAACGGGAGGAAAGCGACAGCGGATAACTTCCGCCGAGTGCGAACTTAGGGAAAGTGCCACAGAGACAATATTTCTTTGTTTTAGGGGAGACCTCCTAAAATGAGGTAAAGGTGAAAAGTGAGGGATTAAGACCCCTCTTTCCGCAGGGAGACCTGTTGGAATGGTAAACCCTGTCTGGTGCAAGAGCAAACCTTGTATTAATACAAGGTAAAAGTAGCTCGCTTGAGCTTAATAGTAATATTAGGCCCAGATTAATGACTATTCAAGACAGAACCCGGCTTATGATTTACTTGAATAAAGAGACGCGCTTAAGGCGCGTCTCTTTTATACTCATTGATTTTTTGCTTATAATTTATTAGGATTAAAGTATAAATTAAAAAAAATGAAAAAATCAGAGCTTTTTTTTACAACGATTTTAGTCCCCTTGGATTTTCTCATGCTTTTTTTAGCTGGCTTATCTTCTTATTTTATAAGAACCCATCCTTTAATAGTTCAATATAGGCCGGTTCTTTTTCATTTGAATCTTCCTCTAAATAAATATTTAGGATTAGTTGTTGCTGTTTCTTTGTATTTTTTGATTGTTTTTGCTTTGGTCGGACTTTATAAAATAAAAGTGCGCCGTATGATTTTAGATGATTTTTTAAAAATTATTATTGGAGTTTCAGCAGGTATTTTTGTCTTAGTTTTATATATTTTTATAAGCCGTGAATTATTTGATTCTCGCTTTCTTGTTTTAGCTGGCTGGCTTTTTGCTATTCTTTTTGTTTTAATCGGACGTTTCTTTATTATTCATTTACAGAAATTTTTAATAAAAAAATATCATTTTAGCGCTAATCGCGTTTTGGTGATTGGAAAAGATAATATTAGCGCAAAAATAATAAGGAATATTAAGGAAGAACCGAATTTAGGATATTTTTTTGTTGGAAACCTTACTAATCCTGATTTAAAAAAAATAAAAGAAAAGATTGTTAATTTTGAAGTTGATGAAATCATTTTAGCTAACCTTGATTGGCCCAAAAAAGAAATTCTTAAATTAACTAATTTTTGTGAGGAAAATCATATTGTTTTTAAATTTGTTCCTAATATTTTTCAAACATTAACAGTTAATAGTTCTGCTGTTACCCTTGGGACAATTCCATTGATAGAAATAAAAAGAACTGTTCTTGATGGATGGGGAAGAGTGATAAAAAGAATATTTGATATAATTTTTTCTCTGCTTTTCATTATTATCTTTTCACCTCTTTATATTTTACTGGCTATTTTAATTAAAATAAATTCTCGTGGTCCTATTATTTATAGAGATTATCGCTATGGATATAAAAAAAGAAAATTTAAATTTTATAAATTCCGTTCAATAAAAGCAGATCTTTGCGATGGTGAATTTGGGACAAAAAAAGGCAATAAAATGCTTAAGGAATTAGAAAATGATCAAGAAAAAAATATAAGAAATAACAGTCCATTGCATAAAATAAAAAACGATCCGAGAGTTACAAGAGTCGGAAGATTTATACGCAAATATTCTTTAGATGAGCTTCCCCAGTTTTTTAATGTTTTAAAGGGAGATATGAGCATTATTGGTTATCGGCCTCATATGTCTTATGAAGTTGAAAAATATAACCTTGAACAGAAAAAAATGTTTTGCTCAAAACCAGGCATAACAGGATTAGCGCAGATTTCTGGCAGAAGCAATCTTGATTTTGACGAGGAAGTAAAATTAGACCTTTTTTATATTGAAAACTGGTCTGTAAGATTGGATTTAATAATTTTATTAAAAACTCCATTTGTTATTTTATTTAAAAGACATAAATGAAAGTTGCTTTAGTGCATGATTATCTTAATCAATATGGAGGGGCAGAAAGAGTACTAGAGGCGTTTTGTCAGATTTTTCCAAAAGCGCCGATCTATACTTTGCTTTATGATAGAGAAAAAACCGGATTTGCCTTTGACAATAAAGATATTAGAACTTCTTTTTTGCAAAAAATTCCATTAGTTAAATCGCACCATCGCCCTTTCTTAATGTTAATGCCCTTAGCAATTGAGCAATTTGATTTTTCTCAATATGATTTAGTTCTTTCTGATTCTGCCAGCTATGCTAAAGGAATAATTACTTCTCCTGACACTTTTCATATTTGCTATTGTCATACTCCTATTCGTTATGCTTGGGATGATTCGCATAAATACATTGAAGAATTCGGATACTCTGGCGCAATTAAAAAGATTATTCCTTTTTTTATGAATTATATTCGTATTTGGGATGAAAAAGCGTCTAAAAGAGCTGATAAATTTATTTCTAATTCAAAATTTGTTTCTGAAAGAATTAAAAAATATTATCATAGAGAATCAGAAGTTATTCATCCTCCGGTTAAGGCAGACCTGTTTTATTTGGCAGAAAAAACAGATGATTATTTTTTATTAGTTGGCCGCTTTTTACCTTATAAACGTTTTGATTTGGCAATAGATGCTTTTAATCAGCTTGGATTTCCATTAAAGATAATCGGGGATGGTCCTGATAGAAAAAGATTAGAAAAGAAATCTAATAAGAATATAGAATTTATTGGCTTGGTTCCTGATTGCAAGTTGAAAAATTATTATGCGCGCTGCAAAGCCTTTATTTTTCCTCAAGAAGAGGATTTTGGCATTACAGCTGTTGAAGCAATGGCTGCTGGTCGTCCCGTGATTGCTTATAAAGGAGGGGGAGCTTTGGAAATTGTCCAGCAAAATGTAACCGGCTTATTTTTTGAAAACCAAACTTCAGAAGATTTAATAAAAGTATTGAAGAATTTCAATGAGTTAGATTTCAATCCTAAAATTATTAGAGAAAAGGCAATGAAATTTGATGAAGAAAATTTTAAAGAAAAAATTAAAAAATTTATTAATAAGACAATGAGATGAAGATAGGTATTGATACAAGAGTTTTAACTCGAGGAACCAGAACAGGAGTTGAAGAATATACAATAAATTTATTGTCTAATCTTTTGGCCCTTAACCCGAAAATCAATTACCAGCTTTTTTATAATGCCTATCAAAAAGTTAATTTAAATTATAATTGGCTTTCTTTGCCAAATGTTGAGCTTAATGATTTTAAGATTCCAAACCGCTTTTTCTTTATTTCGTCCCGTTATTTTAATCAGCCCAAGATTGATAAGTTATTAAGAGGTGTTGATGTTTATTTTAATCCTCATTTTTTTATAGCGCCCGTATCGCAAAAATGTAAAAAAGTTATTACTTTTCATGACTTATCATTTGAACATCATCCTGAATTTTTTTCCTGGCGCAAGAGGATCTGGCAAAAATTTTTAATGGATACTAAGAAAGAAGCCGAAAAAGCTGATAAAATAATTGCTGTTTCAGAATCAACTAAATCTGATTTAATTAATTTTTATGGGATAGAGCCGAATAAAATTAAAGTGATTTATTCGGGAATAGGAAAGCAGTTTAAGCAAATAGATAATAACAGCAATATTAAAGAAAAATACAATTTACCTGATAAATTTATTTTATACTTTGGCACAATTGAACCGAGAAAGAATTTAATTGGGTTAATTGAAGCTTTTGAATTATTAAAAGATAAGAATTACAAACTTGTTATTGCTGGAGTAAAAGGGTGGCTTTATCAGGATATTTTTAAAGCGGCCAATAAATCAAAAAAAAAGAAAGATATAATTTTTACCGGTTTTATTGAAGAATCAGATAAGCCTTATCTTTATAACCTATCTAAAATTTTTGTTTATCCTAGTTTTTTTGAGGGCTTTGGTTTTCCTCCATTAGAAGCTATGGCTTGCGGAATTCCAACAATTGTTTCATCTAATTCTTCTTTGCCTGAAGTCGTAGGGAAAGCGGCTTTAATGGTTGATGCGGCGAATATTGATGAGTTGGCTTGGTCTATGGAAATTGCGCTTTCTGATAAAAAATTAAGGAAAAGATTAACTGAAAACGGATTAAAACAAGCGCGAAAGTTTTCCTGGCAAAAATGCGCTCAGGAAACATTGAATGTTTTGATAAAGTAAAAAGATGAATAAAAAAAGTCAATTAAAAATAGGAATAGACGCGCGTTTTTTCGGGCCTAAGCAGAAAGGCCTAGGTCGTTATGTTCAAAAATTAGTTGAGAATTTAGAAAAAATTATGATAAATCGGGGGCAGTCCCCTGCAAAGCGGGGGCTGCCCCCAGTATCATTAGAATTTGTTATTTTTCTTCGCAAAGATAATTGGAACGAGTATCAACCAGCTAATCCTAATTTTAAAAAAGTTTTAGCTAATTATAAATGGTATGGATTTAAAGAGCAGATTTTTTTTCCTTTTAAAATAAGAAAGCATAAAATTGATTTAATGCATTTTCCCCATTTTAATATTCCTATTTTTTACTTTAGGCCATTTATAATCACTATTCACGATTTAATTTTAAAAAAATTTTCTACTTGCCGAGCTTCTACTTTAACTCCTTTTATATACTGGCTAAAGAGCTTAGCTTATCAAGTTGTAATCTTTTTAGCAGTCAAAAGGTCTAAAAAAATTATTGCAGTTTCCAATTATACCAAGAACGATATTTTAGAATATTTTAAAGTTAAATCAAGCAAGATTAAAGTAATTTATGAAGGGGCGCCAGATTCGGGGACAGCCTCACAAATTGAGGGCAGCCCCCCCGCAATACTGCGGAGGGGACTGCCCCCAACATACTTACTTTATGTAGGTAACGCTTATCCTCATAAGAATTTAGAGCGTCTTATTTTAGCTTTCAATAAATTAATTAAAGATAAAAAAAACCTGCATCTTATTTTAGTAGGGGAAATTGATTATTTTTACAAAAGAATACAGGATAAATTTTCAGGTTCAAAACAAATTATTTTTACTGATTTTGTTTCAGATAAGAAATTGACCTATTTATACAAGAACGCTTCTCTTTACATCTTTCCTTCTTTATATGAAGGATTTGGCTTGCCTCCCTTAGAAGCAATGTCTTATGGGACGCCAGTTGTCTGCTCTCAATCATCTTGCTTGCCGGAAGTTCTTGAAGATTCAGTTATTTATTTTAATCCAGAAGATATCAACGATATGGCTGAAAAAATTAAATATGTTTTAAACAATAAAGATATTCAAGAAAGATTAATCTTGATGGGCTTTAAGCAGATAAGAAAATATAAATGGGAGAAAATGGCTCTAGAAATATTAAAAATTTACAAATCTGTGGATTAGTTAGAATAATATAAATATGATACAATAAAGGCGCCTGATAAAAATTAGGCGCTTTGTTGTATGGAAGAAAATTTTCAAAAAAACAACAAAATGAAATTTGTTCTTTCAGCTTTATTTGATATCAAACCCGTTGACAGGATGGGTAATTTCGATTTTAAAAAAATAAAGGGAATCAAGCCAATTCTTGATTTAAGAAATGCTGATATTAAGAAAAAAAATAATAATAAAGAAGTTGAAGAAGTAAAAAATGTTCAAGAAGTTTTAACAAAAGAAAAAATATTAGAAGAGCTGGAGGAGATAGAAAAATCTGATATAAATTTACAAGAAACCAGACTTGTTTCGGAGCCAAAAAAAATAGTTAAGCAAAATATTTCTGAAATAAATTCAAATTTGTTAGAAGAATTTTATTTTCCTGAAGTTGCCTCTAAAAAATATTTTAATCCGTATAAAATAAAACACAGGGAAAAATATGCTTATTTGAAAAAATTGCCTAAATCTTTAATTGGCTTTATTTCAGTTGTTTTTTTGATTTCTTTAATTGTGCCTGGAGCTTCTTTAATTAGCAGAGGAATGAATATTAAGGACAATGTATTAAGCAATAGCTTGTCAGCTTATCAAAATCTGCTTGCTGCCCAAAATTCATTAGAACGTGCAGATTGGCAGGCAGCTGAACAAAACTTTGGTTTAGCATATTTTAATTTTGCCAGTGCAGGGCAGGAAATAAAAAAAATGGGCAGTGTTACCTTGAGTATTTTAGAAAATCTTCCTGGCAATTCATTGATTTCATCAGGAAGTCATTTGATTAAAGTGGGAGAAAATCTTGCTCAAGCAGGGCAAACACTTACTTCAGCTGTTAATTTGTTTTCGTTTAGCAGTTTATTTAATTTAATTGATTTGGGCGATATCAAAGAAAGTAAACTAACCGATAATATTGTTTTAAGTCAGGTAAATTTAAAAAATTCTTTGCAAAGCATTAAAATAGCAGATCAGGAACTTGATAATGTTAAAATTGAGATTCTGCCTTCTAATATGCAAGAAGGAGTTGTTTCCTTAAAGGAAAAATTGCCATTGGTTGAAGAAATGCTTAATCAAGCATTAAACTATTCAAACGCTTTATTAGGTATTTTAGGCCATGACAATCCGCGTCAATATCTTTTAATATTTCAAAATAATAGTGAAATTCGCGCTACCGGAGGATTTATTGGAACTTATGGTCTTTTAACTTTAGATAAAGGCGCAATTCATAATCTTTTTATTGATGGCGTTTATAATGCTGATGGTCAGCTCCATGAAAAAATTATTCCGCCGCGCCCGATCCAAAAGATTAGCACTACTTGGTCAATGCACGATGCCAACTGGTTTGCTGATTTCCCAACTTCAGCCCAAAAAATTGAATGGTTTTATGAAAAAACAGGAGGTCCGACAGTAGACGGAGTTATAAGTATGACGCCGACTTTTATTGAGCGGCTTTTAGAAATAACCGGCCCTATATCCATGCCGGATTATAATGTTGTTTTAGATAAAAATAATTTTATTGAATTGATTCAGTATGAAGTGGAGATTAATTATGATAAAGAGCTTAATCGGCCAAAGGAAATTTTAGCTGATTTTGCCCCGAAATTTATTAAGGCCTTAAGCTCTTTGTCTTTAGAAGATAAAAAGAAAGCCATTGCCATTATTTTTGACTGCTTTAAAGAAAAGCATATTCTAGCTTATTTTAACGATCCATTTCTTGAAGAATTATCTATTAATGAAGGCTGGTCTGGTAAAATTCTTGATTCTGACAAAGATTATTTAAGTGTAGTTTCATCCAATATTAACGGATATAAAACAGATAGAGTAGTTGAAGAAACAATAAATCATCAGGCGGAAATTCAAGATGATGGCTCTATTATTGATACGCTGACAATAAAAAGAGCGCATAAAGGGGGGAGTTCTGAATATGATTGGTGGAATCGTGTTAATTCAAATTATCTAAGAGTATATCTTCCTTTGGGAAGTGAATTAATTTCAGCTGATGGTCAAAGTTTAGAAATTTATCAACCACCGATTGATTATCAAAAACACAATTTTAAAAGCGATCCATTAGTAGAGGCGATTGAAAGCGAAATGATTATTGATAAAAAGACAGGAACTCATATATTTAAAGAGAATAATAAGACGGTATTTGGTAATTGGATATATGTCAGTCCTGGAGAAACGGTTATTTTAACTTATAAATACAAGCTGCCTTTTAAAATTGACTTGACTAAATCAACAGATAGTTATAGTTTATTAGTTCAAAAGCAATTGGGCAGTATTGGAAGCGATTTTAATCATGAATTGAAATATCCTAATAATTGGGAAATTTCATGGGGATATCCTGAGAGTTTAGATGTTAAATCAGATGTAATACATTTAAATGCTAATTTGGAGGTAGATCGGTTTTTAGGTGTTACATTTAAGTTTTAAAATATGACTAATAAATTAAGACAAGGGAGGTTTATAAAAATATTTGGATTAACAATAATTTCTCTTCTAGTAATAGGTTTGTTAATGCAAATACAAAAAACAAAGGCCTCTGATTTAAACTCAGGGCTGATTGGTTATTGGAGGTTTGAAGAGACCAGTGGCTATGTAGTTAATGATAGTTCAGGCAATGACAATAAGGGATATCTTGGCAGGGCCATGCTTCACGGCTTTCTAGGTCAAGTTGGTAGCGCGTTGATGTTTGATGGTAATAAATACATTACCATGGGCGATCTTGATGCTTTGGATTTTGGAGCCGATGACAGTTTTACTGTTTCTGCTTGGGTTAAATTGGACAATTCAATTAGGAACTATAAAGCTATTTTAGGCAAAGCAAAAGCGTCTTCAATGGACGGATATACTCTTAGATATAATACTGATGGCAATTTCGGCATGATGATTGAATCAAGTGATGGCGATAAAGAGATAAATGTGATTGCCAATGGTGATTATCGAGATGAAAAATGGCATTTAGTAACAGGAATTATTAATAGAGTAGATAATACTAATACAATATATGTTGATGGCTTTAAAAAGAATTCGGCTGACATCAGTCAAGTAGGTAGTTTATCAAATAGTGTTCATTTTAACATCGGAGCTTTGGAAAATAATTCTATATTTTTTAATGGCTTTATGGACGAAGTTAGGGTCTATGACCGGGCTTTATCAAATAATGAAGTTATTCAGTTATATAACCAGGAATGTAATTGTTCAGGAGTGCAAATTGGTTCACTCTTAAGAGCTAAAAATGAATATAAGGTCTATTATATTAATAACAGAGGACAGAAAAAATGGATACTGAATGAAACAGTATTTTATCTCTACAATAATAAATGGGAAGATGTTATTAAAGTGGAGCCGAGCGATCTTAACGCTTATCCAACAATTAATCTTTTAAGAGCGATTGGTGATTACAAAGTATATTATGTTTCTGGAAACACTAAACAATGGATTGAAACTATCCAGAAATTCAATTCTCAGGGATATAATTGGCATGACATTGATAATGTTTTAGCAGGAGAACTGGCTCAATATATTGAAAAGTAATAGGGGCTAAGAATTAATAAATTTTAAGGTGTGACTTATTAGTTTTAAGAAGAAATAGGACGCGCCTTGAGAGCTACATTCTTACGCTCGGAGGGCGGAAGGATGTACTCGTCAAGGCGTGTCCTATGAATAGAAAATCCTAAAAATCTGACCAGGCACAGCCTTTCTCGCACAACCTTGCTTCGCAAGGATGTTGCTCTTCAAGGCCATGCCTGTCCATCTTTTTGGATTTTAAATGCTTAAAAAATTTTTCAATAATAAATCAAAAACTATTGCTTCGGCCGCTGTTATTTTAGGAGCGGCTTCTTTAGTTAGCCGTTTATTAGGACTTGTTCGTGACAGAATTCTTGCAGGAAAATTTGGAGCCGGAAGCGAGTTAGATATTTATTATGTTGCTTTTCGCATTCCTGATTTGGTTTATTCTGTGCTTGTTTTAGGCGCAATTACGGCCGGTTTCATTCCTGTTTTTATTAATTATCTTCAAAAAGATAAAAATAATGCCTGGTATTTAGCTAATAGTATTCTTAATTTGATAGGTGTTTCTTTAATTATTATTTGCTTTATTTTAATAATTTTTGCTCCTTGGCTTATTAAGCTTATTGCCCCTGGGTTTTCTCCTGAAAAAATATCATTAACAATTAAGCTGGCAAGAATTATGTTCTTAAGCTCTTTTTTTCTTGGAATAAGCACTGTTTTAGGCGGGATTTTACGCAGCTTCAAACGTTTTCTTATTTATTCTTTAGGGCCAATTATGTATAATCTCGGTATTATTTTTGGAGCTGTATTTTTAACAGAATATTATGGTCTTTTAGGACTTGCTTATGGTGTCGTTCTTGGTTCTTTTTTTCATATGGCAATTCAAATCCCAGCTTCTTTCCTTTGTGGATTTAAATGGGCTCCTGTTTTTGATTTTAGATTTGAAGGGGTTAGAAGAATTTTTAAATTAATGCCTCCGCGTGTATTAAATTTAATTCTTTTTCAAATTGATTTTCTAGCAATGACAATAATAGCTTCTTTCCTGGCGGTCGGAAGTATTGCTGTGTATAATTTAGCTTATAATATTTGGAGCTTTCCCTTGGGTATCTTTGGTATTTCTTTTGTTTTGGCTGTTTTTCCAAAGCTTTCAGAATCAGCTCAGAAAAAAGATGAACAGAAATTTGTTAAGGAGTTTTCTTTAGTTGCTCGCCAAATTCTTTTTTTTACTTTACCTTCGGCAGTTCTTTTTATTGTCTTGCGCGCTGAGATTGTTCAGATTATTTTAGGCACAGGTAATTTTGGTCTTAATGATGTATCTTTAACATTGAAAACGCTAGCTTATTTTTCTTTATCTCTTTTTGCAGAAGCGCTTATTCTTCTTCTCTTGCGTGGCTTCTTTGCCTGGGAAGATGCTTGGCGTCCTTTTGTTATCGGGCTTTTTGCAACGGCAATACGATTATCATTTGCATTGTTTCTCTCCCGTTCTATGGGCGTGCCTGGCTTGGCTTTAGGATTTTCCCTAGGGGGAATTTTTTATATGGTTCTACTTTTTATTTTCCTCAAAAGAAAAATAGGATTTATTGATGGAAAAAAAATATTTGTTTCTGGATTCAAAATGATTTTAGCTTCTTTTTTAGCAGGATTAGGCGCGTATATTGTTTTGCAGATTTTAATAAATTTTAATACTTTGATTCGAGGATCTTTAGCTGGTTTAATTGGTATCTTTATTTATTTATTTTTTTCCTGGCTTTTCAGATTAACAGAATTAAAGTTTTTTCTAAATTCTTTGTTCAAAAAATAATGTTAA
>Ga0268277_1001479_pt1 | contig 15830 bp, 26 predicted proteins | sample saktaG_5_FD_190132 | JGI IMG/M metagenome (GOLD analysis project Ga0268277, IMG submission 190132) | Saline water microbial communities from Sakinaw Lake, British Columbia, Canada - sak_2010_1_5_50m | ecosystem: Environmental > Aquatic > Non-marine Saline and Alkaline > Saline ...
AAAACATTTAAATATATTCTTTCTAATTAAATAATATAAAAGATGGAAAAAGAAGAGATATTCTCAAGCAAAGTAAAGCATGACGGAATTTTCTCATTTAAAGATTTTTATAAATTTTGTTATGAATGGCTTACAGATGAAACAGGATTAGATGTTGCAGAAGGAAAGTATTCTGAAAAAATTGTAGGAGATGCAAAAGAAATAATTGTGGAATGGGAAGGAACAAAAAAAATTACAGATTATTTTAAATATAGTGTAAAAGTTAAATTCCGAATTCTTAATATGAAAGAAGTTGAAGTTATGCAAGGAAATGCAAAAATCAAAACAAATAAAGGAAGTGTTGAAATAAAAACTTCTGGAAATCTTTTACGAGATTATGATGGCAAGTTTGAAAAAACCTACTTTCAAAAATTCTTAAGATCAATCTATGAAAAATGGGTAATTGCTTCAAGAATCGAGCAAATGGAAGATAAGTTAATAGGTAAATGTGACGAATTCTTAAACCAATCAAAAGCATGGTTAGACTTAGAAGGCAGGAAATAAGTATTAATTTTATAGTTATAACAGGATAGAAATGTTTTTAAAGTTTGAATTTGTTTGATTTTTATGGTAAATAGATTTTATCAAACATTAAAAGAAACTTGGAATGTTGTAAAAGCACATAAAAAAGAAAGTGCTTTAATTGCATTAACTATTGGATTAGGGTTGCAAAGATGTGGCAGAACAGAATATGAATATTGCGGGATGGTTGAGCAAGATAGTGTAAAATTTGAAACAATGAAGGAAAAGTTTTGGAATAATCCTATTAGATTAAACTATTTAACTTTTTACAATCTTGATGGAAGTTCTATTTTAATGAGTGATAAATTTTGGAACGATTTAAAATTTGAATATGTTACAATAACTGAAAAAGATAGTTCTCAAAAATATTATGGTTCTTGTAATAAAAAAGTTGGAAAATATGTTGTTGGACTATGGCAAGCAAAAGCTGATTCTGTTTTACCAGAAATTTTAAAAATAAAAGAAGAACAAAAAGAACAAGAAAGACAAGAGAAAATAAAATACGGTTTAAGGTATTTGAAGTAAAATAACTATATTCTGCACTCCCACAAATTTTAAATAGAAATAATATGATGTTTTAATATGAAAAAAGCTTTTATTTTGCTATTGACTTTATTATTAGTTTTACCAGGAATTTTTGCAATAAATATAGACGTTAAAAGAACAAGCACAGGTCAAGTTATGATTGCAGATTTAAACAACCCTGTAACTTTTGATTTAGAAATAACCAATTCTGGGGACACTGATGATTTTGAATTTTACAATCTTTTAGCTTTTGATATGCAACCAACAGAACTAACAAGAATAGAAAAAGACCAAACAAAAACCATAGAATTAACAATAACTTCTTTGAAAGATTTTACATATCGTGGTTTTTACACTTTTAGTTATTTTATTAGAGATTCAAATGATAATGAAGTTCAAGAACAATTAATTTTTAAAATAACAGATTTGAAAAATTCATTTTTAATTGGTTCAGGAGAAATAGACCCAAATTCAAATACAATTGAAATATTCATACAAAATAAAGAAAATTTTAATTTTAGTCAAATATCTGCAAAATTTTCTTCTGTTTTCTTTGACGTTGAAAAAGAATTTGAATTAAGTCCAAAAGAAAAAAAGGTTTTTGGGATTCAATTAAATAAAGAAGATTTTAATAAAATCCTTGCAGGCTTTTATACAATAGAAGCAGAAATTAATGTGCAAGGAAAAAAAGCGATAATTGAAGGTGTTGTGAAATTTAATGAAGAAGAATTAATTGAAACCACAAAAGAAAACTCTGGATTTTTTATAAATACAAAAACAATTACAAAAAAAAATAACGGAAACGTCGCTGTTCAACCAGAGATAATTTTCAAGAAAAATATAATCTCAAGATTGTTCACAACTTTTAATCCTGAACCAGAACTTGTTGAAAGACAAGGGACTAAAATTTATTATACGTGGAACCTTAATCTTCTGCCAGGAGAAACTTTAGAAATAAAAATTAAAACAAATTGGTTTTTTCCTTTCCTTGGGATAATTTTAATTATTGCAATTGTTCTTTTCGCGAAAAAATATTCAACTTCTGATTTGGTTTTAAGAAAAAAGGTTTCTTTTGTTAAAGCAAAAGGTGGCGAGTTTGCATTAAAAGTTTCTTTGTTCGTAAAAGCAAGAAAATATGTTGAGAGAGTAAATATAATTGATAGATTACCTCCTTTAGTAAAAATCTACGAAAAGTTCGGCGGAGAACAACCAACTCGAATTAGTAAAGAAAACAAAAGAATAGAATGGAATTTTGGAAAACTGGAATCAGGCGAAGTTCGAATGATTTCATATATAATTTATTCTAAGATTGGCGTGCTCGGTAAGTTTGCATTGCCTTCTGCATTATCTATTTACGAACGTGAAGGCAAAATAAAAGAAACTCGTTCAAACCAAGCTTTCTTTGTAGCAGAACAACGAAAAGGCGAAGTTGAAGAAGAATAAAAAAGAAGATGAATAAAAAATCTAAATTATTTGCTTTAGTTGAAGTAAAATTATGGGGGTGGTATGATAACTTAAAAGAAGCAGAAGAGGAGAAAGAAATGGTTAATCCAATAGAGGTGAGGGACAATAATGAATATATCATTCTCTCAGAAAAAGAAGCACTGAAATATGGTTTTGAAGAGGAGCAAACAACAAATTTAAAAACAAAATCATTCTTCTAATATCATCCCTCTATGTTTCAGAATGAGATATTGGGATATGCAAAATTCATCCCTCCATAGCTCTGTGGGGGCATATCTTAACCACTTAACTTTAAACAAATGTTCAACTCAAAATGGACAACTGCCACCAAAAGAACACGCTTTCATAATTAAATTAATCTGTTCGCCAAAAAGCCCGAACTCACCCAATCCGCTCTGATGTGTAAAATAGCAACACAGCCCGAACATAATTAAAATCCCAATGTAGCTTCTACCCAATTCAAAACAATCAATTTTTTTAAGTTTAAATATCATTTTCCCTTTTTAACAGGCGTTAAAATAATCTCGCCCTTTTTTATTTTAAGTTCAAAATCCTTCTCTCGAAGTCCGTGAGCCTCGATTAATGCTCTGGGTATAGTGATTCGATAGCTTTCGTATTCTGTCCCTTTTCGGACTATTTGAAGTTTAAGTTTGATTGTCATGTGTGTATCAAGAAAACTTTATTTAAATAACTTTGGATATTAATTAATACTTGAAACAAGTATTAACTTTCTCAATGATAATATATTACTCATAGGCATATAAATCTAAATTTTCGGTTTATCGAGGGAAAACGACCTCATATAAAGCCAAATGGTGCATTTAAATTAAGAAGTTGATGTAATGCTTAACTCTTTTTTAGGTGTTTATAGACGCTGAATAAGAAAACTATTTTTATCCTTAACATTCTTTCTAAAATTATTCTTTTATTTTTTGATTGTAATTTTCATCAAAATTTTCTAAAAGTTCAACTATGTTTTCTTCGCTGGTATATTTCTCTCCGCATTGTGGGCATGAAATAGCTTTTCCTTTAAACAAAACTATTCCTGGATTACTTAACTCTACTTTTAAATTTGTATCAGTTTCTTCTCCAGAAAATTCGGTGTTACAATTAATACATTTCATTTTTTGTTATTTTATATCTATTTATATGTTCTTTTCAAGATAGAAAAGTTTATAAATTTTGTGGAAATAAGGATTTATAAATATTTTGATATACAAATTTATTCTTCTGAAACATGCATTTTTACAACAAGCGGAAGAGTTTGCATTCCTCTTGCTCCAGCAATCCTATTATACTCTTTAATAAACCAATTTGGACTATAAAATTCTTTTTTAACATCTTTAATTGTGAGTAAAATTATTTCTTCATTTATAAAACAAGGGAGAGATATAATTTCTCCACTAATTCCCACAAAAATACAAATATAATTGCTTTGGATATTTTCACTTTTTCTTGTATCTTCAACAAAAACCCCTTTTTCTGGATTTTTTATAGCTTCAATACATTCTTTCACCATTTCTTTAAGCATAAAGGTTATGGGGAATAAATGTTTTCTCTCTTTGCACATCCTGGGAAAATGTTCGGATTTAATAACTATTTTTCTGTTTCTAATTTCTTGAGTTAACATCTTTATTCATATACCCACTTCTTTATAAATTTTATTAATATCTTTGTTAAGATAGTGTTTTGTTATTTCTTCTTGATTTTCTTCAAACATTTTAATTATTTTAATAATTCCTTCTTTACTTCCATAAACATACGAAAAAAACTTACTTTTTAGATATTAATTAATACTTGGAATCAAAGATTATCAAAAATAACCTGTGCCTTTCAATATAAAATAAAGAGCTGAAAGTATTGCTATAATAAATAATACTTCAGACCAATGTTCTTTTAACCATTTTTTAAATTTCATTTAAATAATTTCAAAACCCCGAAGTGTTAGAGCTAACATTAATAAGATTCCAATCACCCAAATTATTTTTTCTTGATTTTTATTGAGCCAATTCTTTTTCATTTGTTCTTTCCCAACGTTTCAGTTTTTGAAGATTCATTGTATTGCTTGTTTTATTTCCATCTTTGTCAGTTTCATAAAACAACATTTTATCTAAATCAACAATCCCAAAACATCTATCTTCAAATCCTTCTTCTGACCAAAGTTCCCAATATCCAAATCCTTGTGTTATGTTTCCCATTATTTTTTAAGTTTTTTTATCAATTTAAATTTATCCTTTCTATCGTTCACGAAGGGTTCCTCAAGTGCACGGGAAAAAGTGTCTGATTTTCCCTTTGAGAATTTCACTTTATTTTGTGTCCATAGTTTTTTGGGGTGTGGGATTGAATTACTGCTTATCACCTTACCATTTTCTAAAACTTCTAAAACGATTTTTCTTGTGCCGTCTGAAAACTTTCCCTTAAATCTGTATCTGTATTTTTTCATTTTCTATTTATTATTTTATTTATTTAACCTCTAAAAAAACTAAACCTCCTAAGTGTGCCTAAACCTTTTATGAATTCAAATTTGTATTCTCCAATATCTGTATCAATTATTTTAATAGTGAAAAACTTTGCAAACCTTCTGCTCCAATGATTAATCTTTCGCCATCTAAGAAGTCTATAAGTCCCCTGTCCAAAGTTGCCATACATCCATTTGGCGATTCCTTTCTGTGTATTTGTTTCATCGAAGGGCATAAAGATTGATTGCAGTGGCTTAAAGGTTAGTTTGACCCTATTTCTTATGCTCTTTGGGAGATTCGCCTTGCCCTGTGGTGTGATCTCATTTACTTTGTAAACCATGACCTTCATTCCTCCAAAGTTCTTGTCTGCAATCTCAAAATTTTCCGCCATTGTGTTAAATTATTACGTTTATAATGCCAGATATATACCCATTAATCATTTTTCTTGGCATATAGGAGCTGTCTTGCGTTTAATTCTTGATTTTTGAACTCTTTTTTGATTTCATTTATAATATCTTTATGATTTTTCATTCTTTCAGGAAAAGTTTCACTAAATTGTTTATCAAACACTTGATTTCTTTCTGCGTGTGCATGTTTCGGCAAATGAAAGTGCCAAATTCCTTTTTCTCCTACATCTTCACTCAATAAATAAAATTCATTGTGCTTTAAACTTAAAATATCATCTCGTTCATATTGATTCAATCCAATAATTTTCCCAATATCATATAAATCTTGCAGTGCAGAAGTCCGACCCAAAATAATATGTGAAAAACTTTGTCTAACTGCTGAATCAATCTCAGAATAAATTTGACTTGCTCCAATTATTCTAATCCCTAAACTTCGGCACACAGATAAAAGTTCTGTTAAAAGTTTATTTAAAATTCTTTGAAAATCATAGAGGGGGTTATTTGGGGCAATGGTTTTTAATTCATCCAGCACAATTATAATTTCTTTTTTTATTTTTCCTGAAGCTTTGGCTCGTCTGATCTCATTTAAAATATAAAGAGTTGCCAAATCTCTAATCTTCTCATCATTTGAATATCGATTTGAAAAAATATGATAACTTGTTTGGTCTTGAAGAATTTTAACAATGTCTAAATTATGTTTAAATGATTGTGGCATAATTATTGGTTGGTCTTTGAATCTTCCTAAAAAGTTTAAGATTGTATTTACATTTATAGAACTTGCTTTGCTTTCAAAAGAAAATAAATCTTGTTTCTCTTTTATGTTTCCTTGTTTGAGTTTAACAATTAAATCAAAAAATCCCTCGTTCTTTTTTAGTCGCTCAATCGCTGTATTCAAAGCAGATATACTTGATGTCTCTCCAGAATTTTCAAAAATAAAACTTGTTAATAATCTATCAAACTTTTTAATATTCATTGTCCAAATTTTTAATTCAGGAATGGTTTTGAATGTTGGAATGTTGCTGTTTAAATGATATAATTTTATTTTTTTAGATTGTGGGTTTTCTCCCTGAAATTTCAATTTATTTAAATGATATTGCATTGTTGGTTTAAATGCACTTGCCCCAGCTTCTAAATTCGCTTTTGAACTTTCAATATAAACAACAATGTGCCCTTTTTTGTGATGTTCTTCTACAAATCTTTCGATAGCAAGAGTTTTAGTTGCCCCTGTTTGAGCGATAAATAAAACATGACCTTCGCCTCCACTTTTTAGTTTTTTTATTCCATTAATTTCTTCAGTTATCATTTTCTTTTTTTTCTTCTCCTTCTTCTAATTTTTGTAGTTCTTGTTCGAAATGTTGTTTTCTATAATTCAAGCTCTTTTTTTCCATGTCTTGTTCAGTTTCAAAACTGATTAAATCTTTAGACGCCTGAGCGAGATAATCACTTGGTATTGTTCGGTTTTTCAAAGGTGTTTGATCTAATAAAAAACCAAAAAAATGGATTATCCTTGTGTGAATTACTGGCATTTGAGAAAGTGCGTTTAAGAAATTCCTATAAGTTTCCTTCCAAACATTTGAATTTTTATAATCTGTATCTTTTAACAAATCAAAATAATGATTAATATGATAAACGATTTTCCCAAACGAAATTAAAGTATTATTGAGATTCACATATTCTTTTTTGTAATGTTCTTCAATTTTCTTTTCCCCGATAACTACTCGCAATAATTCTATGGCTTGATATAAATGAACAAATTGTCTACTATCATTGATTACTGAATAACTTGCCAAGTGCCTAAAAATTAATTGCGTTAGGGGCGGGCTTATGTATATTTCTTTTTCCATTTTATTTTAATCGAGGTAGGCAATGTCTCCTTGAATATTTTTTGGGGCTTCTGAAGGGAGTATAATTTTTTCTTCGTTTAGATAAATGTGTAATATTTTTTCATACTTTTTTTTAAATATTAATAATATTTTTTTAGAAATTTGAATATCATAATCTTCTGCATAAAGTTGCTTAAAATTTTTATTAAAAGTTTCCATTTTTTCGTTTTCCTTTAAAGAATTTAAAATTTTGTTTAAATCAAAATCATAAAGAGATTGCCATGCCTGAATAACTTTTAATTTTTCTGGAATATCAAGCTTCTTTTTAAGAGATAATAAATTAACAATATCAAAAAAAGAAAGAAAGCTGGAGATTTGGTCTCCAGACTTTTCTCTATTTAAATTCTGTTTCAATTTCGTTTTAATAACTTGTCGGATCAACATCTTCTTTTAAATTTAAATCTAAAAACAAATTGTTCAATTCATCTAAAATTTCTCTATTTTTAAAAACCAATTCAGATAACTTCTTTATATCTCTATATTTTCCAAAATAAGAATCTTTTAGTAATCTCTCTGAAAGTGCATAAAGTTGCTTGAACTCATCATTATCTAAAAAGTTAAATAATTCTTTGAAAGATTTGTCTTTTGAAATTGCAAAAACTAAAAAAGGTTTTATTATTAAAATAAAATTCCCTACTATTTTTCCAGTATCTATTTCTGCCTTCAATTTACTAAAATCTGATTTCTTTGGATAAATTTTAACAAATTGAATTAATTTATTTTTTTGTTCTTTTGTTATTTCCATTTTTACCTCCTTTCAATTTTTTCAGTTTTTTTATTTTTCTGAAACATTCTTTACAAACATGTAGTGATTTAATCCAACTCGTAGCTTTTCTATAATTACAATTTTGGCATTTAGTCATTTTTCTTTTAATTTCTTTTTTATTTTGGAAATTGTTTTTTTGGTTTTTTGCCCTTTGTTTTTGAACTTGAGTCTGGATAACCAATTTTTAAATCTGAAAACGACCTCATCTGGCAAAAGTTCTTTTTCATTTTTGAGTTTATTTTCCATTTTTGATATTATTAATATTTAAATTTTCAATGGCAAGAAAAACCAGATTTGAATCATATAATTTGCATAATTCGTCTGGCTCAAATCCGCAAAGTAATTTTTCCTGAATCTGTGAGATTGCTTTTTTATTGTTCATTTTCTAAAACCTTCCATCTCTGTTTCTTCGTCACATTCGTCATTTGCGTCACATTCGTCACACTGATTAATGATTTCAGTTGTATATTCGTCACCATTCGTCACACTTTTAACATCATTCGTCACAGGTTTTTCATTATTAATAAGGGATTGTGATGAATGTGATGAATAATTAACTAAATCTGGACAGAGAGGAGCAACTATTATTTCAAAATTCATTTTATTAATTAAATATGAAATACCCACCCTATCTTTTGGTTGCCTCAATTCTTTAAATCCAAGATTATCCAATCGGGTAGTAATTGTTTTTTCATGCGGATATTTTTCTGTTTCAAAAGAAAAGTTTACTTTATATTTTTCTTTAATTGTTTTTGGTCTTACAATTTCAATTCCAGAATCCAATATTTCTTTTATAATTGAAAGAATCCTATAATCCCAAGAATCTTCACTCAAAAAATCTTCTTTTCTTTGTAGAGAAAGTTTTTCAGCAAAATTTAAAACTTCATTAAACCAATCTTTTCCGACTACATTTGCAAGAGCCAAAAGTGGCTTCCAAATTTGTAAATCTCTTTTTTTAAGTTTTAAATTTTTATATAAAGAATCATCCCTATAAGAATCCTCAACTTGTTTCCAGTATTTTAATCCAAATAAATATAAGTAATCTTTCAAAATTTTCCAATCAGGATTATTTTCATTGGGTTCTTTTTCTCCTCTGGGGTCGTTATCTAAACTCCTCGTATGAACTTGTGTTATTGTTCGGCTTTCTGTTGCTCCAAAAAGACCATTAATAGAGCCGACTCTTGTCGGAGAATAGACTTGATAATAAACACAAATAAATTTATTTCCTACTTTCTCTATTCTCGGAATTGTCGAACCTTTAGAATAAGAGCCGTTAATTAATTCAACTCGATTGTCACTTTCCATTTGTCCTTTTTTGAATGTAAATAACTTTTCCGCTTCATCAATATATTTTGTTGGTCTTTTATCGTGGGTTTCTCTGAATAATGTGGATTCGCTTGGATTTATCATAATGTCTGTTGCATTAAAAGAAATATTTTTACTAACTTTCATTGTTTTAGTTTTTCCTGTCCCTTGTAAACCTCTTTCTTCTTTTATGGGGAAATTATCAAAGAGCATAAAAAAATATGTCCCAGCATCCCATAAAGTATTTACTTTATACCATGTTGGCTCTTTAAAAAAACAATTTTCTTCATATTTTTTCTTAATTTTTTCGAATAGTTCTCTGGGTGTTAAGTCTGGCACTCTATCATCTGCTTCTAAATAATTTTTAATAGATTCCAAAGACCACCTTAAAGGAAGATGAGAGGGGATTGCATTAAATTTTATATTATAATCCATTTCAGCTTCTTTTGTTGCTTCGGTTAATTTTCGATTAGAAGGAATTAAAACAGGACTCCAAACTTGCTCGTGTCCGATCACATCTCCTTTTTTATCAGTTAATTCTTTTTCTTTTGGTAATAACAGACCATAAGCAAAAGTATTTTCATTTAGTTTTAGTTGAGTAAATGTTTTATTTTTTAAAACTCTATCTTCATCAAAAATATAAAAATTCATTGTTCTTACATTCTCATCAACATCAAAAGGGGAAATTTCAGTCATTCTTTGCCCCCTTTTAAACACTTTTTTATAAACTCCTTAGGTCTAAGCTGTGAATTTCCACCATGAACCTCAATCTGTAAGGGTGTTAAGGCACGTTGACAGGCGTTCAGGCATTGTTTATGGTATTCAAGCAACTGAGATATGGTTTTCGCATCACAATCTCTAATTTTACGCTTAAAATAATCTTTAATTAGTGTTTCCAAATCTGAATAAAAGCCGATATTTCTATCTCTTTCCACCAGAATAAATTGGTGTGTGTCTGATTGAATTTTAAAATCTTTGCTTAAAGAGATATTAATAGTCATTTTTCACCTCCAAAACTTCGATAGAACTTTTATTTAAACTAACTTCAGCATTAAATTTATCTAAAATAGTTATTGAAAATTCATTTTCCTCTAAAATTTTTCCACTATAATGAAAACCTCCAACAAGAATAATACGCACTTTCCGACCTATCCGCTCTTCCATTTTTTAACACCCCTTAAAAAATTTTAAGAGAACAACCCCCCAATCCAATTTTTAATTTCAAAAAGTAAATCCCGCAAAAAAAGTCTGATATTTAAAAAAAGAGCAATATCTGATATCCTGATAAAAATTATTGCGACAATTACTAAAAGAAAAAATCCAAGAATTAATTTTTTAAAAAAGTCTTTTTTCATTTTAATTATCCGAATAAGCTCCATAATTTAATTAATTGGAAAAGATTTGGGAAAAATAAAGAAATTCCCCAAACAATTAATACTAAAAAAATAATTAAGATAATTGTGTTTCTTAAAAGGTGAGCCATTTTTAATTTACCACCTCAACAAGTTTATTTTCTGGAGGTCGGGAGGGCAAAGAAAAAACCCCCCCTTTTCCGTTAACCAATGGCAATTTACTAAAAGCAAAGTTTGAATCAATAATTTTTTTAGATTTTAAAATAGCAATTAATTTTCGCATATTTTTTTGATATTCCATTACAGAATTTTCAAAACTATCTTTTTCTGGCATTTTCTCCCTCTTTTAATTTAACGATCGTTATATTACTCGAACATATTTTTTCAACAATTCCTAAACGAGAAAGGAACTCCACCGAACCCTGAACCGCAAAAAAATTTAATCTCAATTTCTCAGAAATTTCGTTGAATGTAGCTGGTTTCAATTTCAACATCTCTAAAATTTTTTCATTTGTTTTGTTTGTGGTGTTTATCATTGTTTGCATTGTCCTAAATTGTCCCAAATAACCATATTAATCATAGTTTATAAACTTTTAGGTAAGCTTGAGACAATTTAAAATTATGGGAAAGAAAAGGTTTAAATAGGGCAATCCATTATAAGTATTAATAATACTTGAAAAATGGAATTAAAAAACAAAATAAATACATCGGAAACAGAGGCATTAGAAAGAGTATTTTTATTAAGAACTGATCCTTCTTACTTAAGAAGTTGCTTAAATGTTTTAACAAGGTTAGAACAAAATATAATAAAAATTTTATATTCTAAATCAGGTGCAATGAATGTTAAAGAAATTCGGAACACCTATATCTTTTGGACATACAACTCAATCTTAAGATATTGTGATTCATTAGAAGAATCAAATATAACGAGAAAATTAATTATTAAAAATGCAGAAAAAAAAGGTGAAAAAATAACTCAAGAAAATCTTGATAAAATAAACATCCACACAATTTTAGATAAAACCACCTATGAAAATGAAATATTTGAATTAAATTGGATTACAATTCCTTTCTTACCAGAGGAACAAATAAAATCCTTATTAAAAGAAATAGATTTGCTTAAGAAAAATAAAGAGAAAGAGAAAGAGAAAATACTTTCTTTATATGAAAAAGCTGAAATAATGAATAAAGTTTTTTCTAAATATCATATTGAAATTCCTGGCTTTTCCACAATTAAAAATTCTTTAGGGTCTTTAATAAAAATAAATCTTGTTATAGAAAGAAAGTTAGAAGGAAAAATAAAAAGGCTTTATTTTATCAATCCTAAATTCAATGTTTTTTTTAAAAAATTATCTGACCAAAAAAAGAATTCTCTTAAAAGAAAAAACAAGTATTAATACTTATTTTTCAATAGAAAAAACTAATTGCCCTGTATCATCAACAATCTTTTTTACAATTAACTCCATTTGCTTTTGTCTTTTCTTTAGGTTCTCAATATCCAACTCATATTTGTTTCGATCTTCTTTTGAAAGTGGTTTTGTTTTAATCCAAAGAGCACGAGCTCGTGATTTTAAAGCGTCCTCATCTAAATTCATATAAACAGATTTCATTGATTTATTATGCCCTAATTGGTTTGCTGTGTCGCTGTCCTTTCGTTTATCGTCTGAATAAAGGATTGTAGCAATACTATGGCGTAAAGCATAAGGCACGACTTCTTTTCCTAATGTTCTTATTGATAATCTTTTTAATCTCCCACAAATTGAACGAGCAACAATCGGGCAACCTTCTTTTAAAGGACTTGGGAAAACCCATTCTGAAGAATTAAACTTTTTCCATTCTTTAAGTAAATGTTCAACTTCTCTTGGAAGGGATTTATAAAAATCTTTATTTGTCTTTGAAGTGTGAAGTTTTATAATTACTCCGTTATCAAAATCTATCTGCGACCATTTTAATCTGCAACATTCAGAAGGTCTAAATCCGCCATAAAAAAAGACCATCCAGTAAGCCCTATACATTAAATCTTTTTCACCAGCAACTAACTTTTTAATTTCTTCTAAACTAATCATTTGTTCTGGTGTATATGCTTTGTTTGGTTTTTGCATTTTGCACAATCTATCTAAATTTCTAAACCTTAAACTCCAATCTGCAAAGTTCCATTTTAAAAAAACTTTGATATATGTTTTAATATCGTTTTGGGTTCTTGTGCTGAACTCTAAAGAATTAAGGAATTTTGCCAAATCATTCTCATTAAATTTGTCTAAAGATTTGTTTGTAGAATCTAAAAACCTTTTCAAATATCTTTCAATATCTTTTATCTTTTCTGTTGTGTGAACAGAAGTTTTTTTAAACTCTAAATGATTGTTTAAAATCGTTGTTTTACTCATACAAAAGTTAAGGAAATCCAACTTATAAACCTTTGTAAGTGGGACATATACTATCCCTCCATAGCTCAGTGGTTAGAGCGCCTGGCTGTAGTTTCAAACTAAGGTGGAGATTCCATTTGGATTACTATGAAGCCCTAAAAGTCAGATTTCGGGAGCAGTTCCCGGGAGATCCCCAGTTCAACTCTGGGTGGGGGGATTTTTTTATTTTATAGGAAAAGTTAAAAGACAATTTTATAAAGTTTAGAATTCTTCAATTATAAAAGAAACATGAAAACAAAAATAAACAAAAATGGATATCTTATTTTTGATGATGAAAAAGGAAGATTAGTTCATAGATGGGTAGCTGAAAAAAAATATGGAAAAGATAAGATACAGGGAAAAGAAATACATCATATTGATGGAATTAAAACAAATAATGAAAAAACCAATTTATTATTAATAGATAAAGAAGACCATTATAATTTAACTAAACATGAAAACAAAAATAAACTTTTATTAAAAGTAATAATTTTCTTAGCTATTCTTTACATACTAATTTCTTGGATTTTAATGTTTTTCCCAATTACCGAAGTTGGTAAAATAATACCTGTACTTACCATGAGATTATCTGTCTATTTTATTTTACTTTTAGCAATAGAAATACGTTTTGGATTTATTGCACAACATATTAGGAGTTCAAAGAGAGAACATTTTGAATTAAATTAAAATGAAACTTAAACAAATATTTTGTAAACATAAGTGGGAAAAATTTATGGGATGTAGAAATATAGTAGGGGAAAGTTTTCTCAACAATACAAATGTTCTAAGTGTGGTAAGAGTAAAGTTATTGTAAAATAAATTACTCTTTTTAATTAATCCAATTTGTTTTCAACCAAAAATTAACACCCACAAATCTTATATAATTCTATTCCTAAACAACATTATGAAAATATTAAATCTATTCAAAAAATTAATCAAGAAAGAGAAAGTTCAACTTGTTCAAGAAAAACTAACTTTTTCTGAAATTGAAAAATGGTTAGAGGAAAAGCAAAACCAAAACCAAGACAAGGAAAACCAAATCTTGATTCTTGTTAAAGATAAAATCAAGGACTTTAATTCTGACTTAACAAAAAAAATAATAATTCTTAATGAATTTGACCTTGAATCAAAAAAAGCAGAAGACAAAATTAAAGAAATTGTTTATGATAGCAGAGAAAAATACATTGAAGCAGTTCACAATCTCATGGCAAACTTGGAAAGTCTTAGAGAAACAAAATTTTCAGAACTTACTAAAAAAATAGACAAAACATTTCTCGACTTTAATAAAACATCATTTAAAAATTATGAGCGAGCAACTATTTTAATTGGAAAAGAAATGGCAAATATAAAATCTGGATTCAAAACCTTTTCAAAAGATTTACTTGAGATTTTTAACAATAATAAAGAGATTGCTGAATTATTTCAAAAGATTGAATTAATTAAATTAAAACTAAATTCATCAAATTATATTAAGGAGGATTTAATCAAAATTAATAAAACAATTGAAACTATCGACGAGAAAATCCAAGAAAAGGAAAAAGAAAACCAAAAACTTTTAGAAGAAATCAAAGAAATTAAACAAGGGGAAGATTATAAAAATATGTTAGAAAAAAAAGAAAAGATAAACACTCTTGAAAAAGAATCAAAAAAAGATATTTTAGATTTAAAGCAATTTCTTGATTTTAAAGCCCTAGCCAATTTTTTCCACATAAACCAAGAGCAAATGAATATTTTAAAAAATCATAAAGAAAACTTTCATGCTAATTTTGAAAAAGACGACGGCAAAAGCATAATAGATTTATTAGAAGAATCTAAATTAAACACAAACGAAATTTTAGAAAAAGTAAATTTAATCAGAAGTAAAATACAAGAAACCTCAGATTTTAAAAAAGAAATTAAAAAAGATGAAACTCAGGAATTGCATTACAAAATAAAGCAAACAATTATAGAAGTTGATAATCTAAAAATAGAAAAAACTAAACACGAAAAAAGAAACCAAAAGCTTAACATAAACAAGCAAGAATTAATTGATTCATTAAAACAAGAACTGGCTAAATTAAATGTTGAAGTTGTTTGAATTAAAAAGTAATTTTTTTTAATGCTATTTTAGCATATTAATAATCTTTGATATTAACGAGCTTGTGAGTTGTAAATAAAATTAAATTACAATCCCCAAAATAAACCCCCCTTTCCCACACCATAGAAATATTTAAAAACTAAAAAAATCTTACGAGATTAATAAAAGAGGACCACATGGAAGATAATTTTGATATGATGTCAGAAGATGAAGAAGATTTTTTCTTAGATGATTTGGATTTAGATTAATCTTCGTCTTTAATTTTTAAAAAGAGGTTGTTGTTGGTTTTTTCTAGTTCATCATAGTTGTAATCAATTTCAAAACGCAATTGTTCAATATTTATTTTTGAAACCCAAACATTTTGAATTCTAATTTCTTTTCCACGACCAACATCCAACTCTCCAAAATCAATTTCTTTCACAAATTTGTCGTCAGAATAAATATTAACTTTAACATTTTCTGAAATTTTCAATCCATTATTTCTTACACTAACATTTGTATCTAAATATTTTCCATTCATTAGAGCAGAAACATTTTCAAAAGCTAAGTCAGGCAAATTTTCAATAGAATATAATTCATCAATCAAGTTCAGCATATCTTCTCCAATTGTTTGTTTACAATTTAAATAA
>Ga0268277_1001480_pt1 | contig 15827 bp, 13 predicted proteins | sample saktaG_5_FD_190132 | JGI IMG/M metagenome (GOLD analysis project Ga0268277, IMG submission 190132) | Saline water microbial communities from Sakinaw Lake, British Columbia, Canada - sak_2010_1_5_50m | ecosystem: Environmental > Aquatic > Non-marine Saline and Alkaline > Saline ...
CGCGCCCAGGGCCAGTTGCTTCAGGCCGGTGTAATGACACGCGAGACCGGCGGCGGCACCTCCCGCAAGCCCGCCATCTTCATCATGGCGATGCCGAAAAACTACGGCAAAATTCAGAGTCAGACTAGAGAAACAGGTGATTGGACACTATGAACCTATACCGCGTCGGCGACCGCCTCCTCACCGACACCGAATGGGACGCCCGCCCCAAAAAATAGCCGCGGCGTCCCATTTCAGCTTTTCAGCATTTCAGCTTTCCCCCGTTACCGCGTCAGCGCGTTATCGCGCCGCCCCCGTTTTTCAGATTTCAGCTTTCCGTTTTCAGCTTTTCCCCTTACCCCGTCCCCCCGCCGCAGGCTTGCGATTCCTTGCGATTCCCTTGACGTTTACCACCGCTTCTGCCACACTCCTGACCATGTCATCGTTGTTCCAGACCGGTTCCGGTATTTCGGCCCTCTTGGGCCGTTGTCGGCCGAAAAGCGATTTCTTATCACGCACAGTGCAATGAAAGCCGGATTACCCGCCTATGCAATGGATTGCCGCCACGGAAAAAGACTCGCAGACCGCGACACTCGAAAAACGCCTCTGGGACGCGGCTGACCAGTTCCGCGCCAATTCCGGGCTCAAGGCCCAGGAGTACTCGGCGCCGGTCCTTGGCCTCATCTTCCTGCGCTTTGCGGAGGTGCGGTTTGCCGCGCAACTGGCTAGGCTGGAGAAGGCCGGGTCATCCTCCCGGCGCGGGTCGCGTGTGGATGATCCTACCGCCTACCATGCCGAGGGTATCCTCTTCTTGCCCGCCGAGGCACGCTTCGATTACCTGTTGAACCTGCCCGAGGCCGCGAACATCGGCGCCAAGGTCAATGCCGCCATGCGCGACATCGAGAAGCAGAACCCGCAACTGGCCGGCGTCCTGCCCAAGACCTACAACCTCTTCACCAGCACCCTTCTCAAGGAGTTGCTCAAGAAGGTCTCCGAAATACCGGCCACCATGGACTATGACGCCTTCGGGCGCATCTACGAGTATTTTCTGGGCGAGTTCGCCATGAGCGAGGGCCAGGGCGGCGGCGAGTTCTACACCCCCAGCAGCATCGTCCGCCTCCTGACCGAGGTCATCGAGCCGTATCACGGCCGCATCCTGGACCCGGCCTGCGGTTCCGGCGGCATGTTCGTACAGTCCGCCCGCTTCGTGGCGGAGCACAAGGCTGCGCCGCCCTCAACCCGGCCTGACGGCCACCCTTCTCCCAGTGGGAGAAGGGCCGGGGATGAGGGTGCTCAATACACGGGCGACCCAGCCCGTGAATTGAGCATACACGGCGTCGAGAAGACAGACGAAACCGGACGCCTCTGCCGTCTGAATCTGGCCGTGCACGGACTGGAGGGAGAGATCCGCCACGGTGGCAACGTCAACAGCTACTACGACGACCCACACGACGCCACCAGCCGCTTCGACTTCGTGCTCGCCAATCCGCCGTTCAACGTCAACGCCGTGGACAAGGAGCGGCTGAAGGACTCCGTTGGCCCCGGCCGCCGCTTCCCCTTCGGCCTGCCGCGCACCGACAACGCCAACTACCTCTGGATACAACTCTTCCACTCCGCACTCAACGAGAAGGGGCGCGCCGGATTCGTGATGGCCAACTCCGCCTCCGACGCCCGCTCGTCCGAGCAGGAACTCCGCCGCCAGCTCATCGAAAGCCGCTCCGTGGACGTGATGGTCGCCGTCGGCCCGAACATGTTTTACACCGTCGCATTGCCGGTGACACTGTGGTTCATGGACAAGGCGAAAGCTGCGCTTCCGCCTTGTCCACCCTCACCCCCGGCCCCTCTCCCAATGGGAGAGGGGTGCCCGCAGGGCGGGTTGAGGGACAAACAAAACCGTGCCAACACGGTTTTGTTTGTTGACGCTCGTCACATCTACCGGCAGGTAGATCGCGCGCACCGAGAATGGACGCCCGCCCAGATCGGCTTTATCGCAAACCTCGTTCGCCTCTATCGAGGCGAAGCCCTTGACTACACCCTCGGCGGCGACGCAGCGAAGGCCAAGATACTAGAAGTGTTCGCGAACCCAATGCACCCCTCTCCCAGTGGGAGAGGGGCCGGGGGCGAGGGTGCTGGCAAGGTCGCGTATCGCGACGTTGCCGGCTTATGCAAAGCCGCAACGCTCAAGGAGATCGAAGCGCAGGGGTGGTCGCTCAACCCCGGCCGCTACGTGGGCGTGGCCGCCGGAGAAGCCGTGAGCGACGAAGATTTCAAGGAACAACTCGAAACGCTGAACGAGGAACTCGAAACCCTCAACGCTTCCGCGCGGGAACTGGAAAGTACCATCGCGAAAAATGTGGCGGAGATTCTGGAAACATGAAGCTGATTCAGACATTCCACGCCTTGACAGACCATCTTCCTGACTTCGGGAAAATGGTCATGCAGACCAGCGCCGCCGACCATTTTGCTGGCTCCAACAAAATGGTCGGCGGCGGACAACTTCCCAAGGACACCCGATGAGCGATTCGGAACAACCCAACTTGCCCGCAAAAGGCCAGTTCCTCGTCTATCCCACCGAAGACGGGCGGATGAAAATCGAAGTCCGCCTGGAAAACGAGACGGTCTGGTTGACCCAGCAGCACTTGGCCGAACTGTTCCAAACCACCAAGCAAAACATCAGCCTGCATTTGCAGAACATATTCGCCGAGAAAGAGTTAGATCATGCGGCAACTGTCAAGGAATCCTTGACAGTTCAACAAGAGGGCGGGCGATCCGTCCAACGACAAGTCGAATACTACAACCTCGACGCCATCATCTCCGTCGGCTACCGCATCAAAAGCGCCGTGGCCACCCGCTTCCGCATCTGGGCCACGCAGAAGCTCCGCGAGTACATCGTCAAGGGGTTTGTGCTGGATGACGAGCGGCTGAAGAACCCCGATCAGCCGTTCGATTATTTTGATGAACTGCTCCGCCGGATTCAGGACATCCGCACCTCCGAGCGGCGGTTCTACCAGAAGATCACCGACATCTACGCCACCAGCATTGACTACGACCCGACCCAACAGGAGAGCATCGAGTTCTTCCAGACCGTGCAGAACAAAATGCACTGGGCCATCACCGGCCAGACGGCGGCGGAGATCATCCATACCCGCGCCGACGCCGCCAAGCCGCACATGGGCTTGACCAACTGGCGCGGCGTGAAAGTCCGCAAGCAGGATGTCGCCATCGCCAAGAACTACCTCAACGAGGAGCTTGCCGCGCTCAACAATCTCGTGGAGCAATACCTCGTCTTTGCCGAGGGCCAGGCCCTGCGGCGCGTGCCCATGCACATGCGCGACTGGATCGCCAAACTCCACGGCTTTCTCACCCTGAACGAACGCGCCATCCTGACCCACGCCGGCAAGATCTCGCACCAACTGGCCAAAGAACGAGCCGAAGCGGAATACGACAAATTCCATGTTCGGCAGATCGCCCAAGCCGATCAGGCCGGAGGCGACTTCGACCAAGCCGTCAAGCAACTCCCGCCGCCACCCAGGCGGAAGAAGGGCGGCAGGAAGTGAACGTCGAAACTCTCAACGCCAATGTTCGCCTTCCTTCTCCCGCTGGGAGAAGGGTCGGGGATGAGGGTGCGCAGCATGCACGCGACCTCGAACAGACCATCGCTGGCAACGTCGCGAAAATTCTGGAGGCGTGACGATGGCAGCGAACGGGAACAACAACTGGAAACCCGAGAAACTGGAAAACATCTGCGCTCAAATCACAGATGGAAAACACGGCGATTGCCAAGATGAACCAGAATCCGGTTTCTATTTTCTGAGCTGCAAGGATGTCGCCAACGGAAAGTTGAACTACGAGGGTGCACGGCAAATCACTGAGGCCGACTTCCTCGACACCCACCGGCGAACTAAGTTTGCACCGACCGATGTCTTGATTACCAACAGCGGGACGATTGGCCGGATGGCGATAGCACCGGACAATGAACTGACGCGCCGGACAACATTTCAAAAGAGCGTTGCGATTCTGAAACCGCTTGCGAGTCGCGTTGAGCCGAACTTCCTTTACTACGCGCTTCAGGACGACATTCACCGGCTGATAGAGTTTGCGGGCGGCACGGCTCAAAAGAACTTGCTACTCCGCGACCTTCGAGCGTTTGAAGTCAGCGTTCCTCCGCTGCCGGTTCAGCGCCGCATCGCCGGCGTCCTCTCCGCCTACGACGAGCTGATCGAGAACAGTCAGCGGCGCATCCGGATTTTGGAGTCCATGGCCCGCGCCCTCTACCGCGAGTGGTTCGTCCACTTCCGCTTCCCCGGACATGAGAAGATCAAGCGTGTGGCGTCGCCGCTGGGGGAGATACCGCAGGGGTGGGAGGTGAAGAAGCTCAAAGACGCTTGCCACGGTCAACGAGGAGCAGGTCAGTCAGGTGTTCGTCCGCATCAACAGCAAGGGGCAGCGGCTCAACGAGGCGGACTTCATCCTCACGCTCATGTCGGTGTATTGGGACGAAGGCCGGCACGAACTCGAACGGTTCTCAAGGGCGGCGAAGAAGCCCGCCGAAGGCCCGACGCCCTACAATCATTTCCTCCAGCCGTCTCCCGACCAGCTCTTGCGCGCGGCGGTCGGTTACGGTTTCAAGCGTGGCCGGTTGCAGTATGTTTACTCGCTGCTGCGTGGAAAGGACTTGGAGACGGGCGAGTATAGCGACGAAGGACGTGTGGCTCAGTTTGCTAGGCTGCAAGAAGCGCAGTCGTGCGCGCTGAATCTCCAGCACTGGAAAGATTTCCTGAAGTGCCTGATGAACGCCGGATTTCGCAGCGGCAAGGTCATCACGTCAGACACGACGGTCCTTTACAGTTACGTGTTCTATCTGCTCGGCAAAGCGGAATACGGCCTGTCGGAGAACCAGCTTCGACGGTCCATTTCGCGCTGGTTCTTCTTCTCCAGCCTCACGGGCCGCTACACGAACTCGCCCGAGTCGGCGTTGGAAAGCGACCTCATCCAACTGCGCGACGTGAAGGACGGTGCGGCCTTCCTCGCGTGCCTGGACAAGAATATCGCGGCGCAACTCACGGACGATTTCTGGCGGGTGACGCTGCCGAACGACCTCGACACGGCGGCGGCGCGCAGTCCGTCGCTGATGGCGTATCTGGCCGCGCTGTGCCTGCTCGATGCCAAGGTGCTGTTCTCCAGCCTCAAAGTCGGCTCGTTGCTCGACCCGACCACCGACGCCTACCGCAATTCGCTGGAGCGGCATCACCTCTTCCCGAAGGACTGGCTCAAGAGCAACGGCTTTCCAGAGATTCACCAGACGAACCAGATTGCGAACTACGCGCTCATCGAGTGGCCGGACAACTCCGACATCTCCGCGCAGTCGCCAGCGGTTTACTGGCCGCAGTTAAACGACCGCTACACGCCGGCGGACTGGCCAACCATCCGCTACTGGCACGCGCTGCCGGAGAACTGGGAGACAATGAAATACGAGGACTTCCTGAAGAAGCGGCGCGGCCTCATCGCGCAGGTGATTCGGGATGGTTTCGAGAAAATCTGAGACACCATGCCCCCCGCCTACACCGAAGACCAGCTTGTCGAGCAACCCGACAAAGGCACTATCCATGAGTGACGAAACTGATTTTGCAAATCTCACGTTCAAGATGGATTGCAGCCGAATTCTTTTAACAAGAAATGGAGGGGATCATTTCTCAGTTCATGGGCCGGGCGAAATTTGGCAGGATGAAGAAGGCGTATTGCGATTTAAAATATTTATTGGCCAGGACCAGTCCATGCCGTCCTGCTGCCGGGTACCACTTGGTAAGTTGATTCCAGAAGATGAGTATTTTGTCTTAGAAACCGGAAATCGATGGGCTTCCAAGTACGTTTTGCCACGAATACAACCTAGTACAAGTGTCCGGCTTGCCACTGGTTCGCTACGCGATTTAATTGTTACAAGAAAACTTCCATCAAAGCTCACTTCTGATTTTATTACTGTGCGATTTCGTGATAAATTGACATTTCCTTGCACTACCGGAACCGAAACAGTTACTCGTGTTGGCGGGCGGACTCGGTACACATCAAGCACGCTCAACGCGGCAATCTTTGATGACGCAGATTTGAAGATTGAAGTTTATCACGAAGAAGAGCATACGGTTTTTTCTGTTGAAATGCCCGCTGGCCACGCCTCGGACATTGTCGCAAACAGGATCGTTGAGTCTTTGCAGTTCGTTCTCGGAAAGCAATTGGCGGCGTTGGTTGTTGTCACAACTACATGCGACCAAGAAGTCATGCGTTTGCAGTCCCCCGCACCGGGACATGGCAAGATGCTGCCTCCGCTGCAATTTACGCTTACGGATTTTGATGGTCATTTTTGGTGTTTGTTCAGAACATATTTCAGGAAAATCCTGCAAGATAAAGACGCTGCTTGGCATCCTATTTCTTGTCAAATATGCAGTGCCATTGAGTCCTCAGCTGCGTCACTTAATGTTTGGGTACTTGCGCTTGCTGTTGCAGTGGAGGGTATAGCCAGTCACGCTTTCAAGAATTTAACAACCGTAGACCCGACATTTATGGCTGAACTTGATGTTTTGCAAACTGAAATCGCAAAAATTGAACTAACGGATAAGACTCGTGCCCGACTCAAAGGTACTCTGGACAGCTTTCGTCGCCCCCGTGGATCTGATATCGTTCGTGCTTTTATTGAAAAGAACGAACTTCCACGTTCTTCATATGAATCTTGGCAGAAACTTCGCAATTCATCCGTTCATGGTGAAGGAACTGGCGGGCGAGAAATTGAAGATACTGTGCGATTGAAAGACGAGGTGGTATCGCTACTTTACTCAATGGTGTTTTTGACTATTGGCTATCAAGGATTACGGTCCGATTATAGTCAGTCTGGATTCCCAAAATGCGACTGGCCGATACGGCGCATGAATGAGGCCCAATGACTACACACATTTACACCGAAGACCAGCTTGTCGAGCAGCCCGTCATCGGGTTGTTTGCGGAGCATTCGGCTGCGCCGAACCCTCACCCGGCCCTTCGATCCACCCTCTCCCACTGGGAAAGGGACGGGGCGAGGGTCGCGTAGCGTTGAAGGGGCGCGGACAGGCGTATGTCTGCGGTGGCGGCTCGTTATCGGTAATTTAACGCAATATATCGGCAATCGTTTCGCACGATGACGATGCGGGCCTATTTGAGCGGCTGAAGGTATGGCGTCGTAAGTCGTTCATTACCAGCACGTTCTTATTTGAGTGGAAAACGTCCATACGAAAGCCTGGATGCCCCAAGCGCTTGATTTACTGAAGGCGAGCCGTGAGCCGCCCGTGGCGTTTGACCACGCGGTGGAGGATTACCGATCGGCACGGTGATTGTTTGTACATGTTCGCGAAGAGCATGCCCATAACGCATTTCTTGCTCTATCGGGCGGAATAGGATACTGTGGACCATGCTTTTCAAACGCCAACAGTTGCTTTTGAACCTTTAACCGGAGCAGAAGGGGCGCGCAACCGGAAGCGATCCGTCTGGGCAGTTTACTGTGAGGTAAATCGGCTGAACGCCAGGCTTGCCTGCGTTTCTCAGGATGGTGTACTATTAAACGTGGTGAACGACATGAATTCGGCAAGCATTGAGTTTGTTCTGAGAGGACGAATCGAAGGGCGGGAAGTCACACCCGCCTCGATTGGTTTGTCGCGTTTTAATGAGTTCAACCAGGATGTCGAGACGTTTCTGCGAGGCAGCCAGCGCTTGGAATTGGATGAGGTCCTGGTTTCGGTCGAAGCGGGCTCGTACAAACTCCGTGTGCTGTTGCCGGCTCTTGTGCTTTCGTCGGTGAGTCCCGACATAAAGCTGTTGGCGCGGGAAGACTCGCTCGGCGAAGTCGATGCCAAACGCGCGGAGGTCGTCCAAAAGTGGCAGGCACGTTCGAAGAGCAGTCCCGAATTGAGTTATGAACTTCGGCCACAGGGCGATGACACCACGATCATTCGAATCAGCCGGGAATCCGATTACCGCGTGGGAGCCATCATTCCCTGGGTGTCGGTCGAAAAATATGTGTCGGGCGAGGTCGTTGATATGGGTGGCGCACAGAAGGCCAACATCCATCTCAAGATCGGCAGCAACAAACGGATCGTCCGCATCGACACCAGTCAGGGCTACCTGCGCGATCAGCCTCAGAATTGGCTCTACCACAAGGCGCTGTTGCATGTGCGCGCGGAGCAGCATTTTCGCACGGGTGAACTTCGCAACATCCGGCTGATTGAGTTCGTTCCGTATCAGCCCGTCTATGACGAGGCGGCGCTAAACCGTTTCGGGGCGGACGGCGTGCAGGCATGGGCCGACGTGCCGGACGCGGCGGCGTGGGTACGGGAGGTCAGAGGAGGTTAAGCGCATGGCTGACGGCGTCTTGCTCGACACCAGTTTTCTCATCACGCTTGCCGATAAGAACCGCGACCATCACGAGACGGCCCGGCGCTACTGGCGGCATTTTGTTGAGAATAACATCACAATTTATCTTTCAACCATCGTGGTTTCTGAGTTCTGCGTCAAGCAAGCCATCCCGCCCGATATTCTGCGGTGTTGTATTGTTCTGCCCTTCAATTGGGACGACGCGCTGAAGGCTGCTGCGCTCGATTGGAAGCGAGTGCGGCCTGATGGCGTCGAGCGCGAGGCACTGAAGGACGACATCAAAATCATTGCACAAGCCGCCATAGCGGACGCAGCCTATGTGGTCACCGCCGACGAACGTTCGTTCTACCGATTCTGCGAAACCTTTAAAAGCGCTGCGGAAATAGCCTTTAAGCCGATTCAGCTTGCAGCAGGTTTTGATCGCGCAGCTTTCGACGCAAACGGGCAAAGTGATTTTGAGGACATGCTTGAAGGAAAAGACGAGAAAGAATCCTGACACGTCCTCATTTTAATGAGCCCGCACCCCTACACCGAAGACCAACTTGTCGAGCAGCCCGCCATCGGGTTGTTCGCGGAGCTTGGCTGGACCACGGTGTCGGCGCTGGAGGAAACCTTCGGAACGGCCGGCACGTTACTGCGTGAGACGAAGGGCGAGGTGGTGTTGGTGCCACGGTTGCGCGCGGCCCTGGAACGGTTGAATCCGGCGCTGCCGCCCGAGGCCATCACCGCCGCCGTGGATGAATTGACCCGCGACCGGTCGGCCATGAGTCTGGAGGCGGCGAATCGCGAGGTGTATGGGCTGCTGAAGAACGGTATTCGGATCAGCGTTGCTGACCGCGAACCCTTAAGCTGCGCACCCTCACCCGGCCCTGCGGGCCACCCTCTCCCAGGGGGAGAGGGTTTGCGAGATGGAAGGCGCAAGGCGAAGAATCCCCCTCTACCTCTGGGAGAGGGGGCCGGGGGTGAGGGTTTGCATCGGGGCACAGGGCAAACCACGGTTCGTGTGAAAGCGATTGATTGGGAATGCCCCGATGCAAATGACTTCTTGCTGGTCAGCCAGTTCAGCGTGACCGGCGCGCTCTACACCTGCCGGCCGGATCTGGTCGGTTTCGTCAATGGCCTGCCGCTGGTGGTCATCGAGTTGAAGAAGCCTGGCGTGCCGGCGCGCGCGGCGTTCGATGACAACATCACCAGCTACAAGCATTCCCAGAACGGGGTTCCTGCGCTCTTCGCCTACAACGCTTTCATCATCTGCTCCAATGGCACGGACAGCCGCGTTGGCTCGCTGACGGCGGACTGGGGTCGGTTCTTCGAGTGGAAGCGCATCGAGCGCGAGGATGAGCCACGGCGGGTGTCGCTGGAGAAGATGATCCGGGGAACGTGCGACCGGACGCGCCTGCTCGACCTGGTCGAGAATTTCACCCTGTTTTCGGAGCACAAGGCCGGCCTGGTGAAGATTATCGGCCAGAACCACCAGTACCTTGGCGTTAATGCGGCCTTTAGACGTTTGTTGGCAATCAGCGAGCAACGAAAGGCCGCAACCCTCACCCCCGGCCCCTCTCCCACGGGGAGAGGGGAGGACTTTAATTACCGTGGTGGACTGCAATACTCGGGGCTGGTGGATCGTGCGCGTGAACTGCGACAGAAGCAAACCCCGGCGGAAGAGATCGCGTGGGAATTGTTACGTGACCGGCGGTTCGAGGGATTGAAGTTCCGGCGTCAGCACCAGATCAAGGTGTCCCAACCCCCCTCTACCTCTGGGAGAGGGGCCGGGGGTGAGGGTAACACGCCCAGCCCGACAGGGCTGGGCGTGTTTTGGCAGACGCAGGGGAGCGGCAAGTCCTTCTCCATGGTCTTCTTCGCGCAGAAGGTGCTGCGGAAACTGGCGGGCAACTGGACGTTTGTGGTGGTGACGGACCGTGTGGAACTGGATGATCAGATCGCCAAGACGTTCAAGGCCACGGGCGCGGTGAGCGAAACCGAGGGGGACCAGTGCCATGCCGAGAGCGGCGCGCACCTGCGGGAACTGCTGCGCGGGAATCACCGCTACATTTTTTCGCTCATACAGAAGTTCCGGCCGGAACTTCTTATGAGTGAAAAACCCTCAACCCCGGCCCTTCTCCCAGCGGGAGAAGGGAGCGGGAACTATCGAGCGGGCTATCATTTTGCAGGTCTGACCGAACGAACGAGGGCGTTGCGCAAGATTGCCACTGAACCTGAACAGATCCTTTGGGATCGACTTCGTGATCGACAGCTTTGCGGTATGAAATTTCGCCGACAGCATCAGATAGGCGATTACATTGCCGATTTCTATTGTGCGGAAGCCCGATTGGTTGTGGAGATAGATGGTGGCATCCATGACCATTCCGATGTCGAGGCCAAAGATCGCAACCGGGCGAAGTGGCTGAGGGCTCAAGGGTTCAATGTTCTGCGCTTTCCAAACGATGCAGTTTCTGAGAAGCCGGAGGATGTTCTTTCCATTATCGGGGATGCCCTACTCCCCTCTCCCGCTGGGAGAGGGGCCGGGGGTGAGGGTCAACCATCACGCATGCCATTCCTATCCGACAAGGAAGACATCATCGTGATGGTTGATGAGGCGCATCGGAGCCAGTACGACACCCTGGCGCTGAACATGCGCGCTGCGCTGCCGAGGGCGCTCTTCCTGGCGTTCACCGGCACACCGCTGATTGCCGGGGAGGAGCGGACCAAGGACGTTTTCGGCGATTACGTCTCCATCTACGACTTCCAGCAGTCAGTGGAGGATGGCGCGACCGTGCCGCTTTTCTACGAGAACCGCACGCCGGAACTGCAACTGGTCAACCCGGACCTGAACGAGGACATTTACAGGGTCATCGAGGCGGCGGAACTCGACCCGGAGCAGGAAGCGAAGCTCGAACGGGAGTTGAGCCGACAATACCACATTCTGACGCGCGACGACCGGCTGGAGACCGTAGCCAAGGACATTGTGCGTCATTTCCTCGGTCGGGGCTTTGTCGGCAAGGCGATGGTGGTGTCCATCGACAAGGCCACGGCGCTCAAGATGCACGACAAGGCGCGGAAGTACTGGGCGAAGGAATTGGAGCGGGTGGAGAAGGAAATTGCCGAAATCACGCGATACCAGACCGGGCGAGAGGGTATGACGCGGCGAAGTGGCCAGGGGCAAGGCAGTCCAACTACCGATCCGGAGCGGGCGCTGGAACTGCACCGGCAACTGGACGTGCTCAGGACCACGGACATGGCGCTTATCGTGTCGCCGGGGCAGAACGAGATTGCGCAGATGCAGGGGCAGGGGCTTGACATCGTGCCGCACCGGCGCCGGATGAACGAGTCCCAGCCGCCGCTGGACGAGAAGTTCAAGGACCCTGACGACCCGCTGCGGATCGTGTTCCTGTGCGCCATGTGGCTGACCGGTTTCGACGCGCCGAGCTGTTCGACGGTCTACCTCGACAAGCCGATGCGCAACCACACGCTGATGCAGACGATTGCGCGGGCAAACCGCGTCTTCCCCGGCAAGCACAGCGGCATGATCGTTGACTATGCCAACGTCCTCGCCTCTCTTGAAAAGGCGCTCGCCATCTACGGACCGGGCGGGGCAGGCGGCAAGCCGGTAAAGGACAAGGCCAAGCTGGTGGATGACCTCCGCACGGTGATCGCGGCCGCCTCGGCCTTCTGCGCCAGCCGGAACGTCATGCTGGTTACTATCGAGCAACTCGCCCCCGGCAGTCTGGACCGGTTGCAACAGATCGACGATAGCGTCAACACGCTGATTTCGCCGGACCCATTGCGCCGGGAGTTCCTGGGGCACGAGCGCCTGGTGAACACGCTCTACAACGCGGTAAAACCCGATCCGGCTGCTCTGGAGTTTGCCGGGCGGGTGGCGTGCATCATGGCCATTGCCGACGCCATTCGCGCGAAACTCAACCCCAACCCGGCGGAAATTACCGAGGTCATGGGGCAGGTGAGGGAGGTGCTGGACGCCTCCATTACGGGCGTGGAGATGCCTGCGACACCGGTGCCGGTGCTGGACCTGTCCAAGATTGATTTTGCCGCCCTGACCAAGCGCCTCAAGCAGGCCAAGCACAAGAACACGGACCTGGAGGTGCTCAAGGCCGTGATCCGCGCCCAATTGGAAGGGCTGATGCGCCTGAACAAGACCCGTGCCGACTTTGCGGAGAAGTTCGAGGAGTTGATCGAGAACTACAACAACGGGAGCCGGAACATCGAGCAGCTTTGCGACGATCTGCTCCAGTTGAGCCGCACCCTGTCCGATGAACAGCAGCGCCATGTGCGGGAGAACATGACCGAGGAGGAGCTGGTCATTTTCGACATCCTGACCCGCCCGGCGCCCGAGTTGAGCACAGCCGAACGGGCGGAGGTCAAGAAGATCGCCCGCGAGTTACTGGCACGCATCAAGCAACTGCTCGTTTTGAACTGGCGTCAGAAGGCCTCGGCCCGCTCCCAGATCCGGCTGGCCATAGAAGACCTACTCGACACCGGCCTTCCCCGCGCCTACGATAAGCCCACCTACCAGCAGAAATGCTCGGTCCTCTTCGAGCACGTGTACGAGAGTTATCCGGAACAGAATGTGGGCGTGTATGCAATGGCGGTGTGACCTGCCCGAACCCGCGGCCTGATCGGCCGCCGCGATCATCTCCCGACTCCATTCCGATCCGGCCCGCCACAAATAGACCCCGCCCCTGCTTCTTCCTTTCAGCATTTCAGTTTTCAGCATTTCAGCTTTTCGACTTCAGCATTTCAGTCCCGCCAGCCAGTCCTTCAAACAACCAGTTGTACCATCCATGTGTTTGAAGATAACCAATAGTCTTATTCAACAACAACCAATGACATTTTTAATTATAAGCAATGACACACGCGCATTAAATATGTTAAAATGATCGCATGAAAACAGAAAAACGTACGCGCGCATTGGACGCGATCACCATCACGGTATCGCTCAAGAGGAACCTTCGTGATCAAGTTGACGCAGCGGCGAAAGCCGTTCAGCGCAGCCGATCAAACTACATCGCAAAGGTTTTAACCGATGCGGTACTGGCCTCAGAGAGGCAGATCAACGCACCGCCCGCCTCCGGCAGCGGATCGAAAAAATGAAGATCGCTTCACGCGATCCAACGGGGTGCCGAGCAAAACGGGGGTCTCGCGCCCCCCGTTCGCGACACCCTGAAAACCGGCCCATTCGTTACTAAAAAGCCTATGGCTGATCTATGGCTAAACCCCATTAATCAGCTTAACCCGACCGTGCCCGACACATTAAAACCACAGCATTTCCGCATATTTCATCCCGCACTTAACGCGAAAAAAATGCCCGCGTGGGTTCAACTCCCCCCGCCTCCATCATTTTTTGCTTGCAAGGCAATGAGTTACGACGACGAAAGTGCTATTGTCCCGAATTTGTCCCGAGTCGGCATCTTGCCGAACTCGGTGAAGCCATCCCGATCTTTCGTTTTCACATCGGCGTAATGGAGCACCATCCCGACCGAATCGTGCCCCGTCCATCGCATAATGCGATGGACGGCGATGTTAGCGTTCAGGCATCGCAGGACGAAATGGTTCCGCCACGAATGCCAATGCAGTCGCCGTCCTGGCTGGATACCCACGGCGGGGAACAGCGCCTTGAACCTGTCCCTCGTGTGGTTCTCGGCGATCGGGTTTCCTTCCCTGTTGTGGAACAGCAGACCGCCATTCGAAGTGGTCTCTCGGCGTTTCAGAACCTCGGTCACGACGACGGACATCGGAATGCGTTTCTGCTCTTTGGGATCTTTGGGCTTCCAGCCGTTGCGGGCCCTTATGTCAATGTGCGGCGGATCGGTCTCCCAATGCAACGCCTCAGGCGTGAGATGCTGCAGTTCACCAAACCGCATCCCCGTGTCGGCAAGGACGATGATCATGTCCCGTATGAGCAGGTCGCCGACCCGTTCGGCCTCCTTGATGAGTAGATGATACTCCTCGTCTGAATAAGTCTCGGGGTCGGGCGGCGGTTCGTCGTAAAGCAGCACCGTGCCGTGTTTTGAATAATCAAACGGGCTCTTGACTACTAGCCGCTCACGCTCGCCCCAGCGGAAAACGGTGTGGAGGTTTCCTATGTCGTTGTCGGCGGTTCTTTTTGCCACGCCCTGATTAATCACACGATGCTCCTGATAATCACGGACAATGGATGGCGTGATGTGCCGCACAAGTTTCGCCTCTGGATGAACCTTGGCAAGCCAACGATCGAACATGTGCCAAGAAGATTGTATCCGCTTCAGCGTCTCCGCCGCATTTCGCCCCGTAGTTGCACGAAAATACTCGTCGAAGAGCGTCTTGATCGGAGCCGAGCCGTCGGAAACGCCTAACTTTTTGCTCGTGAGCTGGGCGCTCCATTGCTCCGCATGAATTTGGGCTTCTTTTTTTAGGGTCGTGCCCAGCGAGCGTTGCGTCACCTTGCCCGTGCGGGGGTGTCTGTAGATAGCCCGCCAAATGCCAGAGTCGGCTCGCTTGCAAAGCCGCAGTTGCCCAAAACGGAAGGAATCGGAGAACTTCCTGTGCTCTGGCAGCAGAGTAGACGACAGCCGCAACGGCTCCTTTTCAAGAGCCGCTGTCGGTGTCAACACACTGGCTTGGTTAGTCAGTTCCATATGGTGTCAGCAGGTTTTCTGCGAGGCGGAGCCGGTTTCATAAGGAACTTGTCGAGCTCATCCTTCTTAAATCGCCAGCGACCACGGGGCGAACGGACTGGATACTTGTGCCCTGGAAGCCACCCCTTGGATGCCCCTTCACGCACGGCTCTCGGCGTCAAGTTCAGATAGGACGCCGCTTGCTCGACGCTCCACCACACATCATCTGGCTGTCCCCGTGCAATGGCGTGGGAGTCTCTCTTTTGCTGGATTTCAAGCCAACGGTTCCAGTATGGGCAGCAGGGAATAAAATCCACTGTGAGATTTGTGGCACTCGGCGGAAGACCGTTGGTATCGTCGCCTTCTATTTTTTCCGAAGCAATCATATTATCATCCCCCCTCTTCCCTCCAACCGTCTTGTCGCTCGGTGGCCGTTGAGGCAACAGGTGTGTTGCCAAGTTGATGCCGCCAATATTGCCAGAAGTAAGGAAATTATCGTTGGGAAGTGTGTTTGTGACAACGGCTGCAGCATCGCCGTCTTCGAATTGGTCAATGATTTTACTCAAATATTCCCGTTCCTTTACTGTGTATCTCTTTCCACTCATATTTACCTCAATTTATTTTCCCGCAATCAAACTGCGGATTTCACTTAGTCGAAAGCCAGCCGCCCGGACGTGGTTGGGAAATATTACCCTAGTTAATGCGCCTCGCTGAACTAGCCTATATGACCGCGCATAAATAAAACTACATATAGGTCAACAAAAAGGTCGCATCAGTCCGGTAATGAGCGACGGGTGATCTTGAATTTCGCGGAACGTTTTGAATAGCGCAGCGCAGAGTTCCGTC
>Ga0268277_1001488_pt1 | contig 15721 bp, 16 predicted proteins | sample saktaG_5_FD_190132 | JGI IMG/M metagenome (GOLD analysis project Ga0268277, IMG submission 190132) | Saline water microbial communities from Sakinaw Lake, British Columbia, Canada - sak_2010_1_5_50m | ecosystem: Environmental > Aquatic > Non-marine Saline and Alkaline > Saline ...
AGAATCAGCGGGCGGGACGTGGACGAAGTGGGGGGTGCGGTGCTCGCGGGTGGTGGATATGGCACCCTTGCGCTTGATGATAAAGCAACTGGAGCCGTCCCTGCGAACGACCAGCTCGCCGATGGTGGTGCCGCAAACGAAGCCGGGGACGGGCACCTGCGGCAGCTTCTTGGAGTCAGATTTATCCCCGGTTGACTGCTCTTTCTGTATTTTCGGCATTGGGTTCTCGTACTCATGATGCCTGTGGTTTAGTGGTTTCGGGTTTGACTTCCAGCATTAACTCAAAGGCTTTCAGGGGCACGAGAAGCCGGTGGCCACAGCGAATGACGGGAAGCTGGCCCTTGTTGGCCATCTGGTAAGCCAGGGCGCGGCTGACGCCGAGCATCACACCCGCCTGCTCTATGGTGATAGTCTTTCTTTCTACGTTCAATTTTTCCTCCAATAGTCTTGTTTTTCAACAGCCTGTACATTATAATAGTACATATGTGCTACTTGTCTATGGGGATTTGTCAGGTCGCTGTTATATTCGCATGAGTCTTTTTAGTGCGGATTCGGGTTAAATACGGCTGGGATGGCCGGGGGTTAGATTTAATAAAAGGGGGCGCGTCATGAGAGGGCATATCAAAAAAAGGTCAGAGGGATCATGGAGCATAGTGATTGATATCGGCAAGGACCCGGTAACCGGGACGAGGAAGCAGCAGTGGTACACGATCAAGGGGACGAAAAGGGAAGCGGAAAGCAGGATGCGGGAGCTGCTGGACTCCAAGGAAAAAGGCACCTATGTGAAGCCGAACAAATTGACAGTAGGCGATTGGCTGGATTCCTGGCTGGAAGGCTACGTGAAGACCAACTGCTGCATGCGAACCTATGACGCATACCAATCCATCGTCAAGAACCACCTTGTGCCGGGACTGGGGACAATACCGCTGACCCAACTGAAACCACAACAGATACAGGATTTTTACTCGAGAATATTCCAGGGCGACAAGAATTTGTCTGCCAGTTCGGTATTGCACATTCACCGCATTCTATTCCAGGCGCTCCAATATGGAAGGAGACAGGGCGTCCTGATGCAGAACGCGGCCGACCTAGTGAACCCGCCACGGGCCAGGAAATCCGTAATGAAGACGCTGTTACCATCCGAAGTAGCCAGGCTTTTCGAGTCGACCAAGGACAACCTCTACTATCCAATCTACTTCACAGCCATAAATACCGGGCTTAGGCAGGCGGAATTGCTGGGACTGAGATGGCGGGACATCGACCTGGATCTCGCGGCCCTTTCGGTCAACCAGGTGCTTTACAAAAGGCGGGGCGTCTGCATATTCAAAGAGCCGAAGAGCGAGCACAGCCGGCGGCGCCTGGACCTTACGCCGTCACTGGCGCTTTTCCTGCGCAAGTACCGGGCGCAGCGGGAAGCGGAATTCATCATAACGGGAGACCCGTTGACGGACGACGACCTGGTATTCGGCAAAGCGGACGGGACACCCGTGGACCCGTCCACGCTGACTCATCAACTGGGTAAGGCGCTGCAAAAGGCCGGGCTGCCGCACGTGAGGTTCCACGATTTAAGACACTCGTTCGCCAGCCTGATGCTTTTGGGCGGCGTCCACCCGAAGATAGTGAGCGAGATGCTGGGGCACGCCAGTGTGACCCTGACCCTGGACACGTACAGCCACGTGATAGGTGGACTGCAAAAGGCGGCCATGGGCAGACTGGACGACATACTCAAGGTGGAGATACGGGAAAATGAATCCGTTAGCAATCCGTTAGCAAAAACCGGGGATTTGAATGGAGCCAGCGGTGCGAGTCGAACGCACGACCGGCTGTTTACGAAACAGCTGCTCTACCACTGAGCTACGCTGGCACGGAACATAGTATACCGCGCAGCGACGACTACGGGCAAGGTAGCCAGCGCCTGCGGCGCCGCTTTATTTTAGGGGCAAATATACGTCGGCCTCGGCCACGCCCACCGTATTGCCCTGCTCATCTTTGGCCCAGATATCCAGGGTGACGAAATCCTGTCCTTTTCCTACCGGGTGCTTTTCGGTCACCGTTGCCCCGTAAACACATGTTGTATCGACCGGCACCGGCCTGACCAGCTTGGACTCTATGCGCTTCATCCTGCCGCCCGATGGATAGGCCCAGTCGGTGACCACCTTGCACATCAGCGACATGGTCTGGTTGCCATGCATCACCGTGACCGGCAGTCCGAAGACCTGCGCCGTTTTACACCAGCCGGGATTATTGTGCACCGGGTTATAGTCCATCGAACCCGCTGCATGCTGCCAGATGATCTCCTGGTCCACATGCTGCCTCACCTCCGGCAGGACATCCCCGCAATTTACCGATTCAAAAGCGATTCTCTTTTCCATCTCTAACTCTCCTCCGCCTATGCCTGCAGGGCATGCTCGCCCTTGAGGAACTTCAACACGTCCTCACGTGTGCGGGGCAGTATCAGCGTCACATAATAGCGTATCTTCAGGTTGCCGTGCTGGTCATACGTCTCGGTCATATATCGCATATAATATTTTCCGCGTTTTATCCACTTATCATGTCCCTTGATCTTCATGGTCAGGATGTCACCAACCCGGACGGGATCGTAATATTCGATGATCTGCCCGGGGTTCCTGGCGCCGGGCGTCCTGATCCAGCTGCCGTGCCCCTTCCTCATCACGAAGAATCCCACCTGCGTGCCGAACATAGGATGCGCGACGATACCATCATGTCCGCATTTCCGGGCGTAGACATCATCGTAAAAAATGGGATTGCTGTCCGGTACTCCTTCCGCGTAAGCGATAAGGTCCTCCGCCTTGACCTCGAACTTGTCCGGCAACACGCTCTCCTTCCCTATCTCGATCTCGTCCCAGAACTCATACTGGTCGATGTCCTCTTTCACCAGGAAATCGGCGCCGAATTCCTTCTGCTTGGCCGACTTCTGGTACTTTGCCATCTCCTCCAGGTATCCCATGTTCTTCAACCTCCTCAATCAATATATTAAGAGCCTGTATGCGTAATATTCCCTTACACCGGCTGCCACCGGGGATTAAGTCAGCAATCGGACTACCTGTTCGCCTCCTTTATGATATACCTGAACGTGCAGTGCTCAGTCTGCCCCACGTGGTGGCGGCCGTGCAGCACCAGCTTGACATCGGGATTATAGCCGTCCAGTATGGCGTAGTCGGCGTACTTGCAGTAGATCTTGCTGAATTCGCCCACACCGAGCTCACGCGAGCCGTTCCAGAAGGTGCATCCGCCGGCCTTGACCACCATGTCGTCGTTATCCAGGTCCGGATGGGGGTCGAAGTTGGACGAATCTATGTCAATGACATGATCCATGCCCGCCCGTGCAATAGCTCGCAATGTAGTGTTATCATTATAGCCGCATTTTGAAATAATCACCCCGGAGGATTAGAGATGCCTTATAAACTGATTAAGGTTGATATCGAGGAAGAGGTGGCTACCCTTACACTCAACCGCCCGGACAAGCTCAACTGCCTCAACGCGGGCATACTGCACGAGATGTCGAAGGCGCTTGGTGAACTCAACGCCGATGACGGCGTCAAGGCCCTGATCTTAACCGGCGAAGGCCGCGCCTTCTGTTCGGGCGCCGACCTGGCCGAGCAGCCCTACGGCACGGACAAGAACCAGCCGGGCATCAGCCGGGCCGAGCATATCACGCCTTTTGTGAGCTTCGGCTGGGTGGTCAAGCATATCGAGGATTTCACCAAGCCCGTCATAGCCGCGGTCAACGGCATCGCGGCCGGAGGCGGACTGTCCCTGGCGCTGGCTGCCGATATACGTATTGCATCGGAAAATGCGGCTTTCTCCGCCATCTTCGTCAAGCGCGGGCTGGTGCCCGACTGTGGGATTTCATACTATTTGCCGCGCCTGGTAGGCGTGAGCAAGGCCCTGGAGCTGATGTGGACGGGTGAGAAGATCGATGCCGGGGAGGCTGAGCGCATCCGGCTGGTCAACAAAGTGGTGCCGCACGACCATCTCATGAAGTCGGCAAACGAATTCGCCCAAAGTCTGGCCAAAGGCCCGTCACTGGCAATAGAGATGATTAAGCGTATGGCCTATACCGGCCTCAAGGCCGATTCTGTGATCACGCAGATGGCGGTGGAGGACTTCATGCAGCAGGTCTGCCGCGAGTCGGAGGATATAAGGGAAGGCGTGTTGGGTTTCCTCGAGAAGAGGCCGCCCAATTTCAAAGGCAAATGACGCAGGGGCGTTGCTTTAGCTGCGCCCGAGCGATATAACAAATATCGCCCGTTTTCGGGCGGACCTGAAGGTCCGCCCCTACAGCGCCCCTGCGAATATTGTTGACACGATGGGCTAAAGAGTTTAGAATTTCTTTCTGTCAGTTGCCTTATTTGTACTACATCAAGGCGGCCGTAAATAAAAAAGGAGTTGATTGCTTGTGCCCGAAGTCAGATTAGGAGAAGGGGAAAGTTTCGAGAGCCTATTGAGGCGTTTCACCAGGAAAGTACAACAGGAAGGAATAATCAGCGAGGTACGCCGCAGGGGCTTCTTCGAGAAACCCAGCATCAAGCGCAAGCGCAAAGAGGCAACCAAGCGCCGCAAAAGCAATAAGACAGCGTAGCCCCCATGTCATTACAGGAAAAGCTCAACACAGACCTTAAGGCCGCCATGCGCGCCCGGGACGAGTTGCGCATGCTGGTGCTGCGTTCCCTGCTCTCATCCATGAACTACGCCGAGATAGCCAGGCAGAAGAAGCTGGACGACGGCGGCGTGATCGAGGTTATAGGCAAGGAGATCAAGCAGCGCAGGGAGAGCATCGAGGCCTACGAGAAGGGCAACCGCAAGGACCTGGCAGACAAAGAGAAGGCCGAGATGGCCGTGCTCCAGGATTATATGCCCGCCCAGATGAGCGGGGAAGAGATCACCGCGATTGTAGAGAAGGTGATCGCCGAGGTGGGGGCCAGGGGCCCGGGCGACAAGGGCAAGGTAATGCAGAAGCTCATGCCTCAGGTCAAGGGCAAGGCGGACGGCAGCGAGGTCAACAACATCGTTACCGGCCTGCTGGGCAAACTATAAAGACCCTTCCGGGCGCACCTGAAGGTACGTCCCTACAGGGCGGGTTTCCCAAACGTTGAACGCAGGGGCGGGTTTTCAAACCCGCCCGAGAGTAAATATCATCATGAAATTCGGCATTGTGGTCTTTCCCGGCACCTGGAGCGACCGCGACTGCTATTATTCGGTGCACAACATCTGCGGCCAGGATGCCGTCTACATCTGGCATAAGGAGACCGACCTCGCCGGCTGCGATTGCGTCATACTGCCCGGCGGATTCTCCTACGGTGACTACCTGCGCACCGGGGCCATCGCCCGCTTCTCGCCGGTCATGGATTCCGTAGCCGCCTACTCGAAACAGGGACGCCCGGTGATCGGCATCTGCAACGGGTTCCAGGTTCTATGCGAGGCCAACCTGCTGCCCGGCGTGCTGCGGCAGAACGAACACCTGCAGTACCGCTGCCAGTGGACCTACCTGAAGACGGAGAACAACACCACGCCCTTCACCCACAAATGTAAAAAGGGGCAGGTGCTCAAGATACCCATCTCGCATTACGAGGGCCGCTACTACGCCGGTGATGGCGTTATCAAGGAACTGGAGGACGGCGGGCGCGTGGCCTTCCGCTACGGCACACCCGGCGGGGAGATCACCGCGGAGGCCAATCCCAACGGGGCGCTCAACAACATAGCCGGCATCGTCAACAAACAGGGCAACGTGCTGGGCATGATGCCCCACCCCGAGCGGTCCTGCGAAGACATACTGGGTAGCAGCGACGGAAATATCATCTGGGAGTCCATCATTGCCGGCATCTAAAGAGCAGTTGGCGGAGATAGCGCTCAGCCGCAGGGAATACAACGTAATTGTGAGCCAGCTGGGTCGCGAGCCGACCGAGGTCGAGCTCGGCATGTTCGGCTCGCTGTGGAGCGAGCACTGCGGCTACAAGCATTCCAAGTCCCTGCTCAAGCTCTTCCCCACATCCGGCAGGTACGTGCTGATCAAGCCGGGCGAGGAGAATGCCGGTGTCATCGACATCGGCGACGGCCGGGTCATCGGGTTCAAGATAGAGTCCCACAACCACCCGTCCTACATCGAGCCATACCAGGGCGCCGCAACCGGCGTGGGCGGCATCGTCCGGGACATCTTCACTATGGGGCTGCGCCCCATAGCGCTGTCCAACTCCCTGCGCTTCGGCCCCCTTTCCGACCCCCACAACCGTTACCTCATGGGGGGCGTGGTGGGAGGGATCGCGGGCTACGGAAACTGCCTGGGCATCGCCGACGTGTGCGGCGAGATATACTTCGACAAATGCTACAGCGGCAACCCGCTGGTCAATGCGCTCTGCCTGGGCATCGGGCGTGCGGAAGACCTGACCCGGGCGCGCGCATCGGGCGAGGGAAACCTGATCATGCTGGTGGGCGCCGACACCGGTCGCGACGGCCTGCACGGGGCCTCGGGACTGGCCTCCCGCACCTTCGAGGAGCAGCGCGAGCTGCGCTCGGCCGTGCAGGTAGGGAACCCCTTCATGGAGAAACTGCTGATCGAGGCCTGCCTGGAGCTTACGCGCACGGGCTGGATCGTCGGGCTGCAGGACTGCGGCGCCGCCGGGCTGACCAGCGCTGCCATTGAGGCCGCCGACAAGGGTGATTCGGGCCTTGATATCGATGTGGCCAGGGTGCCCCGGCGGGAGAAGGGCATGACGCCCTACGAGGTCATGCTCTCCGAATCGCAGGAGCGCATGGTCGTTATCGTGAAGAAAGGGTATGAAGACAGGGTCAAGGGACTTTTCGACCGCTGGGGGCTTCACTCGGATATCATAGGCAAAGTAACGGGCGACGGCATGGCCACCATCCGCGATGGCGGACAGGTGGTAGCGCATGCGCCGGTAAAATATCTCAATACTCCTCCTGCGTACAGGTTCCGCCCGAAGCGTCCCGCCTGGCTGGATGAACTTCAGACACTGGACTTCAAGAAGATCAAAGATATGGCGCCCAAAGATACAGGCAGGGCGCTGCTGCGCCTGCTGGGCGCCCCCAATATATGCAGCAAGAGGCCTGTTTTCCGCCAGTACGACCACCAGGTGGGCAACAACTCGGTGGTGCTGCCGGGGGAGGGCGATGCGGCAGTATTGCGTATACAGGAAACAGACAGGGCCTACACGCTGGTAACCGACGGCAACGGCCGTTACTGTTATGTAAATCCGTGGATCGGCGGGGTTATAGCTGTGGCCGAGGCTGCACGCAATACAGCGTGCACGGGCGCCCGGCCCATGGCCATCACCAACTGCCTCAATTTCGGCAATCCGGAGCGGAACGACGTGATGTACCAGATGCACCAGTGCATCCGGGGCATGTCGCAGGCCTGCAGGAAGCTCAGGACGCCCGTGGTCAGCGGCAACGTCAGCCTGTATAACGAGACCCGCGGCGTGGCCATCTTCCCAACCCCGGTGGTAGGCATGGTAGGTCTGATTAGAGATGTTAAATGCCATTGCACAGCAGGGTTTAAGAGCGAGGGAGACGCGGTCTTCCTGCTGGGAGGTCCCGGGGATGACCTGTCCCTGGGCAGCAGCGAATACCTTGAACTGGTGCACGGGCAGGTCAGGGGCAGTCTATCGATCGACCTCAATGCCGAGAAAAGCCTGCATGACCTGCTGATCAGAGCCATCGGGCGCGGGCTGCTCAGGTCGGCACACGACTGCTCCGATGGCGGCCTGGCTGTGGCGCTGGCCGAAAGTTGTATAATCGCTGATATAGGCTTCAGGGGTACGCTGCCGGTGAACGGCCGACTGGATGCAGCCCTCTTCGGAGAGGCACAGTCCCGGGCAGTGGTTTCGATCAGCCCGGGCGCGGTGCGCAGGCTGGAGGAGATGGCTTTCAAACACGGTGTGCCGGTTACCAGGCTGGGCGTGGTGGGCGGCAGCCGGTTTATCCTCAAGGGGCTGTCCGACCTGCCGGTGGCTGAGCTCGAGCAGGCCTGGAGCAACGGATTATAGGTGCGCCCGTGCAATCAATAAATTAATATAGATTTCGGAGAAATCGAATTGGCTGAGATATCTGAATTCAGGGGAGTGCGCTACAACCCGGCGGTGGTGCAGCACATGCAAAATGTGATCTGCCCGCCATATGATGTCATCTCGCCTCAGGAGCAACAGGCCCTTTACGACAGGAGCAAGTACAACATGGTGCGCCTTGAGTTCGGCCTTGAGCAGGAGGGAGACAGCGACCGCAGCAACAGGTACACGCGCGCCCGTGCGGAGTTCAACCGCTGGCTCAAGGAGGGCGTCCTGATACAGGACCAGGTGCCCAACTACTATGTGCACGAGCACAGCTTTGAGATAGGCGAGGCCAAGAAGAAGAGGCTGGAGCTGTACGGCTGCGTGCGGCTGGAGCCCTGGGATAACAGGGTTATCTTCCCCCACGAGTTTACCATGGCCAAAGCCAAGGCCGACCGGCTGGACCTTCTAAAGGTCTGCTCGGCCGGTTTCAGCCCGATCTTCGGCCTGTATGAAGACCCGGGCGGCAAGATCAACCGGTTGATCGTCAACCGTGTGAAGTCAAACCCTACCTACAGCTTCCAGAGCGGGACAGAATCACACCGTTTCTGGGCGGCAAACGAGCCGGAGTTCGTGCAGAGGGTCAGCCACTTCCTAATCCCCAAGCCGATCTACATCGCCGACGGCCACCACCGTTACGAAACGGCCCTGGCCTACCGCGAATACCGCCGTGAGCTCGACCCGGGCGGCGGCGGCAACGAGGCCTATAACTATGTTATGATGGCGCTGGTCTCGTTCTCAGATCCGGGTATCGTTATACTGCCCATCCATCGTCTGTTGCGCAGCATACCTGCCGATACTATCGACAGGTTCAGGAAGGAGCTGACCGATTACTTTGAGGTGAGGGAAGCTTCAGCCGGGAATGTGTCGCTTTCCGGGGCCTCCGGCAGCATCCGCATATACGGGTTGGAGCCGGGGCAGGTGCTGGGCCTGACCCTGCTGCCCTCCGTCAGGGTCAGCGATTTTACCGGGCAGAAGCACTCTGAGGCCTACGGCAAACTGGACGTCAGCGTGGTGCAGCATATCATCTGCGAGAAATTGCTGGGGTTGCCGCCGGGGGATTCCGACAACCTGGCGTACACTCCCAGCGGTGAATCCGCCTGCCGCATGGTTGACAGCGGCCAGTTCCGCTTCGCCATACTGCTCGACCCCGTGCCCGCCAGGACCATCAAGACGGTGGCCGATGCCAACGACCGTATGCCGCGCAAATCGACCTTCTTCTATCCCAAGCTTCCCTCAGGGCTGGTCATCTTCCGTACCGACGGGGAGATATAAGGCTTAAAACGCAGGGGCGCACCTGAAGGTACGCCCGCCATTTTTCGGGCGGGTTTAAAAACCCGCCCCTACGGGTAGTCCTTTACTCGATAACTTCGTAGACCGCGCTGCTATAGGCCTGCCCCAGCGCGTCCTCGAAGGTTGAGCGGCGCGGTTCGCGCAGGGGGATCAGCCTGTTCAGCATTTTAGGCCGCAGCGCCTGGAAAAACGCGCACTGCCTCCACATCTTGAGCAGCGTGTCGCGTGTGCCCCCATAGATAATGTAGTCGATATCACCGAGGTACGGCCCGAGGACCTCCTTGGCATGACCTTCGATACGCGTGAAGAAATACTCCATTTGTTTATCCCGGTGCCGGGCGAAGCGGTTGGCCGATGACCCGCCTTTATGGTGCCTGGCATGCACCAGCCCTGTTCCCGCCTTGCCCGCCAGCAGTTTATTCCCCTGGAAGGCAGCAACAGCGTAGCGTCCCAGCCTTACCAGTATCAGTCCCAGCCTCCAGTCCTTCTCAAGCATGGACCTCAGCGGGCCGGGCAGAAAGCCGCGGCATACAACCGTTTCGCCCAGGGGAAAAGGAGGCCAGATAACGAAACCTTTGCCCATCAGGTAAAATACGGCGGCGCCCGTCGGCGATCCGCCCGCCTTTTCCGCCAGCGTATCCAGCGTCTCGCCGCGGTCCAGCGACTGCAACAGCATTGTCTCGATCTCACCCCTGGCCATACCCGGCTTAAGGTAAAGTGTGAAGGCGACCTCCGGTCCGGACAACTCATCCAGCCAGCGCAGGGCTTGCGCGCGTCCCAGGTCGAAGCGGTCGATTACCGACATCTGATCATTCTACACCCAACTTTTTCGGGCGGGTTTAAAAACCCGCCCTTACATTTATTTTCCCGCAGGGGAGTACGTTCAGGTGCGCCCGTATTCGGCTCAAACTAAGACAGCGATAGTCACCCCATCCCCTCCCTCGCCCCGGCCGCCCGGCCTGAACGATTTGACCAGTGCGTGTGAGGCCAGCGCCTCCCGCACGGCGACTTTAACCGCGCCGGTGCCGTGGCCGTGTATGACGCGTACCTCCGGCAGTTGCGACATGAAGGCATCGTTGAGATAGGCATCCAGCGCAGATTCCACCATCTCGGCCCGCTGCCCCCTCAGGTCCAGCTCCGGCGGGGCCGGGCGGATCGTCCTCGGCCTGGCCTGCACCCTCTCCTCCAGTGCGCCGGCGCCGGGCTCATCCAGCTTTTCCACGGCATCCAATCTCAAAGATAGCCGGATATCGCCGACCTGCGCTTCCAGCCTGCCCTGTCCCTCGTCCACTGAGACCACGGTAGCAACGGTGTCCATATCCTTCAGGCGGACGCTGTCGCCCACAGCGACCTTTTCGGCGCCGGCCCCGTCGCCGCTGATGGCCGCCAGCCTTTCATTCAATTGCGCCGAATGCCGGTCCGCCTGTTGCGTTATATTTTCCAGCGCCTTGCGGGCCCGCTCCAGGCTCTCTTTTTTCCTCTGCTTCTTCAGTTCGTTCCCGGCCTCGCGTATGGCGCGGTAGAGGCCGGCTATCTCGCTGTTCAGGTTGTCCTGTATCTCGCGCACCATCTCCCGCTCTTTGCCCCGGATGCGTGATATCTCCTCCTCCAGAGCGGCCGATAGATGAGAAGCCCGGGCTTTCTCCTGCCCGATATGCTGCTGTGCTTCTGCCAGCCTCTTGCGCTCGGCTGCCAGGTCGACCATCATGGCCTCGACCTCCTGAGAGCCCTTAGACATGATGCTGCGTGCGTGGCCGACTATCTCCTCCGGCAGGCCGAAGCGGGCTGCTATATTCAGGGCATTGCTGCCGCCCGGTATGCCCACGCTGAGGTGGTAGGTCGGCATCAGGGTGACCGGGTCGAAATCCAGCGACGCGTTGCGCAGCCCCTTGTTAAGGTGGGCGAAGGCCTTGAGCTCCGAGTAATGGGTGGTAACCACTACAGCCGTCTGCTTTTCCACGAAATGCATGAGGACAGCCTGGGCCAGGGCTGCGCCCTCGCCCGGGTCGGTGCTGATGCCCAGCTCGTCCAGCAGCACCAGGCTGGCGGGCGTGGAACTTTTCACTATGCGGGCGATGTTGCCGATATGGGCGCTGAAAGTGGAGAGCGTCTGCTCGATGCTCTGCTCATCGCCGATATCGGCGAAGACCCCGTCATAAACCGGTATGCGGGTGCCGTCCGAGCACGGTATGGGCAGGCCGGCCTGCGCCATCAGCACCAGCAACCCGATGGTCTTGAGCGCGACCGTCTTGCCGCCGGCGTTAGGGCCGCTGATGATCAGCACGCAGAAGTCCCTGCCTATCTCGACGCTGAGCGGCACCGCCTCGCCCCTGAGCAGCGGGTGCCGAGCATTGACCAGCCCTAAAAACCGGCTATCTGGAGCGGTGACGATCTCAGGTTCGATGGCCCTGGTCTTTTCCGCGTAGAGCGCCTTGGCCAGCGCCAGGTCAAGGCGGGCCAGTATGCCGGTATTCAGCCTGATATATTCCTCTGCGGCGCCCACGGCAGCGCTGAGTGCGGCCAGGATGCGCTCGATCTCCTGCCTCTCCTCCACCTCGAACTGCCGCAGCTCGTTGCCGGATTCGATCGTCTCGAGCGGCTCGATAAAGACCGTGGCGCCGGTATTTGAGACGTCGTGCACAATACCCTTGAGCTCCCGCTTTGCCTCGATCCTGACCGGCAGGACATAGCGGCCGTTGCGCTCGGTGACAATCTGCTCCTGCAGCATCTCCTGCCCCCTCTTCGACTTGACGATCGAAGTCAACGTATCCTGCAGCTGCCTGCGCTTCTCCTTCAGCCGCCACCTGACATCGGCCAGGTGGGCTGAGGCCGAGTCCAGCACGTCCCCTGCGGGTGAAAAGCATTTGCCGATCTCGCCTTCAAGTTCCGGCAGCGCAGATATATCCTGCGCCATACCCCATAGCGCCGGCAGGTCAACGGACATCTTTTGCAGAGCGTTGCGGGCAATGCGGCAGGCGGCCAGTGTTTTTTGTATACGGATCAAGGTCAGGGCGTCGAGGGAAACCCCTTTGCCGGCGCGTTCGGCGTCCTCCCGGACGTCGTGCGCCTCGCCGATATGGAAGTCGGGACGGACGGAGAGCAGCCGCCTGGCCTCGGACGACTGTTTGAGCAGGAGCTGAACGTGACCGGCATCGGATGTGGGCTGCAGGGACAGGGCCAGCTCGCGGCCGGCCGGGAAAGAAGTGTATCCCGCCAGCCGTTCCCGCACGCGCGGGAATTCCAGCATAGAGAGGCTACTGGTGTCCATGTGGGTAATTATACTATGCTCTGGCGGGCGGGTTTAGAAACCCGCCCCTACAGCTATTCGTATATTAGAAACCGGCCCCTACAGCTTGACCAGCTTGACCCCCGTAATAAAAGGCACCTCGAGGATCTTCTTGATGATGGGGTCGCCGGCCGGCTCGTCCAGGGAGAGTATCATGAGAGCCTCGCCCCTGGGTGTTATGCGGGCCACCTGCATGGCGGAGATATTGACATTGTTCTTGCCGGTGATGGTGCCCACCGCGCCGATGAGGCCGGGCTTGTCCGTATGGTAGCAGAGCATGAAGTAGCCCCCTGAGGGCACGATGTCCAGCCAGAACTGGTTGATCCTGACTATATGCGTCTCGTCCCTCAGCACGGTGCCGGCCACGTCCACCGTACCTCCGCTGGCCGCCACCTCCAGGGAGATGAGGCTGGCGTAGTTGGCCACCTCGGTCTCCTTCTGCTCGGAGATCTTGAGCCCGCGCTGCTGTGCGATAACGCCGGCGTTGACCAGTGTGACGTGCTCCTCGCTGACAGTATCGAGCAGGCCGCTCAGGATCGAGGCCTTGAGAGCGGAGGTATCGTACTGGGCAATCTCGCCTGAGTACCTGATCTTGAGTCCCTTGAGCTGCCCGCCCATGAGCTGTCCCGCCATTTTGCCCACCACCCCGGCCACGTCCATATAGGGCTTGAGAATCCCGAGCAGTTCAGGGGCGATCTGGGGCACGTTGACGGCGAACCTGGCCGGTTTTCCGTTGAGGACGTCGATGATCTGGTCCACCACATCGATACAGACGTTGGTCTGAGCCTCTTTGGTCGAAGCTCCCAGGTGGGGCGTGGCGATGACCTTATCGCTTTTAAAAAGGATGCTGTCGGTGCAGGGCTCAACGGCGTAGACATCGATAGCCGCGCCGGCCACCCTGCCCTCCTCGATGGCCTTGAGCAGGGCCTCGTCGTCTATGAGCCCGCCGCGCGCGCAGTTGACGATGCGCACCCCTTTTTTCAGCGTGGCAATCTCTTTAGCGCCGATCATGCCTTTGGTCTGCTGCGTGAGCGGCAGGTGCAGCGTGATAAAGTCTGATTCCCTGTAGAGCTGCTCAAGGGGAAGCAGCGTGATGCCCAGCGACTGGGCGTATTCCTGTGAGGCGAAGGGGTCGTAGCCCACCAGCCTCATCTCGAATCCCTTGGCGCGGGCGGCCACGCCCGACCCGACATTGCCCAGGCCTATGATGCCCAGGGTCTTGTTGCGCAGCTCCACGCCCGTGTATTCCTTGCGGTTCCACTTGCCGGCCTTGAGCTGGCCGTGCGCCTGCGGGATGTTGCGCGCCAGGGAAAGCATGAGGGCCATGGTATGCTCTGCGGCGGCCACCGTATTGCCGGTGGGGGCATTGACCACCATAATGCCCTGCTGCGTGGCGGCATTGATGTCGACGTTATCGAGGCCCACGCCGGCGCGGGCGATGATCTGCAGCCTGCTTCCGGCCTTTATTACATCTGCGGTTACCTGCGTCTCGCTGCGCACGATAATAGCGTCATAGTCACCTATGATGGCCTTCAGTTCATCCGGCTTGAGGCCGAGCCTGACGTCCACCTCGGTCATGGCCTTCAGGCTTTCCATGCCCTCGGGCGCCAGCGGGTCAGCTACAAGTACCTTCATGGTATCTGCTCCTTAATCATATTGACCTGTAGGGGCGCATCTTCAGGTGCGCCCGGGATCTCCTTCGCCCGATTCGGGCGGGTTTGAAAGCCCGCCCCTACATCTTTTCGCATATTGAAAACCCGCCCCTACAATTTATTATTTCTTTGCTTCAGGCAGTGCCTTGTCCATGGCGGCCAGGACCTCGTCCATGTCCTTCTCGGAAACCAGGCCGAGATGGCCGATGCGGAAGACCTTGCCCTTCATGCCGCCCTGTCCGCCTGCGATGATGACCTTGTATTCATCACGAAGCGTAGAGGTAAACCTGGCTACATCCATGTCATCCGGCGCCTTAACCGCCGTAACAGTATTTGATGCAAATTTCTCATCCGCGGACAGCAGTTGCAGGCCTCTGGATTTAACCCAGGCCCTCGCCTTGTCCGCAACGCGGGCGTGGCGTGCGAAGATGTTCTGCAGGCCCTCTTTCAGCATCATATCCAGGGCAACGTCCAGGCCGAAGTAGATCGCAACAGCCGGGGTCCACGGGGTCTGGCCGTCCGGGACAAACTTTTTGGCGCGTGTGTAATCGAAATAGAACCTGGGCATTTTCGCCTGGGAGTGCGCCTTCCAGCCTTCCTCGCTGATACTGACGAAGGCCAGCCCGGGCGGGACCATCCAGCCTTTCTGTGAGCCGGTGACCACCACATCCAGGTTCCAGGCGTCCACCTGCACATCGATGGAACTCATGCTGCTGACGGCGTCCACCAGGATGAGCTTGCCGGCCTCTTTAACCACCCCGGCGATCTCCCTGAGCGGGTTGGTAGTGCCGGTTGATGTCTCGTTATGGGTGACCATGACCGCCCTGACGCCGGGATTGTCCTTGAGAGCCTTTTTAACATCGTCCGGGTTAGCGGCCCGGCCCCAATCATACTTGAGGGGGATAACCTCGGCGCCGTAGACCTTTGCGCATTCGGCGAAGCGGTCTCCGAAGATACCGATGGAGACAGCCAGCACCTTATCCCCGGGTGACAGAGTATTTACCACAGCTGATTCGAGGCCTCCGGTACCCGAGGTGGTGAGGATGAGCAGGTCGTTCCTGGTCTGGAAGCACTGTTGAAGTTTGGGAATTATGCGGTTCTGCATCTCGGCGAATTCCTTGCCGCGGTGGTTGATCATCTGGCGTCCGCCGGCTTTGAGCACCTCGTCCGGGCAGGGTGTCGGGCCTGGAATTCTCAGTTGCATGTAAGGGCCTCCCTGAAGATTAGTCTGTAAATTATAGATTATTTAGGCGGGCAAGGGAATTCAGATATGAGCATACTTTGCGGGGAAGCCTTTTTATTGGTATTGCAAGGAGATGCAGGCGATGTGGCAATCTCAGGGCAGTGAGTTGTTGGTAATGATATAATCAAGTATATCAATTACAGCTAAAGAGGCATTATATGAC
>Ga0268277_1001497_pt1 | contig 15691 bp, 17 predicted proteins | sample saktaG_5_FD_190132 | JGI IMG/M metagenome (GOLD analysis project Ga0268277, IMG submission 190132) | Saline water microbial communities from Sakinaw Lake, British Columbia, Canada - sak_2010_1_5_50m | ecosystem: Environmental > Aquatic > Non-marine Saline and Alkaline > Saline ...
GAATACATTCAGCATTGAAAATGTCACCTGTTCAATTTGCGAGAAAAGCGTTAAAAGCTTAGAATACAAGTTAAGATTGGTGTACTAAGAAAGGGGTCCAGTACAAACACAGATCTCTCTGGAAAGGAGATCTTTTTACTTTTATCAGTGGCATATTCACCAGATTTTATTTGATGTCATTTGGCAGTATAATGGTATCATGGTCGACAAAATTTTTATAGAAGTATTAAAGCTTGCGACAGATGATGCGAATATGTTTACCACGCTCAATAGTCAACATATTCTTCGACCACCTTCATACGATCCGAATAGATATATTGATGATTTGGTCAACAATAAATATTTTTTTGCGCTTACAATTTTGAGACACCACATTAAGCGTGTGAGTGACGAATATTGGTCAGGTATCGGGGCAAAAAATATTGATTTGTTCATGATGACATCCAGCGCATCTTCCCCTATGGGGCCAGGGTCTAATTCTGAGATCATAACTATTCAATTTGGAGATTATAAGACCAATCTTACCGACTCATCTCAATTCGGATTTGAGCCACTTATGTTTTATTTCGATAAGGTATATTGCTACCTTCCATCAATGCGTGGAGAAAATCCGGATGCAAGACATCTCAATCAATTTTTTCATTGCGAAGCAGAAATTGTTGGTACTTTAGAAGTTTTATTACCAATCGTTGAGGGTTATGTACGCGCCCTTTCTCAAATACTGATTGCCCTCACACCAATAGTTAAGCTTATGAGTATTGACTTTGATAAGACAAATTCTGCATTACAATCTATTACTTCTTCAAATTTTTTTCAGAGAAAAACTTTTGATGATGTATATCCGTGGTTGCAACAAAATCCATCTTTCTACATGAAGAATGATTTTGGTAGAAATATCACAAATTCTGGAGAGATAGCACTCGTGGAACGTGAGGGAGACAGTCTACCTATATGGCTATGTTCTTATGATAGAGATGTTGTTCCGTTTTATCAGAAACCAAATCCCGCTAATCCTAGCACAGTCATCAATGCGGACTTACTGTTTGCACCAATAGTCGACGGAGGTTTTGGTGGGGAAATTGTCGGCTCTGGACAGCGTCAGGACATACCTAAAGAAATAATAGAATCCTTGAATAGACAACAAGTTGGAACTGAACTATATGAGTGGTACATAAACTTGCGCAAGTATCCAAATTACAAAATTACGTCAGGATTCGGACTTGGTATCGAGCGTTTTATAGCCTGGGCACTTGGGTATCCCGATATTAAGGATGTAATTCATTACCCACGACTTAAAAATATAAAAACATTGCCTTAATATGAAAAAAGAAATATTTGACTCATTTTTTAATCCTTACTCAAAAACAGTTGACGATGTTGCTACTGTAAGTATGTTTTGGAGACTATCTGACGAGATTATAACAAGAATAGTACAACGGGAAATTGCACCGTACTGCACGAATGAATCGTTGGTAATGGATGCTGGCGGAGGAACTGGTCGTTGGGCAGTAAAGTTGAGTAAATTTTTGAAAGGTAAAATTGTGGTCTTTGATCGTTCGGAGGATATGCTCGCCAAAGCACGAGAAAATATTGAACATGATGGTGATTTTGGTCGAATTGATATTATTGAGGGAGATTTGACAAATATAGAGTGTTTCAAGGATAAAAGTATCGATCATATTGTAAGTATTTACAGTCCTTTAAGTTTCGTTTATGAACAAACTAAGGCTACTCAAGAATTACTTCGTATTTTGAAGCCGGGCGGTCGAATACTTATTATGAGTCACGGATATTTCAATGCGGTGGCTTCAAAAATAAACAATTACAAGGCTGGCCCAGATGAACTAAAGGAGCTTGCAAGAACGCAAATGGTAAAATGGGCGCAACATGTTCCAGAACTAGTAACACATTCTAAAGAGTCGATCGAGACACTTTTTTCAAATGTTGGTTTCAACATTCTCAAAACATACAGCGTTCCCGTATTTGTTCAACCCGGAAATGAGGATTTTGATCCGAACAATAAACAGAAAAGCGACATAAGTAAATATTTAGAAAATCCTGACTCCTTCGCAACCGTGCTCGAGCTTGAGATGAAATACAACTCTCTTAACACAGTGGCTAATCGCGGAATGAATATATTTATGCTGGCAGAAAAGAAATAAACCCATGGGAATATCACCACTTATACAAAAATATCCGTGGCTAAGACATACAAATTCGGTAGAAAAGTATCTGCGGCCAGAATATTACAAACAACTGCTTCGTTCCTATACCTTCAATGGAACTTCTGATATTCAATTACTCGAAAATTTTCTGAAGGATAAACATGCGTCAAGTATTTTAGAACTTGGTTGTGGGAGCGGACGGGCTTCGGATGTCGCAGTTCGCATTAACCCAGAGGCTAAATTTACTTTTTCTGATCTGAGCGAGCGTATGCTCGGTACAGCGAAGGAACATCTGCCAAGTCGCTCAGCTTTTGTGATATCAGACGCGATTGAGTTTATGGAAAAAACAAGTGAGCAATATGACCTTATTTATACACTTTGGAGCTTCTCACATTCTACTCATCAACATATTCATCGCCTGGGGATAGAAAAAGCGAGACATTACATTTCTTCAGTCATTAAGAAATTCATCAAAGAAAATATGAGACCTAGTGGTTCATTCTTCTTGATTCATTTTGATTCACTTTCTGATGAGCAACGTATTCTTATGTCCCAGTGGAAACGTATATTTCTCGCATTTGCAAACACCGAACAGCAGAGTCTTTCAAAACAAATTATCGACCATGTCCTGTTAGATTTTGATAACGAAGATATAATAACTTTGTCAATTGACCATATGCGTGGTGATCCTATTGTCTATGCAACGGAAAATGATATGCTGGAAACATTCATGAATTTTCATTTAGAGACTTACTTTAATACCTCGCCTATTGTTGCTGATATTGTAGAGGATATTAAATCTCAAGCTGAGAGATATCGGAATATGGATGGTTTGTATGCAATCACTCCTGGATGCTATATGTATTCGTTTATTAAAAGTTAACAGACAAAGTTATGAAAAATATGGAGAAACTAAAAAAATTACAAAAAGGCGATAAAGTCGCGGTACTCTCACCGTCATTTGCAGCACCCGGACGATTTTCTCATATATTTGAGCTTGGCTTGGATCGTATACGCAGAGTGTTTGAATTGGATCCGATGGAATATCCCACAACGAGAAAATTAGGCGCCAGTGCTGAGGAGCGAACACGTGACCTTATAGCCGCCTTTGAGGATTCGGGAATAAAAGCAGTTATTGCTAGTATTGGTGGAGATGACCAAGTTACATACATATACAAAATGTCTCCAGGTCCGTTTGTAAATAATCCGAAACCATTCTTTGGATATAGTGATAATTCGCATTTCTGCAATTTTCTATTTCAACATAACATCCCATCATATTACGGAGCATGTGTAATGACGCAGTTTGCAATGCAAAAAGAAATGGATAAATATACAGCGGATCATATCCGTCATGCGCTATTTGATACAGGTGAATATGAAATTTCACCATCATTAGAATACAATGAGATAGGTCTAGACTGGAGTGATCCATCACTTCTTGTTACTCGGCGCGTCTATGAACCAAATACTGGATGGGTATGGGATACACCATCTGACGGAGAAGGCATCCTATGGGGAGGCTGTCTGGAATCTATTGATGATATGCTTTGTAATAATGTCTCGATTCCAGGTCTCAATGAATTTGAGAACATTATCATGTTACTCGAAACATCAGAGGGAATACCATCGCATGGATATGTACAACGAGTCATTCGGGCTCTGGGTGAGCGAGGAATTTTGCAAAAGATCCGAGGTGTTCTTGTTGGTCGACCGAAATCCTGGGAGTTTGACAAACCGTTCACCAAAGAAGAACGAACTACATATACGAAAGTTCAACAAGAAACTATTTTTGAAATAATACGGTTATATAACAAAGAAATACCAATTGTACAAAATGTGAATTTTGGTCATACCGACCCACAGATACCAATGCCTTATGGAGGAAGAGCGAGAATCGATTCAGATAAACAGAAAATATTTGTCTGTTTTTAGAAAAAGGCCGGAGAATGTAAAAATTCTCCGGCCTCAGCAATCATTGTTCAGGAATAGTTTTTGCATTAGTTCTGAACCTATTCCAGAGGTAACCATCGCTTCACGCCTGTTGCCGAGCAGTTTTGCGGCCCAATCGACAGCACCACCATCCGCGACCTGAATCACGTCACCTTTTTGATTTGTGGCAAAGATGTGGAAGCATAGGTGTGGATAATAACCCAGGCCCGCCTTTCTATTGAAGTCAAAGCGGAATCGGACTTCCGGGTTAGTTGCGCGAAGTGGCTCTATGATTCCTCGTTCAATGTGCGAAAAGTACTTGACTCGATTAACGAGACTGTTATTCTCGAACATTGCTTGATTAAGCTCACATGCACCCTCAATCTCTTTTGGAAACTGAACTTGGTACTCAGCGAACAGGTCGAAGTCGTCGTTGAGCGAATTTCGCAAGATATTTTCACGAGAGAGTTTAATCGCGTCTATCAACTGATCAAGGAACTGCATATCGGAAATCTTGACAGTTATATTGGACGATCTGTACCCCTCCTTTTGCAGAATGAAGATCGTGTTTAACAACATTGCAATGTGTTTCTGTAACGTGGGAATCGCAAACCCACCATCGGAAGATATGTTTGGTCCGCCAGAGCAAAGTGCGAAGAGGTTAAAATGTTGCATATACCCCTTGCTCTTATTAAACGGTTGTAATCGCAGAACACGACCTGATGTGCAGATATGTACGGCACTGTTATCCTTCAGAGCAATATTCTGTTTTCTCTTCAGCGCACATTCGAGCGCGAGCTGGCTTGTTAAATCACTTACAACCTCCAATCCTCGTATCGAGGAAAGAGTGTTATTTTGACTAATCATGCTCAATATCGCATTGAGTCCAAAAGGCGCGACAGGAGAAGTTTGGACGGCTTCAAATGTCGAACTCACGACCTCGTGGCATTTGAGAGCAAACCTATAGAGATTAGCTTGGGTAATCTGGCTGATTCCAAGGAACTCTTGTTTTCTTTCATACTCCTGCAGTAACTCCGCGGGTTTTCTAGCTTTTGCTCGATTATTAAACGCATGCACCAAAACAGGTTGCAGGCGACGCATGGGTGCTGTTGACAGAATCTCAAGGAGGTTGGGGACACCAAGCTCCTCGGAGATGCTTCGTAGCATTTTTTCTTCCGAACCCTCGGGTTTCATTTTGACCTCCTATTTGTTTTGTTAATGAACTGCTTCAAGACCATCTTGAAACTGTGTATATCTATAGCACAAATGTATCTTTTGTACAGAGTTAGATAGGAAACAATCAAACCGAGACTATTCCAGAAATGGAGTCGAGCCCAAAATGGCACCAAGACAAATATTCGTGGCACCGGACTCGGACTCTATGTGGCCAAGCAAATAGTTGACGCGCATCACGGAACGATTCGAGTCGAATCCGAAGGGGAAGGCAAGGGGTCGTCGTTCATCGTGGAGTTGGAGCCGTTTGCGAAGGCGTAGGGGAGAAAAGCGTTCATTTATATAATATTAAAATTCCTCAAGATCTCCTTTATTCAAGTATTCATGAATTTTTTGCCACTCACTCATGACTTTCTCTTTTCCTTCCTTGTAATCATACCAATTATATTTTGTAAGTCCATCCACTACATAGGTAACCGGAAATATATTAATTGTTTTAGGAAAGTGTTTTTTTATAGTCATCAAAGCTCTTCTAGAATGGTAATTTTTAACAATGAGCAGAATCGACTTGATCTTTTCAAAATCAACAGTATTCTCTAAAACATTTCTTGAAAAAAAGACATTTTCAAGTGTATTGGTTGATCTATCTTCAATAATTATATCTTTTTTATTGACCCCTAAATCTATTAAACCCGCCATCATTTTTTCTGCCTCATTCTCTTTGGTAATGGCATTTATACCTCCACTAACTAAAACAAGGGGTACTAGTTTTGTATTGTAGATCTCTATAGTTTTTCGTGTCGCCTCAACATGACGAGTCCCGAAGACAAAGGCGAGATCTGCTTTTTGAGGTCTTGATTCAAGGAATATATACTTGGTAATTTGCTTTATTTCATCTTTATTCATATTGGTATTATATAGTATTGATAAGAAAGCCGCTAAATAAATAGCGGCAATTGTCTAATCGTCATTCCAGCGGTATCGTTCCGAAAATGGAAAAATGATAATATACCCACCTCAATCAATATTAATTATTCACACCCGTTGTATTCCGCGTATGTTACAATACAGGTATGTCAGACCCATCTTCAAAGAAGAAAATATTCCTGATTGACGATGACAAATTCCTCCTTGACATGTATGCCTTGAAATTCACCAATGCCGGCTATGAAGTCGAAACATCCGAATCAACCGATGGCGCTCTGAAGAAAATTCAAGGAGGCTATATTCCCGATGTCATGCTAGTTGATATTGTTATGCCGGGCATGGATGGTTTGGAATTCGTTATGGCGATGCGCAAGGAGAAATTGGCGCCGAAAACGGTGGTAATCATGCTCACGAATCAAGGTGCTTCTGATGATATTGGTCGTTCGCAAAAACTCGGCGTTGACGGTTATATCGTGAAAGCCACGACTATACCGTCGGAGGTTTTGGAACAAGTCAAGAAAATTTGCGAGACTAAAAAGACGTGAAGAGACACGAAGTAGCAAATTATTAATTGAATTATGAATAAAACACAATTAATAATATAAAAAGATGCATAATCCTTAATCCTTAATCCTTAATTCTTAATTCAAACTAATATCATGGACTATAAAAAAGAAATCGAAGAACTCACTAGTTTAATCATGAAGGAAAGTGCCTCCGACTTGCATTTGTCGGAAGGTCGCACGCCTATCATACGCGTAATGGGAAATCTTATTCCTTTGGCGAAAAAACCGATTTTGACCAAAGTTGATATGAATGGTTTTCTGAAAGAATTTTTGACGGACGCCAACAAACAATTGTTCGAAAAAGACATGGATGTTGATTTCTCATATAATCTGGACAACGCGCGATTTCGCGGTAACGCCTATCTGCAACAAGGACATATTTCCATAGCTCTCAGACTCATACCGAAAGTTGTTCGCACGCTTGCCGAATTGAATTTGCCTTCAATACTGGAAACTTTCACGCGCAAACAACAGGGATTTTTTCTCGTCGTAGGGCCGATCGGACAAGGCAAGACAACAACGCTCGCGACTATGATTGAGCTCATAAATCAAACAAGGACCGAACATATTCTCACTATTGAAGATCCGATCGAATACCAATTTGAATCAAAAAAGTCAATTATTGATCAGAGAGAAATACGCATAGACACGCCGGATTTCGCCGATGCCCTTATTGCCATGTTCCGCGAAGATATGGACGTATGCATGGTCGGTGAAATGCGCGATACGGAAACTATGGCTACGGCCGTGACTGCCGCCGAAACTGGTCATCTCATCTTCTCAACCTTACACACAAATAATGCCGCGCAGACTATTAACCGTATTATTGATTCATTCCCGTCCGGACAACAAGATCAGATACGCATACAGCTTGCCAGTTCACTTACGGGTATTTTCTCGCAACGTCTCATCCCTCGTATTTCCGGCGGACTTATTCCGGCTTATGAGCTTCTCATCAGCAATAACGCGGTGATGAATCTAATCAGCGAAAAGCGCGTGCATGAAGTTCAAACGGTTATTGAAACCAGTTCGCAGGAAGGTATGATAGACATGAATAGATCTCTGGCGGAATTGGTGCGCTCGGGTGAAATCACCGTGGAAAATGCGTATCTCAATTCTTTGGCACCGAAGACATTAGAGAGAATGATATAGTTTCGCTATCATTAAATCCCAAGCATAAAAACATGTTATTCAACTATGAAGCCGTAGATCAAACTGGAGCCAAGAAGCTGGGTTCCATTGATGCCGTGAATGTGGAAGTGGCGATATCCTCTCTGCAAAGACGCGGTATGGTTGTCACGAGCGTCAAAGAAGCCGACGCGGAATCTTCAATCTTCGGCAAAAACATCTCTTTTTTTGACAGAGTTTCCACGAAGGATATCGTTATTTTGTCCAGGCAAATGTCAACGCTATTCGAAGCGCAAGTTTCCGCTCTTCGGGTTTTCCGACTTTTGGCGGCGGAAACGGAAAATATCACATTAGCGAAGAAATTGACGGAGATTTCAGACGATTTGCAATCTGGTACTGCTATTTCCGGTGCTTTGGCGAAGCATCCGAAAGTATTCTCGGAATTCTACGTGAGTATGGTGAAAGCCGGCGAAGAATCCGGAAAACTTGATGAAACTTTCCTCTATTTGGCTGATTACCTTGATCGTACATATGAACTTTCATCGAAGGTAAAAGGGGCTCTTATTTACCCGGCGTTTGTGATTATGACATTTATCACGGTTATGATTCTCATGTTCACTATGGTTATTCCGAAAATTAGCGGTATTTTGACGGAATCTGGCGTGGATATACCTTCATATACGAAGGTTGTTCTCGGTATGAGTAATTTTCTAGTCAGTTACGGCTTCATCCTGCTCGCAGGTCTCATAATTGCCGGTTTTTTCCTAATCCGTTTTATTCATACATCTGCGGGACGTATGGCGTATGATAGATTCAAACTCAATATCCCGTATATAAGTACATTATTCAAGAAATTATACCTGGCCCGCTTGTCCGATAACATGTCAACGATGCTGGCCTCAGGTATTACCATGGTTCGATCTTTGGAATTGACTTCCAATGTCATAGACAATTCTGTTTATCACGACATTCTGAATAAAGCCGTTGAATCGGTGAAAGGCGGCCAAACCCTTTCTGATTCTCTTTCTGGCGACCCGCAGGCTATTCCGGGTATTATGACCCAAATGATAAAAGTCGGCGAAGAGTCCGGTGAACTCGGCAAAATCTTGAAAACCGTCGCGAAATTCTACAATCGTGAAGTTACCACGGCTATAGATTCTCTCGTCTCACTTATTGAACCGGCCATGATTGTTCTCTTGGGCGGCGGCGTGGCCGTGCTTCTGGCTTCCGTACTCGTGCCCATCTACAATATCGCGAATGCCCAATAAAGTTTTCATTTTCTTGCGTTCATTGGAAAATACGCCTAGTTATGTGGAGTTTGAAATGATTATTGTATTGATTTTGTTATCCACATGCCTATATTGCGTAAAATATTTCTTGTAATGCTATAATTACCCCAACAACCTTATTCGTCATAAAGGTTTATTATTAACATTAATAGTTTATTAACTTCATAAAATGAAAAAGTACACAAAAGGTTTCACTCTTATTGAATTACTTGTAGTTATCGCGATCATCGGTATCTTGTCGAGTGTTGTGTTGGTGAGTTTGAATAGCGCCAGGAATAAAGGGAATGACGCGAAGGTACAGTCAAATGTATCTGGCGCACGAGCGGCGGCGGAATTGCTATATTCAACTACTGGAATGGCATATGGGACTGCCGATCCTGCCGATGTAAATTGTCCGAATACTTCAGGTTCATTATCGGGGGACGCGACTTTCAGGGCGTATATAACAGGTATGCCTTCAGGCACGACTGTAAAATGTGGTGTTTCGGCATCGCGTAATGCTTACGCGTTTGCCGCTTCACTTACATCCGTGACAATAGCTAATTATACAGATTTCTGGTGTGCGGATAGTTCAGGAGTGTCAAAAAAAGTTTCCTGGCAAACAAATTTGCTTGGAAGTATCACTAAAAATGATTCCACTTGCGCTCTAATGGAGAGTCACGCTTTACCTTAGTAATTATAGCTGACGAGACCTACCCTTGTTTTCCGGGTGTTATGGTATAATAAACCCATGAAAAGACCCAACTCCCATTCCCGCGCTTTCACTTTGATAGAACTTCTCGTTGTGATCGCTATTATCGGAATCCTGACGGGTATTGTTGTTACCAACATGGCCCAAGCGCGTGGTAGAGCGCGCGATGCAAAACGCGTTTCGGATATTGGACAAATTCAACTGGCGCTGGAGCTGTATTATGATAGGTGTAAGCAGTATCCAGCAACGTTGAACATAACCGCGAATAATTGTGCGGTATCCGGAATCACTGGAATCACTTTAGAAACGTATATTTCTAAAATTCCCACTCCTCCCGTCAGTTCATTGAATCAAACAAGTTATACATACGCTTCACTTTCCGCAAACTCTGAATACACACTTTCCATAATTCTTGAAAATTATAATGAAGTTCTGAAAGACGGATGCAGTGTTGAGGCGACAAAATCATACTGCGTTAAACCGCGATAGCGATTTACAGTAAATGGACACATTTTCACTTATCCTCTCATTTGTATTCGGCGCCATAGTCGGTAGCTTTTTGAATGTTATTTCTCTGCGATTCAAGACAGGAATGGGAATAGGGGGCAGGTCAAAATGCATGTCATGCGGTAAAGAACTTTCATGGATAGAGCTTATTCCGCTTGTCAGTTTTTTCATGCAAAAAGGCGTGTGCGGGAAATGTAAAAGTAAGATTTCATGGCAGTATCCGCTTGTTGAATTTCTGGCCGGCGCGTTATTCACGCTCATTTTCTTCACATTCCCGCCATTCACGTATCTGACCGCTTTTACAACTTTTATTCATATCGCGACGGCATGTCTTTTGGTCGTGATTGTTATTCATGACATAAAACATAAAATAATTCCCGATCCTTTCGTTTACACTTTCGCGACGCTGGCGCTTGTAAATCTATTTGTTGGCGGAAGCTCGTGGTGGCATATTCCAAGCTTTGAAGCTTTGATCGCCGGACCTTTGCTCGCCGTGCCGTTCGCTTTACTTTGGGTCGTTTCCCGTGGGACATGGATGGGACTTGGCGACGCCAAATTGGTTGTCGGCATCGGTTGTTTACTTGGCGTAAATGGAGGGATAAACGCGATAATCTTGGCATTTTGGATTGGTGCGATTGTTTCAGTTGTTTGGCTATTTTCTACGTACAAACAATTCAAGCCGAAAATGGAAATACCATTTGGCCCGTATCTTATTTTTGGGATGTATCTCGTACTCATATTCGGCATGCAAGTGATAGATATTGGTATGGCGAGGGAATTATTGTTTGATTTTCTTCGAGGTTTTCTTTGAAATTCGGCCCTGTTGCAATGTTGAATCTCGAACAATACACTGGATCCTTGCTTTCGTGGTAATGGTAAGTCGGTTATAATATAGGCATGTTCTTTCACTCTAAAAAAAGAAAAGGTTTTACCCTGATTGAACTTATGGTTTCCGTCTCTATTTTTGCCATGATGACCGCGCTCTTGGTCACGAAATACGGCAATTTCAACCAGAGCGTGCTTCTGACGAATTTGGCTTATGATATCGCGCTGACGATTAGGACGGCGCAGACATATGGATTGAGCGTGCAGGGGAATAAAGTGACGGGATCGCCGATTACATTCCAAAACGCCTATGGTGTCTATTTTACGACTGATAGTGGACAGGATCAAAAGGTAATTTTCTTTGCCGATAGAAATAATGATGGAAAATATAGTAGCGATGAGTCAATATCAACCTATTATATAAAACGCGGCGCGAAAATATCTAATATCTGCGCCGATACACAGTGTGGCGCTCTTTATGCCTCCGTGACTTTCCTGCGACCCAGTCCTGACGCGAAGATTTGTATACTAACATCTTGTGATCTTCCGTATTTGAAAATCGTTGTTCAGGCCACGGACGGTGGCACGCGGAATATTATAATTCGCAAAACGGGGCAAGTGTCAGTTGAGGAATAATATCATGATTTCATTCAAGAATTTGAAGAAGGGTTTCACTTTGATAGAGATGATAGTGTCTTTGGCGATCTTTTCAGTTGTGGCCGTGGTCGCGCTCGGCGCGATGATGCGAATAATGTCAGCCAATCAGAAAGCGCAAGCCATACAATCGGCAGTTACGAATCTAGGTTTCGCTTTGGAGGCGATGTCTCGTGAAATGCGCGTGGGAAATTCAATTCATCCTTTAATATCCGGAAACACAAATGAAGTATCGTTTCTTTCAACGAAAAGCACTGCAGATTGTCCTTTACGTTATTATTCATATAGATTCCATAATGACAATGTCGTAATTCATTTACAAAAAGCGGAAAATTGCGGCAGTCAAACTTTTAATGATGATGATTTCATTGATATAACTTCACCGAATATTGTCATCACAAGTGGAAATTTCAATGTGTCAGATGGTGATTATAAACTGATATATATCACCCTGGCCGGATACGCCGGCGCGAAAGAGAAGAATAGGACATATTTCAATATAAGAACAGCAGTGTCCGTGCGCGCGGGAGAATAAGGAGATCGGGCGAGAATTGAGAATCACGTATAAAAAATTATGAATAAAATCACGTCAAAAAATAATGAAAATATCAAGGGGTTTACTTTGATAGAAACTCTCGTGGCTATTTCAATACTTATGATCGCTATCGCGGGACCTTTAGTTGTGGCGAATAAAAGTTTGACGGCGGCATTGTACGCGAAAGATCAGATGGTGGCGTCGTATCTGGCTCAGGAGGGGATGGAGAGGATTAGGAATATGAAGGATAATAATATTGCGTTAGGGAAAGATTGGCTATTAGGTTTTGAAAATAATAATCAGGGCATAGGGGGTGGTCATGCGTATGGAAATAATTGTTATTTAAACGGCCAGGGTCAAAGCGGGCAATGTTCATTGGCCGCAATGTCCGATATCGATCCTCAATATACCGTAACCTATTATCTAAAAAAAATTAGCGACAACGAAGTCGCGTTGACCGTGTCTGCCGTTTGGAATGAAGGTACTATACCGAATGAAACTAGCATTACGAACGAACTTACCAATTCCGCATTATAATTTTTCAATCCATGAAATCCTCCAATTCAAAACGCGGTTACACCCTACTTTTCGCGGTTTTGACGGCTTCACTTGTCTTGGGTGTGGCGGCTTTCACCGTTGGGGTTGCCAGGAAACAATACATTCTGGCTTCAACCGCCAGAGATTCTATATTTTCATTCTATAATGCCGACAGCGCGATAAGTTGCATTACAAATACATGGAGTCAGTCAACATCTTCCGGCGCGGTCGTGAATTGTAATAATAACGGCAATATTTCACTTGGATTTAGCCCCGATGACAATGGATTGCCTTGGCCATCGTCAACAACATTCAACGGCTATGATCCTGTGTACAAATCCGTAACTGGAAGTTTCGAGTTTGGGTCTAATGGCGGATGCGCCGTATTTACCATTTGGGTAGGCGCAAAAAATAACGGTGAAGAGAAAAGTGTTATGGAAGCTCGCGGATATAACGTATGTTCAAGCAATGGCGGTAATATCGGTCCCTTGGATAGTTCGCGTACCGTCGAGCGCGCGATACGGATAACTTCGGAATAGGCGAAAATATACCCATTTTGCTATACTAGAGGCATGAACACAGTCGTGCCAAAAGGTGAAATAGAGCGTTATAAAAGTCTTAAAAATGCCATAAACAAGCATCGTCGCCTTTATCATACTCTCAATAAGCCGGAAATCAGCGATGAAGCATATGATTCCTTGATACGTGAATTGGAAGCTCTAGAGAGCGAATATCCTGAACTGAAAACCGCTCAAAGTCCGAGCGCGAAAGTCGGCGGAAAACCGCTCAAGGAATTCGTCAAAGTAAAGCATGAAGTAAAACAATGGTCGTTTGACGATGTGTTCGATCGTGAAGAATTGAAGAGATGGGACAAGAAGATTCGGAACTTTATGGAGAAAGGCGGTATTGCGAATGAAAAACTAGAATATTGCTGTGAATTGAAAATCGATGGACTCAAGATTGTCCTCACGTATGAAAATGGTGTTTTGAAACAAGCGGCCACGCGCGGTGACGGTGTTTTTGGCGAGAATGTCACGGAAAACGCGAAAACCATTAAATCTATTCCATTACAACTTGAATCAAATTCAACGCCAGTCGGTCCAAAACAAAGCTCTAATATCATCGTTGAAGGTGAAGTGTGGATGGGGAAAGAAAATTTGGAAAAAATCAATAAAGAAAGAGAGAAATCGGGTGAAATGCCATACGCCAACACTCGCAATTTAGCGGCTGGTTCCTTGCGCCAATTGGATTCGAGGATTACGGCGATGAGGCGCCTTGATACATTTGTTTATGATCTCGCGAAGATGGATAAAGAGATTCCTCAGACGCAAAATGAGGAATTGGAGATGCTCAAATCTCTCGGCTTTAATGTGAATCCATTCTTCAAAGTATGTAAAAATATTGAAGAAGTGCAGGAATTTTATGAAGAATGGACGAAAAAGAAAAATACGCAAGAATATAGTTTGGACGGCTTAGTCATCAAGGTCAATTCGAGGGAAATTCAAGAAATTCTCGGCTATACGGGCAAATCGCCACGTTTCGGTGTCGCGTACAAATTTCCAGCGGAACAAGTAACGACAATTCTGGATGACATAGTTTTCCAAATCGGACGCACGGGGGTCATTACGCCTGTTGCCGTTTTGAGACCTGTTCTTGTCGCTGGTTCCATGGTTTCTCGCGCGACTTTGCATAATGAAGATGAAATAAAACGATTGGATTTACGGATTGGCGATACGGTGATTTTGCAAAAAGCCGGAGACGTTATCCCCGATATCGTGTCCGTAGTCAAGGAATTGCGCCTGAAAAATAGCAAGCCGTTTTTGTGGCCGGAAAAAATCTTGGCATGCGGGGATGACGGCAGAATAGAGCGCGTGCCGGGAGAAGCCGCTTGGCGATGCGCGGCAAAAGATTCATTCGCGCAGCAAAAAAGAAAATTCCACTATTTCACGTCAAAGAAATGTTTTGATATTGACGGTTTGGGACCGAAAATTCTTGACTTATTATTGGAAAATGGTTTGATCGCGACCTTTGACGATATTTTCACCTTGAAAAAGGGCGATCTTCTTTCTTTGCCGAGATTCGCGGAAAAATCGGTTGACAATTTGCTCTCCGCAATTGATAAAGCGCGAAATATCACCCCGTCTAGATTCTTGGCTTCTTTGTCAATACCGCAAGTCGGCGAAGAGACGGCTTATGATATTGTGGAGCATTTCAAGAATTTGGATCGGGTCTCCGAGGCGAAAAAAGAGGAGATTGAATCAATTTACGGTGTTGGTCCAATTGTGGCGCAAGCGATATTTGATTGGTTCCGAATCGCGGGAAACAGGAAACTTATGAGGAATCTTTTTAAGCGCGTCCGAATAATTCAAGAAGAAAAAAGCGCGAAAACCCTGGCGGGGAAATCTTTTGTCTTTACCGGTACTTTGCCGAATCTGGAAAGAGAAGATGCACGAGGACTGGTGAGACAATTCGGAGGTGATGTCATGAATTCCGTGTCAAAAAAGACTTCATTCGTCGTTGCCGGCGAGGAAGCTGGGTCAAAACTTAATAAAGCCAGGGAATTTGGCGTGAAAATTATCGGAGAAAAAGAATTTTTGCGGATGATTGGTAGATGATGGAAATTGTGGTAAAATCGTAAATATGATAACGGCGAAAGAATTGGAACATCTAGCGAAATTATCGCGAATAAAACTCACGGAAAATGATAGAGAATCATTGGTCAAGGAATTTGATTCAATTCTTAATTATATTGATAAACTAAA